>Ga0214164_1000090_pt1 | contig 60509 bp, 53 predicted proteins | sample TroBogepilimnion_13_FD_153003 | JGI IMG/M metagenome (GOLD analysis project Ga0214164, IMG submission 153003) | Freshwater microbial communities from Trout Bog Lake, WI - Practice 03JUN2009 epilimnion v4 | ecosystem: Environmental > Aquatic > Freshwater > Lake > Epilimnion/Euphotic zone ... | reverse complement strand
AGTCCGTGCCGAGTTCCGTCGTCGCTTGCGGAATCATGATGATGATGAGAAACGCGAGTAATCCACGGCCAACCGATTGCGTAATAACCGCGAAAGCGATAACCAATCCGACAATTAAAACCCAGCCAATCCAACCAGAAAAACCGGGTAACGAACGCATTTGGCCAATTGCGATAATTGAAATTAACCCGATTAAAATTTGTTGAACGGACATATTGATTGCGACAAATACAGCCACAACTACACCGGTCAGAATCCAAACTTCCGAATCATTCCATTCAAAAACCTGACCAAGCTGCGCGAACACGAGTCCGAAGCCCACGAGCGCGCCAAACGCGCCGAGTTCCTTGAGCATCGCCACGTAACCGACGCCCGCCTGTTCACGTTCGCTTTTCGGAAATTGTTTGCCGACGAGAATGAAGAAGAATGCAAACGCCGGCACCAGAATCAAACCGAGCGTGAGCCGCCAATCGGTGTTCGCAGCGAGCGCGATGGTGCACAGTCCGCCCAGCACCAACCCGCTCGGCCAGCCAGCGTGCAGGCGGTTCAGCCACTTGGATTTTTCCGAGCTGAACATCGTGGTGACGATGGGATTGATGTAAGCCTCCACGCTGCCGTTGCCGAGGCCGAGGATGATGCTGCCCCAGTAAAGCAGTTGATAACCGTGCTTCTGCGCCGCGACCAGCGCATCGCCCGTCACGCCGTGCACCGCGCCGTAAGCCGCGAACGCCAACGCGATGTAAACGAGATAACTCGCGAACGAAAACAGCATCGCGATTTTGTAGCCGATGCGGTCGATGAATAGACTGAAGATGATGATGCTCACGCCGAACGGCCAGATGCCCGCGCCGACGAGTTCGCCGACGGACACTTTATCGAGGCCGAATTCCGTGGCGAACTGCGGCCCCGTGCACAGGATGATGCGGCTGATGAACGCGTAGCTCGTGGTGATGAGGGCGATGAAGCAGCCCCAGAACAGAATCTTGTCGTGTTTGTTATTCATGGGAAATGGAATGGCGTAATGCTCGCGACTGGCCAAAAAGTGTCAACGGCAAAGTGCGTTTTCGCGATGAAATTGTTGAGGTTTGCGCGCGCATCGCCAATTTAACGCTCGCCGGAAGGAGCGTTTCTGCTATGATTAGCGCAGTCGCAAAGACATTTTATTTCATGACGCCAAAATTATTTACCGAACTCGGGCTATCACCGGAACTGCTCAAGGCCATCGACAAACTCGGCTACGAACAGGCCTCGCCCATTCAGGCGGCGGCGATTCCGGTGCTGATGACGGGCAAGGACATCGTCGGCCAGTCCATGACCGGCTCCGGCAAGACCGCCGCGTTCGGCGTGCCCGCCGTGGAAAAAGTGGATCCGAACGTGCGCGCCGTGCAGGTTTTAATTTTGTGTCCGACCCGCGAACTGGCGATTCAAGTCTCGGAAGAAATTCACAAGCTGGCGTTCTTCAAACGCGGCATCAACTGCCTGCCGATTTACGGCGGGCAATCTTACGAACGGCAGTTCTTCGGTCTCAAGCAAGGCGCACAAATCGTCATCGGCACGCCGGGTCGTCTGATGGATCACATGCGGCGCGGGACGTTGCGGTTGGACACGGTGAAGATGGTAATTCTCGACGAAGCGGACGTGATGCTGAACATGGGTTTCCGCGAAGACATCGAAACGATTTTGAAAGACGCGCCGAAGGAACGGCAGACGGTGTTCTTTTCCGCCACGATGCCGCGCCCGATTCGCGACCTCATCGAGAAATATTCCAACAATCCGGAAAGCGTCAAGATTGAGCAGAAGGCGATGACCGTGCCGACGGTGGATCAGGTTTATTACGAAGTGGACCGCCGCTACAAAATGGATTTGCTCACGCGGCTGATTGACATTTACGACCTCAAGCTGGGCATTGTTTTCTGTAACACCAAGCGCATGGTGGACGATCTCGTGGATCACCTCGAAGCCGCCGGCTATCAGGCCGACCGTTTGCACGGCGACATGACGCAGGCGCAACGCGACCGCGTGATGAACAAGTTTCGCAAGTCCGGCTTGGAATTTCTCGTGGCCACGGACATCGCCGCGCGCGGTATTGACGTGGACGATGTGCAAGTCGTGTTCAACTACGATTTGCCTTATGACCCGGAAGATTACGTTCACCGCATCGGCCGCACGGGTCGCGCGGGTCGCAGCGGTCGCGCGATTTCGCTCGTGCCGTTTCGTGAGCTGTTCCAGATCCGCAACATCGAGCGCTTCACCAACATGCGCATTCAGCGCGGCAAGATTCCGACCGAAAACGAAGTGGCCGAGGCGCGCGAAAATGTTTTCACCGACAAGCTGCGCGCATTGCTCACGAGCGGCGAATTCACCAAGCACGATCGCCTGATTGAAACGCTCATCGAAGAAAATTTCAGTTCATCCGACATCACTTCCGCGTTGATACATCTGCTGCAAAGCGGTGAAGCCGCCAAGCCCGCGCCGAAGGTCGAGGAATACGATCGTCCGCCGCAGCGCGAAGAGCGTCCGGGCCGTTTCGATGACCGCGGCGACCGCGGAAATTTCCGCGACCGCGATGATCGCCGTCCGCAATTCGACAATCGTCGCGACGAACGTCCGAGCCGTTTTGCCGACCGCGCACCGCGTCCTGATCCGAAGTTCGCGGATCCAAAAAAATCGAAAGTGACGCCGTGGAAAGCCACAGCCGCATCGGTTCCAAAAACAATCATTCCGCCGCCGGCAAAAGTTGTCGCCGCACCAGCGGAAATCAAACCGCCCGCCGAGCCGAAAGTTGAAGCGGTCAAAACGTATTCCGACGAAGAAATTCTTGCCTCGGTGAAAACGCCGGAGCCGAAGCCGGAATCAAAATTATTCATCAAGCCCAAAGCCGCACCCGTTGCGCCAGCCAAGCCAAAGGAAAGTCGCGCCACGCCCGCTGGTCAAACGCGTTTGTGGATGAGCCTCGGCGCCGAACAAGGCGTCGCACCGATTGATTTTGTGAACTCCGTCGCGGGCGAAACCGGGTTGCCTGGCAAAGTCGTCGGCAAAGTGGATGTGCGCGAGCGGCACGCGTTCGTGGATGTCGCGAGCGAACATGCGAACAGCATCATCGCCAAGCTGAACCGCTCGGAAATCAAAGGTCAGAAGGTCAAAGTGAAACTGGCGTGATGAGCGACGAAGCGCCAATTGAATCCGCGGAATCAGTGGTTCCGGCAAAAAATGTCGAACGACTTTTTCCGTTCGTGGTGAAAACGCGCGGGCTGCTGGTGGGCCGCGATACGATGCGCGCGAACAAGAGCAAACTGCATTTCGTTCTCATCACCACCGACATCGCCGAAGCGAGCCGAGAAGAAGTGCTCAAGGATTTTTCTTACTATCCGGTGGTGCAGCATTTCACCGGCGCGGACTTCGAAAAATTCTTTGCGGTGAAAGGAGCGAAAGCGATTGGCTTCACCAAGTCCGGTCTGGCGCAATCCATCTACGCAGAGTTGAAATCGTTTCGCCTCAATAAACCCGAAGTGAAACCGACGCCACCCAAACCCAAAGTGGTAAAAGCTCCCAGCACCTCGATTACTCCTTCAGAAAATCCGTGAACTGCGGTTCGGGCGGCGTGGATAAATCCCAATCGCGTTCACGCCAATGAAATTGCAGCCGGCCTGCGTGTAGGGCGTGCGACGATAAAATAAGACGCGCACGTTGTTCTTCCGTCAACCTTCCCTCAACCAACGCGAGATACAAATCCGGATCGCCGCCGTAAATTTTGTCGCCGACGATGGGATGACCGAGGTGCTGGAGGTGGATGCGGATTTGATGCTTGCGTCCGGTGCGCGGCAACACCCGGAGCAAGGTGAACTTAGCAGTGTTGCGTATAAATCTTTTCTCCACGGAAAATTCCGTCTGCGCCGGTGTTCCATCCGGACGCACACAATCTTTGATGGCGACGATGCTGGCTTTGTCTTTGCCGAGCGGTGAGTCAATCATCCCCTGCTCCGCCACAACGTGGCCGTGGACGATGGCGACGTATTCTTTTTGGATGGCACGTGTTTCCCAGATTTTTCCCAGTTCGCGCGCGGCATTGGAATTTTTGGCAATAACCACAAGCCCAGAAGTTTCGCGGTCGAGACGATTGACCAGATGCGGCTCGGAGGTAGCTTTCAAATAAATCCGTGCTCGACTGATGAGGCTGGAATATTCGTCTCCCTTGGTCGGATGGCAGACGAGGTCGGCGGGTTTGTGGACGACGAGCAAATCGGCGTCCTCGTGGATGACCGCGAAGAGCGGGTTCATGCAACTTCAGATGCCACCAAAACGCCGATGTCGCTTGGCGTATTCTTCCAGAGCAGCGAAGAATTGCGGCTTCTTGAAATCCGGCCAGAGCGTCGGCGTGATGACGAGTTCCGCGTAGCTGATTTGCCAGAGCAGAAAATTACTCACGCGCATCTCGCCGCTGGTGCGGATGAGCAGATCGGGATCGGGAACATTGCGCGTCCAAAGATGGTCAGAAATAACTTTTTCCGTGATGTCGCCAGCTTCAAGTTTCCCGGCTTTTACTTTTTCTGCGATTTGCCGCACACAATCCACAATCTCGATGCGGCTGCCGTAGCTCAACGCCATGATGAGCGTCAGGCCGTTGTTCTTGGAAAGCGTGGCGATGGATTTTGCGAGATGCTCCTGCACGTTGTCTGGCAGGCGATGAACCTGGCCGATGACTTCGAGCCGGACATTGTTTTTGTTCAAGTCCTTCGTCTCCGTCTTGAGATAATGAACGAGATATTTCATCAGCGCGTCCACCTCGTCTTTCGGACGGTTCCAATTCTCCGCCGAAAAGGCGTAGAGCGTGAGATACTTGATACCGAGTTCGCCAGCCGTGCGGATGATTTCGCGCGCCGAATCCGCGCCGCGCCGGTGACCTTCGATGCGTGGGAGATGGCGCGACTTGGCCCAGCGGCCATTGCCGTCCATGATCACCGCGACATGGCGCGGCAAATTGGTTTTTGCTTCTGGTGAAAGTTGTGGCGCAGCTGTGCTCACACAAAAATCGTCTGGTCGCGGCCCGGCCCGACGGAGGCGATATACAAATTCGCATTCGTCAGTTCGGCAATCGCCTTCAGATAAGCCTGCGCCTTTTTCGGCAGTTGCTTGAAGGTTTTGCATTTTTCCGTCGGCGTGAGCCAGCCTTCAAATTCGACGTAAATCGGCACGCATTGCGCGAGAATTTCCGCGTCGTTCGGCATGTAATCGTATTGCGTCTTGCCGTGGCGATACGCGACGCAGACTTTGATGTTCTCGACCGTGTCGAGTCCGTCGAGATTGGTGATGGCGAGGTCGTCAATGCCGTTGACCATCGTCGCGTGGCGCGTGGCGACGGAATCAAACCAGCCGCAGCGGCGCGCGCGTCCGGTCGTGGCGCCGAATTCGCGGCCCATGCCGTGGAGCAGGTCGGAAATTTCCTGATTCTCCGTCGGCAACGGCCCTTCGCCGACGCGCGTAGTGTAAGCCTTCATGACGCCGACGACACGGTCCATGCGATGTGGCGGCACACCGGAACCCGTGCAAGCGCCGCCTGCCGTGGTGTTGGACGATGTGACGAACGGATAGGTGCCGTGGTCAATGTCGAGGAACGTTCCTTGAGCGCCTTCAAACAAAATGTCCGCGCCGTGACGAATCTGCTCGTGCAAGAGCACCACCGTGTTTTGCACGAACGGTTTCAAATACTGTCCGGCCTTATTGTATTCCGCAAAAATCTGTTTGAATGAAAGCTGTTTCGCACCGAGCGATTTCAGCACGGCGTTGTTTTCCTTGATGCGCGCTTCTAACTTCACTTTGAGCTTCGCCGAATCAACCAAATCGCTGACACGCAAACCGACACGCGCCGCCTTGTCGCCGTAAGCTGGGCCGATGCCGCGCTTCGTCGTGCCGATTTTGTTTTTGCCTTTCAGCGTTTCGCGTGCGCCGTCGAGTTCGCGGTGATACGGAAACACGACATGCGCCGTTTCGCTCAATACAAAATTCTTCGGCGTGACCGCGACGCCGTTTTTCTTCAGCCCTTCCATCTCGCTGACGAGGCCGATGGGATCGAGCACCACGCCGTTGCCAATCACGCACAATTTGTTTTTGCGCAAAATGCCGGACGGGATGAGGTGCAGCACCGTCTTCTTGCCCTTGACGATGACCGTGTGGCCGGCGTTGTTGCCGCCCGCGTAACGCACGACGACGCCTGCCGTCTCCGTGAGCACGTCAATGATTTTGCCTTTGCCTTCGTCGCCCCACTGGGCGCCGACGAGAATTGTGTTTGCCATAAATTTTTTCTGAAAGCCGCGCACACTGAACAATAAAAATCCCCGGACGAAAATCCGGGGCAAAGCGGCGGGGTCTTTGCCGGAAGAAGCTAGGAAAATACGGCTAAAGTGTCAATTCGCCTTTGTGAACATTTGTGCTGACCGCGCGAAAGTTTCCGTCGGCACACCCAAATAGTGCTTCATCAAAACATCGCGGTCCCACGGATTTTTCGTGCGCCAAATCTGCCATTTCTGCCGCAGCGAAAGGTGAAATGAATACCACGGCGAAACCAGCGCGGTATTGATGAGCGGAAAATCCGTGCCGTAAACCAAGCGACCGGAAAACTCCGGTTTGGTCAGCGCCTCTTTCAAATAGCCCGGCTTGTTGATTTGCGTGAGCGCCGAAATATCCGTGAATAGATTGGGAAATTCGCGCATCAGTTTCGCCAGCCGGTCGGGACCGCGTTCACCGTCGTATTTTGCCGAGGATGAAATGTGCGCAGCGATGACGGTCACACCCAGACTCAACGGCAGGCGCAACTTCTTCGGGTCGCCGTAATTTACAGCCGCGCGCGAGAAGGATTTTTCCTCGCCCGTGTGCGATAGCAGCGGCAAATTTAATTCGACCATCTTTTTGTAAAACGGAATTAGTTTCGGGTCATCAGGATTGATGGCCATCACGGGCGGAATCCATTTCACTAATACCGCGCCGTGCGCCTTGGCCCATTCCAAACGCGCCAGCGCGTCGGGGCGATACGGATTCACCGAACAGCCAAACAAAAGATTTGTGTGTTGCGCGCACACGGCAGCGACAAATTCGTTCGGGACATAAACTTCACTGCGATTGGTGTCGAGATTTCCATTCGCATCCACCACGCCATCCAGCGCGAGCAAAACAGCTTTGCTGACATACTTGCTTTGCGCGAGCGAAGTGGAAATGCGGTCGCCGACCAGACTGTCGCCGCGCGTCAAAAGTTCTTTTTCCGAAACACCAAAACTGCGCAGATAAATTTTGAACCGGAAATTATTTCGCATCCGTGGTGAAACCCAACAACTGCTGCCGCCCGCACCGAGGCCGGCGATGTGACAATGCATATCCACGATGCCACCCGGAATCGGTTCAACCGGACGAAACGGTCGCGCGGGCAGACACGCCCAGCCCAGAACAAGCACCAGACTGCCGACAATAAATATTTTACTGCGGCGGAACTCGGCTGCTGGTTTGATTTTAATTTCTTTCATACAACGAGAATAGAAGAAAGCGGACGCAATCTGTGAATTGATAAAATTACGGCGCAATTGAATAAAGCAATGGTGGAACGCTCACGGATATTTAGTTTTAACTTTCAGTTTATCCGGCTGGCGATTAGTTTGCTGTCATGCGCGATGCCTCTTTGCAATTTCTCAAAACTCTCGTCAACACCCCCAGTCCGACGGGCCACGAAACGCGTGGCCAGCGTGTCTGGCTGGATTACGCCAAGCAATTTTCCGATGAAACATTTTCTGATGCCTATGGTAATTGCGTCGCGGTGCTCAACAAAGGCGGCGGCCCGCGCATCATGCTCGCGGCGCACGCAGACGAAATTGCGATGGCGGTGAATTACATCGATGACAACGGCTTCATTTATGTCCGGCGCATGGGCGGTATTGATGCAGCCATCACGAAGGCGCAACGCATCATCATTCACACGCGCAGCGGCGCGGTCAAAGGTGTGGTCGGCAATGTCGCACCGCATTTGACGAGCAAGGAAGGCGACGCCAAGCTGCCGAAAATTCACGAAATCTTCATCGACATCGGCGTGAGCAGCCGCAAGGAAGCGGAAAAAATTATTCGCATTGGCGATCCAATTACGTTGGCGGATGAATTTGATATTTTGCGCGGCGACCTCGCGGTAGCGCGGGCATTTGATAATCGCATTGGCACTTTTGCCGTGGCAGAAACGCTGCGGTTGCTCAAGGAATCCAAAGTGAAATTGAATTGTGAGGTCTGTGCCGTCTCAAACGTGCAGGAAGAAGTCGGCTTGCTCGGCGCACGGCAGATCGCGTATTCGCTCAAGCCGGACATCGCGCTCGTCGTGGACGTGACGCATGCAACGGATTATCCGACCGTCAGCAAAACGCAGCACGGTGACACGCGCATCGGCAGTGGCCCGGCCATTACGCACGGCGGCTGCAATCATCCAGAAGTCGTGAAGCGCCTCGAAGAAGTTGCGGCAAAGAAAAAAATTCCGTTGCAACATGAAGCGATGTCCGCCACAAGCGGCACGGACACGGACGTAATTTTTTGGACGCGCGGCGGCATTGCGAGTGCGCTTATCAGTTTGCCGAACCGTTACATGCACTCGCCTGTCGAAGTCGTGAGCCTTAAAGATTTGGAAATGATTCCGCAGTTGATGGCGGCGTTCGTGCAATCGCTCAAAAAGGGTGAGGAATTCAAAGTGAAGATTTGAGGTTCGGGCGAGCGCCTGATTTGTTTGACCATTTTTTCCGGCGCATTATCCTGCCCACGGTTGAAATCCGACACGACCATCATTTCCAAGCCTGATTCCCGCGCTGAAGTTCCCAGCCTGCCGGAATCTTACCGCACCATTCCGGTGCCAAAATCATTCAACTTCTGGCGCAAACTGCTCGCGTTTTCCGGCCCCGGTTATCTCGTCGCGGTCGGCTACATGGATCCCGGCAACTGGGCGACCGACCTCGCCGGCGGCTCGGCTTACGGCTACACGCTGATGTCGGTCATCATGATTTCCAGCCTGATGGCGATTCTGCTGCAAGTGCTCGCCGCCCGACTCGGCATCGCCACCGGCCGCGATCTCGCGCAAGCGTGTCGCGCGGAATATTCGCGGCCAGTCAGTTTCAGTTTGTGGGTGCTATGCGAAATTGCCATTTGCGCGTGCGACTTGGCGGAAGTCATCGGCTCGGCGGTCGCGCTGAATCTACTTTTCAAAATTCCTTTGATCATCGGGGTCATTCTCACCGCGCTCGATGTGCTGGTGGTGATGCTGTTGCAGAAACGGGGCTTCCGTTATCTCGAAGCGCTCGTCATCGGTCTCATCGCGCTCATCGGCATGGGCTTTCTGTTGGAATTATTTTTTTCGCAGCCGAACGTTGCCGAAGTTTTCAAAGGCTTGATTCCCTCGCCGCAAATCATTTCCAATCCGGGCATGCTCTTCATCGCCATCGGCATCATCGGCGCGACGGTCATGCCGCATAATTTGTATCTCCACTCGTCCATCATCCAAACGCGCAAATACGAACAGAACGCCGAAGGCAAACGCGAAGCCATCCGCTTTGCTACGATTGACACGACTGCCGCGCTGACGCTGGCATTTTTTATCAATGCCGCAATCTTGATTGTGTCAGCGGCGACTTTTTACACGCGCGGGCAACACGATGTGGCGGAGATACAGGACGCTTACAAATTACTTTCGCCTACGCTCGGGGTCGGCGTGGCAAGCACAGTCTTCGCGCTGGCGCTGCTCGCTTCCGGTCAAAATTCCACGCTCACCGGCACGCTCGCCGGTCAAATCGTGATGGAAGGCTTTCTAAATTTACGCCTGCGCCCGTGGATGCGACGGCTCATCACACGCAGCATTGCGATTGTGCCAGCAATCATCGTTACTGCGCTTTACGGCAGCAGCGGCGTGGCAAAACTTTTGATTTTCAGCCAAGTCATTTTGAGCGCGCAGCTTTCCTTTGCCGTTGCGCCACTGGTGATTTTCACCAACGATAAAAAACGCATGGGCGAATTTGCCAGTCCGCTGTGGCTCAAAATTCTCGCGTGGCTCACCGCCGCCGCCATTGCCGTGCTGAACACCATCCTTCTCTATTACACCTTCCGCGACTGGGGCAAATAACCATCATCGCCATGTATAAAAAAATTCTCATCACGCTCGAAAACGGACCGGCGGACGCCACCATCATTCCGCACATCATCGAGCTTGCCGGACATTTCGGCTCGGAAATTTTGCTGCTGCATGTCGCCGACGGTTTTGCCGCGCGCTGTTTTGACCAATTGAAATTGGCCGAGTCCGAGGAAATCAAAGAAGACCGCACTTATCTCGAAAAAGTCGCTGAAAAATTGCGCGCACAGAAACTTTCCGTGAGCACGCTGCTGGCCATGGGCGATCCGCCCGCTGAAATTTTGAAAATCGCCGTCGAAGAAAAATGTGATTTGATTGCGATGACCAGCCACGGACACCGTTTTTTTGGCGATTTGTTTCACGGCAGCACCATCACGAAAGTCCGCCACGACACGTATATTCCCCTGCTCGTCCTGCGCGCGAAAAAGATTTGAAAATCACTTCGTGACTGGGCGGCTAACGCTCTTCAAACGCTCACGCACCATGTCCGCGCGAATCAAATCGCGTTCCTCCGCTGATAGTTTATCCGAAATCTGCTTCTGCAAATGCGCCGGCTGCGTCGTCAGGAAAAGTTCGTCCACCAACGCGCGTTCCGTGCCAGGAAAGGAACCGAGATCAATTCCGAGCCGCAGCAACGAGAGCAGGTTCATCGTTTCCTTCGATGAAATGCTGTGCGCATTCGCGAGCACGCCATATGCGCGTCCGACATGATTGAAAACTGTCTTCGGCTTTTTTTCCAGCAAAGTCTGCCGCGCGTTTTCTTCGTGTTCGATGATTTGCGATAAAACTTTTTCCAAACGTTCGACGATGGCGTTTTCGCTTTCGCCCAACGTCATCTGATTGGAAACTTGAAAAATATTTCCCAGCGCTTCCGTGCCTTCGCCGTAAAGTCCGCGCACGGCCAGACCGAGTTTATTCACCGACTGAATGATTGGATTAATTTGTTCCGCCAAAACCAAGCCGGGCAAATGCAGCATCGCACTCACGCGAATGCCCGTGCCGAGATTCGTTGGACACGCCGTCAGATAACCAAGCTCGTTGTCGAAAGCGAAATTTAATTTCTTCTCAAGCGTGGAATCCAAACGGTCAATCGCGTTCCACGCCTCGCGGATTTGGAAACCCGGACGCAACGCCTGCATCCGCAGATGATCTTCCTCATTGATCATCACGCAAAACGATTCCTCGCGATTCAAGACGATGCCGCTGCCGACATTTTTGGCAGCGTGCTCGCGACTGATGAGATGGCGCTCAACCAGAATCTGCTTGTCCAGCGCGGTCAAATTATCCATCGCCTCCGCAAACGAATCCGCCATTTCCGGCAACGCACTGACCGCCGGCAAAACGGTTTCCAAAATCTTCACGCGCTCTGGTTTTTTTGCCCAACCCGGAAATGACGCTTCCCTCAAATTGCGTGCTAGCCGAACACGACTCGACATCACGATGCGGTCATTCGGTCCGTGCTGCTGCGCGGCTTGTGACGGCGTGATTAAAAATTGATGCAAATCTTTCATTTCACAATTTTGGCCGGAGCCGCGCCGCTTAGGATTTTAATTTCATCGCGCAACTGCGCTGCGGTTTCAAAATCTTCCGTCTCGACTGCCTTGTTCAATTTTTTCTGGAGCAGTTTGAGGCGGTCACCCGTCTCGCGCGATTTGCGCAATGCCTCCGGCGCTTTGCCGACGTGACGAACGCCTTTGTGCATGGACTTGAGCAAGCCGCCCAAACCTTCCGCGAACGTCTGATAACATTCCGGGCAGCCGAGGCGGCCGGACTTCTTGAAATCCGCCTGCGAAAATCCGCAGCGCGGGCACTTCAATAATTCAGCGCCTGCCGCCGCTGGATCGAGTTCCTGCGACGCGCCGAGACCGAGCATCAAGTCCGCCATCGCGAAGCTCGTCGGGTCAGTGATGCCCTTGGCCTTGGCGCAGTCCTCGCACAAATCCAGCTTCTGCATCTTCTCGCCCACGATCTGGGTGAGATGCACAGTGGCCGGTTTTTCTTTGCAGACGCAACATTGCATAAAATTATTTTAGCACGGATTAACTAATTTCGCTCTTTCAACTGCTCTAATTTTTTTGACGCCCGCAAATCTCCTTGCGCGGCGGCTTTTTGGAGCCAATAAATTCCTTGCTCCTGATTTGTCTCGCAACCTTGGCCGTTCAGATAATGCATACCAAGCTCGCATTGTGCAGAAGCATCACCATTAGTTGCCTCTGGTTCAAGAACGTGAATTGCATTGGCTTGTGCTTTGTAATTCTCATCTCTAGCTTTTTGTTTCGCCTTTTCCTGTTTCTCCACAATGGATTGGTTTCTAATCGCAAATGGATTTGTCGCAATGGCTGTTCGCACCAAATTTATGGCTTGTTCAAGAAATTCTTGTGACGGTAAAACAGGTTTTCCGCAATCGTATTTGGGAATTGTGCTGATGCCACCTGAAACACTCTGATAAGAATAAACCCCTACATTTTTGGCGAAGCAATTGATGTGTTGGTTATCAACAACCACTTTTGAGTAATTGGTAAGCAAAACATTATTTTGCGAAAAACGATTAAGCAAAATTCCATCATCAGTAACTTCTAAAACTCTGCCAGAGATACCGCTAATATCCCAAATACAATTTGTAACACCTTCAATGACGCAAAAATAATTTTTACCTTCTGGCCCTTGCAAGATTGCCAGCCGTTTTTGTAACTCCTCATAAGCTGCCCGCCCGGCATTTGGATTAACTTTAACTGGAAGCCCCGAATATTGAGGCATACCCATTCCAACAGGCAAATTCCCAATTTGAGCAAAAACGGAAAATGCAAAAGATAAAATCAGACTATTAAGTAAAATTAAAATTTTCATAATTTACTCGTCTAGTTTCTGAATTAATTTTTTACATTTTAATAATCTCGCCGATTCAAATCGGCTCGCCGGAGACTTTCGTCAAGGCGTGGTATGCCGAAATCAATTTCAGCGACAACGCGCCGGGCTTGCCGGAACCAATCACGCGCCCGTCAATCTTGATGACCGGCATGATTTCCGCGCCGGTGCCGGTCAGGAAACATTCGTCCGCGTTGAACAAATCGTAACGCGTCAGATTCGTCTCGCACACTTTCACGCCGAGCTGCTCGGCCAGTTCCATCACCGTGCCGCGCGTGATGCCGTAAAGTGCGCCCGCATAATTCGGCGGCGTGTGCAATGTGCCGTGCTTGATGATGAACAGATTGTCCGCCGTGCATTCGGACACAAAACCTTCGGCGTTCAACATCACGGCTTCTTCCACGCCGGCGTTGTTCGCCTCGATCTTCGCGAGAATGTTGTTCAAATAATTCAGCGACTTGATGGCGGGATTCACCGCGCTGTGCAAATTGCGCACGGTCGGCACGGTCACAATGTCCATGCCGCGCGCATAAAGTTCCGCTGGATAAACCTGAATCTTGCCCGCGATGATGATGACGGACGGCTTCTTGCAACTGCGCGGATTCAAGCCGAGCGTTCCGATGCCGCGCGTCACAATGAGCCGGACGTAGCAGTCGCGCAATTTGTTCGCGCGGATGGTTTCGACCGTGGCCTTCATCATCTGCGCGTGCGTCATCGGAATTTCCAGCAGAATCGCCTTGGCAGAATAATACAGGCGATCAATGTGTTCTTTTAATTTGAACACGCGACCGTTGTAAGCGCGGATGCCTTCAAACACGCCGTCGCCGTAAAGTAAACCGTGATCAAACACCGAGACTTTGGCGTCGCGTTCGCTGCAATACTTGCCATCAATAAAGATTTTCATGCAAAGGGAATCAAGCTACGGGAAAAAATGAGTTGAAGCAAACGTGAATTTCCGCGTGACAAGTTGTCGGTGGCTGATATATTTCGCGGCCTTTCGTGACCCTATGGTCTAGCGGTTAGGACACCTCCCTTTCACGGAGGTAGCCCGGGTTCGATTCCCGGTAGGGTCGCCATTCCAAAACCTCACAATCACCTTGAAAACAAAGGCTGAAAGTGAGTTTTTGTTTTTGTAGGCAAGACGTAATTTGACATTTGCCGACGATATGCCTACATTATCCGCATGGCCAAAACATTGAGCAAGCGGAAGCGGAAGCCGGACACGGTGAAAGTCGGCTCCGTTGTCATCAAGATTTACAAGCGGACACGCGCAACCGTCACCGGCGGCACGCGGACGATCTGGGAAGTGGCAAACCACGTCGGCGGACGCCGCCGCCTTCAGAGCTTCAGCGACTTCGCCGCCGCCAGAGACGAGGCTCAACGCATTGGCCGGTTAATTTCCAGCGGCGAAACCACCGCCGCCGGTTTTCGCAGCACGGACGCCGCCAGCTATGGCCGCGCCGTCGAGATACTGCGCGACGGCGGACTGGACACCCCGCTTGAACTTGTCGCCGCGCATTACGTCGAGGCCGTGAAAATTCTTGGCACGGATAAAATCGTTGCCGCCGCGCAAGACTTCATCCGGCGCAATCCTACCGAACGTCCGCCGCGAACCGTCCGCCAAGTCGCCGACGAATTGATTGAACTGAAAACCAACCGCAAGGCCAGCGCACGTTACATCGAGGATTTGAAGTTGCGGCTGGCAAGGCTGGCAGAAAAGTTTTCTGTGAACGTGGACACGGTGACAACCGCCGACATTCAGGCATGGCTCGACGGCATGGACGCCGCGCCGCGCACCGTCCGCAACTTCCGGCAGACCGCCAGCGGACTTTTCAAGTTTGCCGAGGCGCGCGGCTACATCGCCAAAGGTGAAAACCCGGTGACGGCAACCGAGAGCATCAAAACGAAAAACGCCGAGGCGATTGAAATTTACACGCCCGGCGAACTCGCCCGCTTGCTTGCCGCCGCGCCGGACAGCTTCAAACCCGTTTTGGCAATTCAGGCTTTCGCCGGTTTGCGCTCTGCCGAGGTTATGCGGCTCGACTGGCAAAACGTGAAACTTGAACGCGGACACATTGAAATCACCGCCGCCAATGCCAAGACCGCCAGCCGTCGCATTGTGCCGATACTGCCGAGCCTTGCCGCATGGTTGAAAGACGCCGCGAAATCATCCGGCAAAATCTTCGCGCCGACACGCGCCTATTTTCACGAACTGCAAAGGGAACTTTCCAATCGGACGGAAACCGACAAGCTCGACGCCGTGATATGGAAACACAACGCTTTGCGCCACTCGTTTATTTCCTACCGTTGCGCCGCCGTTCAAAACGTCGCGCAGGTTGCGCTAGAGGCTGGCAATTCACCAGCCATGATTTTCGGACACTACCGCGAACTGGTGACGGCGGACGATGCGAAGAAATGGTTTTCAATCCTGCCGAGCAAATGACTATCACCCGCCCAATTTACCGCAGCACCGCACTTGCCGCCGCGCTCCACTGGCATTGGCAAGGCTGGCACTTGTCGCGGAAAATGGATGGAGTCTGGCAGCAACGGGAAATTTCCGGCTCGCTCCTCGTCGGCGAAGCCATGCGCGACGGTGAATTTTTCGCCTTTGATTGTCCCGTCGCCTACGGCGAGGACATCCGCCGCCGCCAGTGGCGTGAACGCGGCGAGGCCATGCGGCAGATTGCGCGTGAGGCTGGCGTGAACACCGCACCAGCGGGACACGGCGCAGAATTTATTGAGGCCGTATTGCGCGACGGTGGCGAAGGATGCGTTGCCAAACCGCTTGAAGGTTTTTTTGGCGTAGGCTGGCACAAGATCAAACGAGTTGAGACTTTCGACGCGACGGTGACGGACAAGCTACGCGGCGCAATCGCTATCAGCTACGAAGGCCAAGACGCGGGCAAATGCGCGTTGTCAGGCCGGAAATTTGACGCCGTGAGCGTCGGCGACGTGGTAGAAATCGCGGCCATGCAGCGCAACGTCAGCGGGAAATTTAGAGAGCCAAGATTTATCCGCGTGAGATACGACAAAATTTTAATCCAACCACAGGGCGACAAGGCCAGACCGGTTTAACGGTTTAACTCATCCCACACAAGACGACGGGCGCACTTTAACAGGTGCGCCCGTTGTCATTTCTTAATTGACGTATTCCGCCGGAAATTGACTTATAAGAAAATAACTTATTTAGCGTTAATCCCCGCTTGTCTATTGGGTTTTATTAGACTGTTTGCAACTCATTGCAGCTTTCCGACACGACTTAATCGTTAAGATAGAACACGGTTTTGAGAGACAATCAAGTCCCCGTGTTCGTTTCAAAATGCCAAACGAAAAAGTTAAAACCAATACGGAGGCGGGCGCGAACCTGCCACAAAACCACAACCGCGAAATTTTTGACGACGACGGCGCAGCCGCTTATGTCGGCGGAATTAAGGCGAGAGCAATCCGCGACTGGCGGACGCACAGAGGACTTCCCTTTCTGCGATTGACCCACAAAACAATCAGAATCAGGAAAGTGGATTTAGATAAGTGGTTAGCTCGCCAAAGCGTTGCCATCACGCGCGGAGGTTGCGCGTGAAATCTTTCACTTACGACCCCGCCAAAGACCCCGAAGCCATCCGGCTCACCGAATGGGTTTGCAGTCTGCCGCCACGCGAACGCGCCGTAGCGAGGAAATTACTTCAAATTACCGCCGCCGCGCTCGACTCGGACGCAACGCCGCACAAACGGAAAGGCAACAAGTGAAACCAATTCGCACAGACGCCGGACTTGCACGGCAAATCAGTCAGACTTTTCGCGCCCCTGTTCGCTTGGCAAATGCCGATGAAATCAAAACCGGCCAGCCGCAAAAATTTTCCAGTCGCCGCCAACAAATCACCGCAGAACAGGCCATTGCCGCTGGCGAAAGAATTTTTGGAAAATGAAACATTTTTGCACCCACGCCAACCGCATCCGCTCCCGTCGCGGATTGAGCCAATCGGCCATGCGGAAAATTGAGGCCATCGCAGCACAGGGCGACCGCGCCGTGCGTCGGCAATTCGTCGCCGTTGACCGTGCATTTTTGAAAGGGGGACGCGGCCATGAATGAAATCTCACTTGGCAGCGCGACCAGCAACGCGATCACCGGCCACACGGCGCCAGCGCAGGCCGTCGAGGACATTCAACGCGGGAAATGGTCTAAAGAGATTGCCGCGCTCCGCTCCGCCACTGGTGACGACGCCGACAAGCTGAAAAAACTTTTGCCCGCTTTTCTTTGGGCGGGAAAATTCACGGCCAGAAAAAACGGCGGCATTGAAAAGTTTTCCGGCCTGATTTGCGCGGACGTGGACAAGGTTGCCGAACGTGTCGGCGAACTGCACGACATCGCCCGCAACGACCCGCACGCCGCCGCCGCTTTTGTGTCGCCGTCCGGCAATGGCATCAAAATCGTTTTCCGCGTTCCCGTCGCCGCCGATGCAAAGGAACACCAGCGCAATTTCGCCGCCGTCCGCGCGCACGTCGCTTTGATATACGCCGCGAAGGTTGACGAGGCCGCGAAGGATGTTGCGCGCTTGTGTTTCGTGTCGCATGACCCCGCCGCGTTTTACAATGCCGCCGCCGTGCCGCTCGACGTGCAAAACGAACCGGCAACCGTCGCCAGTGTTCAACCTATCGGCACGAAAAAGGGCGGACGAAACAACGCCGCCTTTGAACTGGCTTGCCAGTGGCGCGACAATGGCCGGACACCGGACGAAGCCCGCGCCGCCGTCCGCGACTTCGCCGCCAGTTGCAACCCGCCATTGCCGGAAGTCGAGGCGGACGGGTGCGTCCGCTCCGCTTTCAGCCAGCCGCCAAGATTGCCGGGCGTTGTCGAGTTGCCCGACCTGATTGACGCCGCCGACTTCATCGCGTCGCCGATTGAACCGCCCGACGAACTTGTCGAGGGAATTTTGCACAAAGGCAGCAAGTTGGTTTTGGGCGGTAGTTCAAAAAGTTTCAAGACCTGGACTTTGCTCGACTTGGCTATCTCCGTTGCCATCGGCGCGGCATGGCTAGGCCGCGCGACGGCACAAGGCAAAGTTTTGTTTCTCAATTTTGAGATTCAACCGCACGCATGGCAACGCCGCATTGTCGCGGTTGCATCGGCGAAGGCCGTCGAGTTGAAGGCCGGGCAAATCATCCTTTGGAATTTGCGCGGCCATGCTGCCGACTTCCGACAATTGATCCCGCGCATCATTCAACGGTGCAAAGCTGAAAACTTTGCGCTGATTATTTTAGACCCGATTTACAAGCTATATGGCGGCACGGATGAAAACGCCGCTGGCGACGTTGCCGCGCTTTTGAACTCACTCGAAACGCTGGCGACACAAACCGGCGCGGCCATCGCTTTCGGCGCGCACTTCGCCAAAGGCAACGCCAGCGCAAAAGAGGCAATTGACCGCATCTCCGGTTCTGGTGTTTTCGCCCGCGACCCAGACAGCCTTTTGATTTTCACAAAGCACGAAACGGACGACGCTTTCACCGTTGAACCAATCTTGCGGAACTTCGCGCCTGTCTCACCGTTCGCTGTTCTCTGGGAATTTCCTTTGATGCAACTCGCCGCTGACCTCGACCCAGCCAAGTTGAAACAGGTTGGCGGACGGAAGCCGACTTATTCACCCGCCGACTTGCTGCCACTACTGCCGCCAGACGGTTTGACAAACGCCGATTGGCTGGCGAAGGCGGACGGCGAAGGCATGAGCAAGCCGACGTTTTATCGGATGCGAAAAGCACTCGAAACCAGCGGGAAAATTCACCATTCAGCCATCACCGGCAAATGGCAACCGATTTTGACGAAATGAAGCCGCACAGTCTCAAAATCTCAAAACCATTTGCGCCAATGTTCACAGGGATTTTGTGCGCTTGTCTCAAATGTCTCAAAACCAGTTATGAGACGCGCAAGCCGTTATCAGTCTCAAAGTCTCATATTCCTTTAGGATATGAGACTAGAGACAACGGCCTGATTTTGACACAAGCGCAACGGCTAGCACTCGCCGCCGCTGCCATCGCCCAAAGGTTTTTCCGATGATACTCGAAACCCATTGCCCAAGCTGCCGCGCTCCGCTTGTCACCAAGCTGCCGGACACCACCACCGAGGCCGAGGCGCAGGCCATAGCATCGCGTCTCTATTGCGTCCCTTGTGCGATACAGCGCCAGACGCAGCACACGCTCACCGAGGCCAAGCCAGAGGCCACAGCGACGGCATTAAAAGGACGTCCTAGTCTAAAAGGTTCTTCCGGGGAGGTTTTCTTAACAGGTGACCAAGCTCGCATTGAATAGCTCCTCACGAAAATTTTTAACCCCTTCCGTTACCCATGAATGACCTTGAAACCGCTCTAGCCGCCGCGCTGGACGCCACGCCAGCCCGCCAGAGCAGACCGGCGACCATCGGCGCGCGGCTAGGCGTATCAGCGCGGGAAATCGGCTTGCACGGCAATGCAACCAGACGCCGGACGTTTCAGGATGGACGCGGACAAGTTGCCGCCGCCGAACTGGTGACGAGGTTGCCGAGCATAAGCGAAACGCTTCATTTCCTGATGGACGGAAATTTTACGCTCGCCGCCGTCATCCCGGTTATTCAATCGCACATCGGCGAACCGTGCAGCCTGACAATTTGCACGCTTGGATTAAACAACGACACCACCGACCAGCTCGCCGCGATGTTGCAGGCCGGAAGTCTGGCAGATTTGCGGCTGGCGTTTTCATCCTACTTTCGCGCCAGCGACACAGCGACGGCGGAACGCGCCGTTGAGGTATTGACCAAGCTGGGGGCATCCGTCGCAGTCGAACGACTACACGCCAAGATTCAAATTTGGCGACCAGCGACCAAGCCGGACAGATACACGCTGGAGACATCGGCAAATTTGCGCTCGTGCCAATGTGTCGAGATTGCCGCCATCACCAACGACTTCGGACTTTTCAGTTTTCACAACCAATGGTTGACCGAGTTTTTCAACCGCAACGCCATCAAACCATGACAACACCGAACACCAACACCCCCGCCGCTATCGCCGCCGACCAACTCGCCGGACTTTGTAATTTAACCCGCCGCCGCCTGTATCAACTGGCAGAAGAAAAGAAAATCCCGCCAGCGGACAACGGAAAATTTCCAATGCTGGAAACCATCACCGCGCTTTTCGCCTACTACCAGACGGACGAAAAAAACAAAAACCGTCAGCGGCTTGAAGCGGCGCAGGCGCAACTGGCAGAACTCAAATTGAAACGGGAAAAAAAATTAGTCGTGCCAGTGGTGGACGTTGAACGCGTCGGCGCAAACGTCATCGTCCAACTGCGCGAGGTTGTTTTACGCATCCCGCACAACATTGGCAGTCAGACCGGCGACATGAACGCGCAACGCATCGCGGAAGGAATTTGCGCCGACGCTCTGCGCGAATGTGCCAAGGGACTTGAAAAATTGGCCGATGACGAGGACGCGCGCGACGAGGAAACGCCCGCCGAATAATTCCCGCACTTGAACGCGCCCGGCAAAATTGGATTCGACGACGACGGCCAGCCCGTCGGCGTGACTGAATTTGATTTTGACGCGCTTGACCGCGAGGCCGAGAAAATAGATCACGCGAAAGACATCGCTTATCTAAAGGACAAACAGCGCGAACTTTTGCGGCTCATCTTTGAAGCCATCATCGGCAACACCAAAGGCGCAACCGAGGCCGGACGCAACGCTTGGATTTTGGGTTTTCTCCTAAAGCAGACCACGCTTAAAACCCAGACCGAGTTAGGGCAAAAGCTAGGACTTACCAAAGGCCGGACAAGCCAATTATTAAACCAATTTTTAGAAATAAACCCAATTCTGGCGAGGCTTTTAAGACGTTAGGCGAAAAAAGGTAAAACCTTTTCCAGCTTACATGATTTTATCATCTGACCTTTACAGCGACGAAAAATGTTACCGCAATCCGACTATCGGCCTATCGCAGTCCGATTGTTCCCGCTACTCACTGGCGCGCGTTTATCGCGCGCTAGAGCGCAACGAAATCCCCAAAGACGGCATTGAGGCCGAGGCCAGCAAAGAAGTTGTCCGGCGCGGTGGTGGTGCGTTTCTAAATTTCGCCGTGCCGTTTGACATTCTCGCCGACAAGGGACGGCGCGACATGACCGTCGGCACTTTTGGGCAGGGCGGCGCGTTTGTTCAAACCGACATCGGCAGTCCGATTGAGTTGCTCCGCAATTCCATTTCCGCGCTCCGACTTGGCGCAACGGTTTTGACTGGTTTGCGCGGCAATCTGGCTTTGCCCCGCCAGACCAGCGCGGCCACGGTCAGCAGCCTGTCAGAAATCGCACAGGCACAAGTCAGCAATCCGACAATTGACCAGCCGAATCTCACGCCAAAACGGGTTTGCACAAAGCTGATTTACTCCCGCCAGTTACTCACGCAAAGCGCGCCGTCAATTGAGGCTTGGCTACGCGCCGACCTGTTCGCGCAAATCGCGTTGAAGCTGGATTATTTGAGTTACAACGGCAGCGGCTCATCCTCGGAACCGCAAGGCATCATTAACACCCCCGGCGTCGGCTCGGTTCAATTCGGCGGCACGGCGACATGGCAGTCCGTCTTGAATTTTGAAAATGCGCTGGCAACGGCCAACGCGGAAACGCCCGACGCAAAAATTGCTTTAGTCACCACGCCGAGCGTGCGGAACAAATGGAAAGGCATTGCCGTTGCGCTTACCGGCGCAAGCACAGTCAGCGCAAAACCGCTTTGGGAAGGTGTCAGCCGTGACGACGGAACCAACGACGGCCTAGTGAATGGCTACCGCGCCGCCGTCACGCAGCAAATTCTGAACAACCAAGTTGTCTTTGGTAACTTCAAAGAATTGGTTTTAGCCATGTGGGGCGACGGCGTTGACCTGACAAACGATAAATACACACGCGCGGACATGGGCGAAATTTGCATCACGGCGAACACTTACGCCGACGTAATGCTCCGCCATCCGCAATCGTTTTGTGTCAGCGCGGATAGCGGCGCGCAGCCGTAAATAATTTCCGGCCTGTTTTCAATTTGCAGGCCGGATGTTTCGAGTCGAGCCATAACTGTTTCGGTGAAACAGACTGCCCGGCAGGTGTGGTCTAACGCAAATCGTTAGCAAGGTTGCTGTCACTGTTTGACAGCGTTTTCTGAATCACGCCGGGCAGAACATTTTCGGTCAATCCTAAACAGCGGCATTGATTGAACCAAGACGCCCCTTGAGCCATTCGGGGGCGTCCTTTATTTTCCGCCGTCAACCGCGCCACGTTGACCGCCAGCAAGCCGGAAGCGCAAAGGCCGAGGACAACCGCCAGAGCGCAGGCGGAAAACGGCGTTGCCTACACTTGCCGACAACCGCAAAACCTGCCAAACCAAAACCCGGTAGGGTAAAACTTGCCGACAAATGCCGACAAGAAACACGTCAAAATGTTGTCACGATACGCCGCGAAGCAAAAACAGAGACACGCATAAAAGCATTGATTACATTGATTTTAATGGCATTTCGGCGGACTTCTCAAAAACATCAAATCCGTTTTCGATTCCCGGTAGGGTCGCCAAACTCTCACGAAGGTTCAGGCTTCTAGAAATTAACTTAACGCGCGGGCAATCAGATTTTTTTCGCGCTCGCCGCAATTCAATTTCAACGCCTCGGCGCGCCCGGATTCAGTCATCTTTTCCCAAGATTTGCGAACGGCATTGACCATTTTCTCATCGTCGCTTTTCGCGGCAAGCGCGGCAAATTGAAACTCCAGAAAGACTAGACACAGCGCGTCCTCGAGCACGCGGACTTCGGCGTCGGCGGGAAAGTTTTTCTTGAGATTCAAATCCTGCACGCGGCGGATGGTTTCGTCATCGTAGCTAACCTCGCGCAGAATCGCGCCAGATTTTTCGGCGTGGAATTTTTTAAGGTCAGCACGCCATTTCAAATAACCGGGGCGCGTCATCGGATAATTTTCGCGCGGACTTTCCCAACGGCAAATGTGCTGGCAACGCGCGGCAAGTTGCAAAACTTCGGACGCGTCGGGCGCGAGTTTCAAAACCCATTGCGTCAGGCGCTCGGCGTAAAGCAGTTCGCGCGGGCGACCGTTTTCCAGATTCGGGTCGCGGGAATTTTCGACATCGAAGCGCGCCATGGCGGACTTAAATTTTTCGTTCACGCCGCGATTTTTTCCGAAGCGCTGAAAAATGCAAGCGGCATAAAACAAAAACGCGCCGCCGAATTACTCGGCGACGCGCGTTGATTAATTAAATTTCAGTGGCAACCGCAGCCGGAACCGCAGGAACCGCCTTCGGCCAATTCATCCGACGTGGGGATGCGACCTAGTTCAATCGTCTTGGCGACGGTTTTTTTGACGGAACTTTGCAGTTCGTGCATTTCTTCCTGCGCATCGAGAAAGCCGGAGGCGACGGGATTTTTCAATAGCGCGTCGCGGTCTTTTTCAAACGCGGCGATTTCCGCCGGTTCGAGCACCTGACCGCCGTGTTGTTTTTCCTGAAGCGCCTGGCCTTTGCTCATCAGGCTCTCATACGCGCCGCGCGCGGAGGCATCGGCGAGAAAAGTGTCAATGCGCTGTTTGATGCCGCCCGTCTGGATTTCTTCGAGAATGGCTTGGCAAAGTTCGTGCGTTTTTGTTTCGATTTTTGTAGGCATAAATTTGGTGGCGAGAATAAACCACATACGCCGGGCAAAAGCAAATGCCAAGGCGCACAATACAGCAAATTCATTGACCAGTTCGCGGCCTCGTGTCATTAAAATTATTTCCGTTTCTACGCGGCAAGAAGTTGACACTGCTTGCGAAAATCGCTAAATCCTTCGCCACACTCTATGCAAGCCATCCAACTTCAGTGGATCGATTACACCATCCTCATCGCTTACGTCGCCTTTGTCATCGGCATCGGCTTGGCGCTATCGCGTTACATGAAAACGTCGGCGGACTTCCTGACGTCTGCGCGTTCAATCCCAACGTGGGTCACCGGCCTCGCGTTTATTTCGGCGAATCTTGGTGCGCTGGAACTCGTCGGCATGGCCGCGAGCGGCGCGAAATACGGCATCTCCACCGCGCATTTTTATTGGGTCGGCGCGATTCCGGCGATGATCTTTCTGGCCGTGTTCATGATGCCGTTTTATTACGGTTCCAAGGCGCGCTCAGTGCCGGAATATTTGAAGATGCGCTTTGACGAACGCGTCCGCGCGTTGAATTCCGTGGCCTTCGCGGTGATGACAATTTTCGCCTCCGGCATTTCCATGAACGCGCTGGCGAAGCTGCTGCATTCGCTGCTCGGCTGGGATTACAACGTCGCGTTGTGGGTCTGTTCCGGCGTAGTGCTGCTTTACGTTTTGAAAGGCGGTTTGACCTCGGCGATTTACACGGAAGTGCTGCAATTCTTCATGATCGTCCTCGGCTTCGCGCCGGTGGTTTATCTCGGCCTGAAAGACGTCGGCGGCTGGGACAAAATGACCGCCGCGCTCCACGGCGTTTCCAAAGCCAACGGCTATGCGGAAAATGCGTGGTCCAGCGCGTGGCAGCCGCTGCTCGGCGGGCCGTCTGCCAATCCGATGGGCGTGGATTTGTTCGCGATGGTGTTCGGTCTCGGCTTCGTGTTGAGCTTCGGTTACTGGTGCACGAATTTCCTCGTCGTCCAGCGCGCGATGGCGGCGAAAAATATGACCGCCGCGCGCAACACGCCGCTCGTCGCCGCTGTGCCGAAAATGTTTTTCCCTTTCCTTGTCATCGTGCCCGGCATGATCGCCATCGCGCTGACCTCGATGCCGGACAAAGGCTACCGCATTCCGCCGCCGGTGATTTCGCAGGCGAATTATGACAAAGCTGTGACGGCCGTGAAATTTGGTGATACCACCGCCGTCAGCTCGGCGCTCGGTAAAAAAGTGGACGCCGCCAAAGTCACCGCGCTCGTTGCCGCCAACGCCGGTGGTAAGCTGACCGATGCGCAAATTCAGAGCGAACTTTACAACGCCATTTCCGAATACGACTACGACGGCGTGATTCTTTCGTTGGTGAAAAAATATTGCCCCGCCGGTTTGCTCGGTTTGGCGCTGACGGCGCTGCTGGCGTCGTTCATGTCCGGCATGGCCGGCAACGTGACGGCGTTCAACACCGTGTTCACTTACGACATTTATCAGGCGTATTTTGCGAAGGGCAAGAGCGACGCGCATTATATGTGGATGGGCAAAGTCATCACGGTAGTCGGCATTTTGTTGAGCATTGGCGCGGCGTATTTCGCCTCGATGTATAACAACTGCATGGACATCATCCAACTCGTGTTCGGCTTCGTGAACGCGCCGTTGTTCGCGACGTTCCTGCTCGGCATGTTCTGGAAACGCACCACGGCGACGGGCGCATTCCTCGGCCTGTTCGGCGGCATCGGCAGTTCCGCGCTGTTCCACGCGCTGACCATCGCGCAAGGCAACACGCCCGGCATCAAGGGCGGCTATCTCAAAGTGATGTCCACGTTCCCCAGCGAAATGGCGCAGAACTTCTGGCTCGCGGCGTTTGCGTTCATCGCGTGCTTCACGCTGACGCTGGTGATTTCGCTCGCGACCAGCCGCACCAAATCCGACGCCGATTTGAAAGGCCTCGTCTATTCGCTCACGCCAAAAATCGTGGACAACAACGCGCCGATTTATCAACGCCCCGCCGTCGTCGGCGTGGTGCTGCTGATTGTCTGCATCATCTTGAACCTGATTTTCTGGTGAACCAAACCAACAACCTAAACTAAAATAAATTTATGGGACTCGATATCCGCTGGCCAATTGGCCTCATGTTCACACTCATCGGCGCGCTGCTCGCCGTGTTCGGACTCGTCAAAGGTTCCGAATCCGTTTCGCTCGGCATCAACATCAACCTCGTCTGGGGCGCGGTGCTCCTCGTGTTCGGCGTGCTGATGTTGCTCGGCGCCATCAAAGGTGGCAAAACTCCGCCGTCCGCCTGAACTGCTGAATTGCTTTCACCGCGCCGGAGAATTAGTTTTCTCCGGCGCACTTTTATTTTATGAACCTTCAAGGATTATCCGCCCACATCGCCGCTGAATTTCAAAAGCATTACGGCCGTGCGCCGCGTTGGATTGTCGCCGCGCCTGGCCGCGTCAACGTCATCGGCGAACATACCGATTACAACGACGGTTTCGTTTTGCCGATGGCCATTGAACGCTACGCTATCATGGCGGCGGACACTTCCGTGACGGCCGGAAAAATTTCCATCTACGACGCGGCTTTCAAAGAGAACGCGACGATTGATATTTCTGCGCCGGTGACCAAAGGCTCGCCGAAATGGTCGAACTACATTCGCGGCGTGTTGTGCGGTTTTCAAAATCGCGGCGTGACCATTCCCGCGCTGGATGTCGCGTTCATGTCCACCGTGCCGCTCGGCGGCGGCTTGAGCAGCAGCGCCGCGCTCGAAGTCTGCACCGCAACTTTGATGGAAGCCGCGACCGGCAAGGCGATTGACCCGATTGAAAAAGCCTTGCTCGCGCAAAAGGCCGAACATGATTTCGCCGGCGTGCCGTGCGGCATCATGGATCAATTTATTTCCGCGCTCGGCCGCGAAGGCCATTTGCTGTTGCTCGACTGTCGCACGCGCAAAACGGAACTCGTTCCCATGAGCGATCCGTCGGTGGCACTGCTCGTCATCAATACCAACGTGAAACACGAATTGTCCGGCGGCGAATACGCCGAACGCCGCGCGCAATGCGAGGAAGCCGCCAAAAATCTGGGCGTGAAATCACTCCGCGACGTGACGCCCGAACAACTCGAAAAAGGAAAAAGCAAGTTGTCCGAACTCGTTTATCGACGTGCGCGGCACGTCATCGGCGAAATTGAACGCACGGTTCACGCGGCGGAGGGCATTCGCGCTTCCAGCTGGCCGAGCGTGGGCAATCTCATGTATGCCAGCCACGCCTCGCTGCGCGATGATTACGAAGTGAGCTGCAAGGAACTCGACGACGTCGTGGAAATCGCCGAAGACATCGGCTACAATGGCGGCGTTTACGGTTGCCGCATGACCGGCGGCGGTTTCGGCGGCTGCTGCGTGGCGTTGGTGAAAGCCGATTGCGTAGACAGCATCACCAAGAAAATTGCAGCGGATTACAAAGCCAAGACTGGCATTGACGCGTCCATTTTCGCTTCACGCCCGGCAGCAGGCGCAACGATTATCAAAGGTTGAAAGACAACCGCCAAGAGCGCCAAGGTTAAATTAAGAAAGCAATAAAGCAGGAACCAATTTTTTCGTTCCTGCTTTATTATTTTAATCAAACTTGCCGTTGTCGGCGGCTAGGCGGTTCGTTACTTCTCCAAAATATTCTTTAACGCAGGAAATAAAACGTCGGCGACAACTTGCTGTCCGGCGAGCGACAGATGCGAGCCATCGCGTAGGAGCATCCGGCGGCGCGGTTGACGGTCGAGCGCGGCATACGCATCTACATAAACGGCCTTGGGCACCGCGGCGAGTAAGCCATTCAAATGACCGGCGCAGTCGCGCGCAATCCGGTCGGAACGCCGCGCACCAAACACAAACGGCGACATCACCACGGGCGTCACTTCATGTTCGAGCAATGTCTGCACGAGTTGCATCACGGTTGCCAGATAAATTTCCGGAGGCGTGACTGGTTGAAGTTTAAAACCGGTGCCAATTGCACTCAGCAAACGCCATTTGATTCGGTCAAGCGAGCTGGGTGAACGCGCGGCTACGTTTTGATGAATTGGCGTGCCGCTACTGCTATGGTGATGGCGGCGCACAGGCACAATTAAATCGCTGGAACCAAATTGCAACACCACGATATTCGGACGCGCTGCCAGGCAACGTGCAGCGAAATGTTTGGGAACGCGGGTGATAGGAAAACCGCCCATCGTGAGCAGTGAATCAATGATGTGATGCGAGGTTTCGTGCCGCAATCGCTCCACGGCCAGATGCAGAAATGAATCTTCCTGACGGTGCGGATAGCCACCGATCATGCACGCGCCAAAACCTCGGATGTGAAAATCCATGAAACGTCAATCGCCGAGACAAGTTCCGACGTGGCGCGCAGTTTGAATCCACGAATGGTCAACGGGAACAATCTTGCGTTTGCCCGCTACTTTTTCCAGCGGCACGGCTTCGGTGCCGTCGCCGCGCGCGGCCACCATCACACCGTAATGTTCTTCATTGATGAGGTCGGCACATGCGCTGCCGAGGCGGGTGGCGAGAATACGATCCGCCGCGCACGGCGTGCCGCCGCGCTGAACGTAACCCAAAATCGTCACGCGCGATTCAAGTTCCGTGAGTTCTTCCAAATGTTTGGCGAGGCGCATGGTGTTGCCTGCGTGGCGCACTTCGAGCGTGGCCATTTCAATCTTTGCTTCTTTTTTATCGTGCAACGTTTTGGCGCGTTCGAGTTTTTTCTCGGCGGCAGCCATCGCACGCGCATCGTCGCGACTCATCGCGCCTTCAGCCACGGCGACGATGCTAAAATTTGTTCCGCGCCGGCTGCGACGCTTGATGGCTTCGGCAATTTTAATGACGTCGTAAGGAATTTCAGGAATTAAAATCACGTCCGCGCCGCCGGCGATGCCCGCGCCGAGCGTGAGCCAACCGGCGCGGTGGCCCATGATTTCCGCCACGATGATGCGGTGATGACTGTGCGCGGTGCTGTGCAAACGGTCGAGCGTGTCGGTGGCGATGTCGAGCGCCGTCGCAAATCCAAACGTGGCGTCGGTCAGGGCGACGTCATTGTCAATCGTCTTGGGCAAGGTGATGACGTTCAAACCGGCTTGGTGCAAACGCAACGCATTTTTCTGCGTGCCGCCGCCGCCGAGACAGACGACGCAATCAAGTCCCCACGTTTTATAATTCTGTTTGATGACCTCGGTCATGTCCTTCGTGCGACCGTCAATGACCATGCGGTGCGGCTTGTCGCGGCTCGTGCCGAGAATCGTGCCGCCGACGGTGAGAATTCCCGCGAGCGTGGTCTTGTCCAGCTTGATGCGGCGGTTTTCGACAAGGCCGCGAAAGCCGTCGCGGAAGCCGATGATCTCCATGCCGTAGTTCAGCGCGGCTTTGCCGACACCGCGAATGGCTGCGTTGAGACCGGGGCTATCGCCGCCCGCAGTGAGAATGCCGATGCGTTTGATTTTCTTAGCCATGCCGAGAGCTATTTGAAACCGCCCAGAAAATTTGTCGAGCAGAAGTTTTGGAAATTTTTTTGCCGAAATTAAAATGGTCGGAGCGACAGGATTCGAACCTGCGACTTCGTGGACCCAAACCACGCGCTCTAGCCAGGCTGAGCTACGCTCCGAACCAAAAGTAGGATGGCGGAGAGAGTGAGATTTGAACTCACGGTAGTGTTACCTACGCACGCTTTCCAGGCGTGTGCCTTAAACCACTCAGCCATCTCTCCACCGAACCGTCAATGTGGCGGAGCGCGGCGCATTTTTCAATGCAAAACGGCGGACGATGGCGGGGAAACTTTAAAATCGTTTTTTGCACCAAAACATTTTGGCAACGCCACGTCCGTGACTGAACAAAATAAATGCGCCGGTCGTTAAGAAAATAAATCTCAACGCCGGCACAATTTCGTGTCCGCAAGAACCGGCTCAGGGATTATAGCGCAAGCGGTAAAATTTATTGGCCGGCGGGGTCGTGCCGAGAATGTCATTGACCAGAAAACTGCCGCTGGTCGGAGCATTGGTGGTCAGCACATCGGACCAGTTAAGGAGGTTCGTCGAGCTTTGCACCGTGTAGCTGTAACTTGGGACGCCGACAAAATTCAGCGCGGCGGTGCTGCCGCCACCGCTCAAGTTCAAAGTCTGCACTTGGCCGCCGATGGCATTGGTGCTGACGGTGATGGTGACAACGGCGGTGGCAGTCGCACCATAAGCGTCAACAAACGTATTGGTGAACTGGTCGTTGACCGGACTGCTGTTGACGTAGGTAAGATTCACCGAGTCATTGGCGAGCGTGACGCCGTTGGTGCTGGTGCTGGTTGCACTCAACATAACGCTGTCGCTGTCTGCGTCCGTCACTTTAGCCAACAGGCTGCTGATGGGGATGGTTACCGTGGTGACGCTCGTGCTGCGATAATAATTGGTGCCGGTGGCAACGGGCGGTGTGTTGATGATCTGGCTCAAGGCCGGACTATTGGTGCTGCCAAAGAAATTGCCGGTGGGCGCATATTCAGCAGTGATGGGATGGCTGCCGTGTGAAAGTGTGCTCGTGCTCAACACGACTTGGCCGGAACCATTCAGCGTGCCAGAACCAATCGCCGTGCCGTTGTCCTTGAACGTAACGTTACCCGTGGGCGACCCCGCACCGCCCCAAGTAACTGTCGCGGTAAAGTTGACAGTCGCTCCTGGCAGTGCCGGATTTGCATCACTGGTCACGACCGTCGCAGTCGGGTTGACGGTGAATTGCGTGTAGCTCGGCAAGGTTTGCGCGCTGTTGATGGCAGTATAATTCAGCGGATTTGTCACCGCCGTGATGATGTTCGCGACAGTGTCAGCGAGTGTCGTTGCGGTTAGATAATTATCACTCTTAGTGCTAACCTGAAAAAGATAGGCGCTCGGCAAAAGGCTAGAGTCAGGCGCGTAAGATGAGGTTGTGTCAGCCGTCCCGGTGGTTAACCATGTGTTTTTAGTCTCGACGCCATAAAGCAGCGTAATGCCAGACTGACTCGCCCAATTCGCTGGGTCGCCTTGGAAGGCAAACAACTGTTCCCCAGTGGCGTTAAGCGAAAAGCTGGTGGGCGCCGCCGAACTCCAGCCGGTGCCGGTGATGGATTGTCCGTTCTGCCACGTCAGCACCGTGCCAGCGGGCAAATCGGTCTGGGCAGCGTAAGTCAGAAAACCTTCGCCGGTGCGACCGGTGGTTGCGGAACTAAATCCGTTGTCCGTAAAAACAATGGTCGTGCCGGCCACAATCGGCCTGAGCAACACCACAGCAAATTTGTCCGTGCCGCTCGGGCCGAAGGCGATTATGGCGACATCTCCGGGCGCGAGCGATGAGCCCACGTTCAAAGTCTGCGTCGCAGACACGGGACTGTAATTCCCATTTCCTGAATTCGTCGCCGTGATGATTGTGTTGCCAGTTCCAACAATCGTAACGGTGTTTCCAGAAATCGTCGCCACTGAAGGATTGCTGCTCAAATAAGTGAACGACAAGCCTGAATTGGCCGTGGCGCTCAAAGTGAAAGGCGCGGCTCCGTTGGTCTTGCCGGGCAAGGCGCTGAAGGTGACTGTTTGGTTGGTCTGCAAAATCGTGCCCGTCAAACCTGTCGGCTGGGTCAGGCTGTAGTTGGTGCTATCGACGCCACCCAATGTCAGCGTTGCCGTCACGGGGATGCCGGTGTTGGCATTCGTGTCCGTAAAAAATCCGCCGCCGCTTACGGTCACAACGTCCGGACTTATGACACCAACCAACGTCGCGCCGGTGATGGTGGCATTGGTCTTGCCGTCAAAAAATTTGGTGGCAACCGTCGCGCCGGACACAGTCAAAGCCAGCGGTGTGATATTCGCGCTCAAGATTGGTTGCGTGAGCGAGTAGTTAGCAGATGGGGCGGTGAATCCGCTAACCGTGACGGGAATGCCATTGCTGACCGTCGCAAAAGCAAAGCTGGCGCTGGGCGTGCCGGAAACCGAGAAGGATTCGCTGTTCACCAACCCGAAGTAAGCGGGCGTGCCAGTAAAGCCTGCGGTGGTGGTCTGGTCATAGACCTTGTTCGTGGCGGTGATGCCGGTGATGGTCAAGGGCGCAGGGCTGACCGTGCTGGCTGCCGTTGCGATGGTTGCCGTCGTCGCGCCGCCACCGGAAATGCTCACGTTGCCGGAATATGTTCCCGCTGTCGTGGTCGCGGCTAACCGCACATACACCGTAGTCGGAGCCAGTGTGCCGCTGGCAGTGATGGGCAGGCTGGTTGTGTAGCTGGAACCGCTGCTTAAGGAAATTTCAAAACCGGATGGCGGAGTAGCGGTCAAATTTCCGGTAAGGTTGCCGCCGGAAACTGTGAAGCTAGTCGGCGAAGCGGAGGCTGTCCCGTAAGTGGTGTTCACCGCCGCGAGCGTGCCGCTGGTGGAAATTGACGGGCTGGCCGTGTTGGTAAGATTGCCCGCGACATAGCCGATTGCATTGTAGTTGGCCGCGTTAAATGTCCCACCGGTGGCGGCGGAAGGCACGACCGAACCGATATAAACCCCTGCCGCATCGCCCGCCGCTGCACCACTACCATAAGTTATGGTAACCGACCCGATGGTTTCTGAATTGGGCAGACCGCTGCTAGTGAAATCCGTCGAGCCAGTTACCGGACTGGACAATGTCGTGCCTTGGGTCTTAGTCACATTCTTCGCGGTGACAGTCAAGTTAGCCTTGTTTACCGTCAGGGTCGTGCTGGTATCGTTGACGGCGGCTCCCAAGGTTGAACCATTGCCAGCATAGGCGTAGGTAATGGTGTAAGCGGAAGCAGAGTAAGGATTGGTGGCGGTCACAAATGTCTTGGAGAAGTCGCCGGTCGCATCATTGATTGTAGTGGTCTGCACACTTCCATTAATGGTGATGCTGACAGTTTCACCATTGGCAGGATAAACCGGTCCGGTTGCGCTGAGTTTGCCGGAGAGCGTGATGGAGGCCGTGCCGTAGTTGATGGATTGGCTGGTGGACAAACTTGAAAATGAAGGTATCAACGGAGCGGTGACGACGAGATCCACATGACCAGCCGCGCCAGTGGTGGTGCTGATGGTGGCGGTGTATCCGGTGGTCAAAGCCGTGCCGGTGATAGTAGCCGTCGTATTGGCCGTGCCCGTAAGCGTGCCTAGGCAATCCAGCAAACGATAGGTTCCCGCCGCCAACGCCGCACCGGTCACATTCACGGTCACAGCGTTGCCGTTTAAAGTCAGGTTCGCCGAAGTGCCGGTCACACTAATTTTGCCAACCGAGGAACCACTACCGCCTAGTGCTTGAAAAGCGAGCAACGCGCCACTGTTCAACGTCACTGTCTGGGATGGCGCATTAATAGTGGCGATGCCGTTCGTGCTGCTACCAGCCAAAGTTTGCACCGGACTGGAGCCGGTAAATGTAAAGCCCGCCGCCGACACATCAAAGATCGCGCCGGCCGCGATGGAAATTTGCGGCGTCTTCGCAATTGAACCGCCCGCAGCCAGCGCCAGCGTCGCGGTATTGGTGATAGTGGTATTGCCGCTGTAAGTGTTCGCCGCAGAGAGTGTGGTGGTGCCAGTGCCGGCTCGAACCAGTGCAATTTTATGAGTTACTCCATTGGAAATCACCAGTCCAAAAGCGGCTGAGCTGGTGGAGCCGCTGATTGTAAGTGTGCTTGGACCGACTCCAGAACTACTGTCCCTAATGCTACCTACCGCTGCCGCACCCGATGTCAGAGAGGCGATCGTCTGATCAAATCCATTTAAATCAAGAACAATACCTTGGCCAGCACCAAATGTAACGTCCGTGGTTGTTGGCAATGCGTTATTGATACCCAGCTTGAGCGTGCCGCTACCCGCAGAGTTAAAGAGTGTGCTTCCAGTGTATGTGTTCGCCGCGTTTAGATTGACGGCACCTGCTCCGCCGGAAGAACCGGCGGAAAACTGAACTCCAGCTGAACCACTGATTACTCCTCCCACATTAAGCGTGTTACCGCTCGTCGCACCAATCATCGTCGTGACAGTGGAATTATTCGTGATATTGGCGCTGATTGTCGCCGTCCCAACACTGGATACAAAGCCCGCAATCCCAAGAGTGCCGGTTGTCGTGATGGTGATAGGAGCAGAACTTGCGATTGTCACGCCGGAGCCGAGATTGACGCGGATTGCATCGCCAACCAGAGAAGTGCTACCGCCGAGGGCGAGGATTGAACTCGTCCCCCCAGAAACATTGTTGCTAATTGTCAACGGCGCAGCGTTGATAGGTGCCAGCGTGAGGGAGATGCTGCTGGCGAGCGTGATGGGACCGGTCAGCACTCTTGTGGAACTGCCGCTGGTTGCCACCGAATATCCGGTGGCATTAAATGTCAAAGTGTTTGCCGTTTGGCTGGCTCCCAACGTGATTGTCCCGGCAGTCGCGTTAAAAATGTCGTCATCGGTGGTTGCAGCGTTCGTCAGCGTCGCATCTCCGGTTGCTGCTGTGCTGAAAGTCGTTCCCCAAGTGCCACTGCCGCCGACACCATTTCCCGCGCCCGCCGTCGTATCCCAATACTTGGGTGCCGCCTGCGTGCGAACCATCGCGCTGCCGAGAATCAGCACCGGCACGAGACAGTTGAAAAATTTGCGAATAAATAATTTCAGGGCAGAGTTTTTCATGACTATTTGTTTGACGAATCTGGTTTCCTTCCTTAACGACACTCGACCCTAACACCACCCTAAAAAAATTACAAAGGAAAGTTATTTACAACCTTGTTACAATTTGGTTACGACCAACCGCGCTGAGACCGCGCCTCCAACCTTGCCGCCCCTGCCCTTTTCCGGCAAACTACGCGTCCGATGAAAAAGAAATCCGCCGCCAAAAAAGCCATCAACATCCGCCCCTTTTCCAGTTCTCTTCTGGACGGACCGCACCGCGCGGCCGCCCGCTCCATGCTGTATCCCGTCGGCTTCACGGAGGAAGATTTCAAGAAGCCGCTCATCGGCATCGCGTCCACCTGGAGCAACGTCACGCCGTGTAACATGCACATCGACAAGCTCGCGCTCGAAGCCGAGAAAGGCGCGAACGCTGGCGGCGGCAAGGCGATCGTCTTCAATACCATCACGGTGTCCGACGGTATCTCGAACGGCAACGAAGCCATGAAGTATTCGCTCGTCTCGCGCGAAGTCATCGCCGACTCGATTGAAACGGTCGTCGGCTGCGGCGGCATGGATGGCTTCGTGGCCATCGGCGGTTGCGACAAGAACATGCCTGGCGCGATGATGTGCATCGCTCGCATGAATCGCGCGGCGGTGTTCGTTTACGGCGGCACGATTCTCCCCGGCTGCCTCACTGCCGCCACGGCTCCGAAAGATTCTCCGAACGTTGGCAAGTCGCTCGACGTCGTCTCCGTGTTTGAAGCCATCGGCCAGCACGCCGCCGGAAAAATTTCCGACGCCGAACTACACGCCGTGGAGTCCTGCGCGATTCCCGGACCCGGTTCCTGCGGCGGCATGTATACCGCCAACACCATGGCCAGCGCGATTGAAGCGCTCGGCATGAGTTTGCCCAACAGCTCCGCGCAAAACGCCATTTCCCCCGCGAAGATGGACGATTGCCGCCGCGCCGGTGCGGCCGTCGTGAACATGTTGAAGCTCGGCATTCGCCCGCTCGACATTCTCACGAAGAAAGCGTTTGAGAACGCCATCACCATCGTCATCGCGCTCGGCGGCTCGACGAACGCCGTGTTGCACCTGCTCGCCATCGCGCACGCCGCGAAGGTCAAGCTGACCATCGACGACTTCACGCGCATCGGCAAACGCGTGCCCGTGCTCGCCGACCTCAAGCCCAGCGGCAAATACAGCATGAGCGCGCTCGTCGCCATCGGCGGCATCCGTCCGCTCATGAAGACGTTGCTCGACGCCGGCCTGCTCCACGGCGATTGCCTCACCGTCACCGGCGAAACCATGGCCGAGACCTTGCGCGACGTGAAACCCTATCCGCAGGGTCAGCAGATCATTCTGCCGCTCGACAAACCGATCAAGAAAGATAGTCACCTCGTCATCTTCCGCGGCAACCTCGCGCCCACCGGTGCCGTCGGCAAGATTACCGGCAAGGAAGGCACCAGCTTCACCGGCAAAGCGATTGTGTTCGAAGGCGAAGAGCGCGCGTTGAAAGCCATTCTCGACGGCACGGTGAAGAAAGGCCACGTCATCGTCATCCGCGGTGAAGGACCGAAAGGCGGACCCGGCATGCGCGAAATGCTCGCGCCCACCAGCGCCATCATGGGCAAAGGTCTCGGCAAAGACGTCGCGCTAATCACCGACGGACGATTCAGCGGCGGCAGCCACGGATTCGTGGTCGGCCACGTCACGCCCGAAGCGTATGTGGGCGGCCCGATCGGTTTGGTGAAGAACGGCGACACGATCATCTTCGACGCCGTCAAGCGCACGTTGACGCTGGACGTTTCTGCCAAGGAATTGGTGGCCCGCCGCAAGGCGTGGAAGAAACCCGCGCCGAAGTATCCGCGCGGCGTGCTCGCCAAATTTGCCGCCCACGTCACCAGCGCCAGCGAAGGTGCCGTGACGGATAAGGATTTGGAACTGTGAAGCCCTGCTGCCGGCCAAGTAATTGTAATTATTATTCTTCAGCTCCTGCTTTTTAGCCGGTGCATAACTTTTTTTGCCAAGAATTGATTCTTCGCCGCGAAGAACCTATTCTGTCCCGCTTTTCATGACCGAGACTGAAAAAAATCATTGGGCGTTCCTCGCTTTCACCGCGCCGGACAATCGCGCGCTGCGGGCGGAGTCGCCCGCGCCGGAACATTTATGCTGGGGCGATTGGGTGGCCGCCGCGCTGAAGGCTTACGCCGTGCCGCCGGAATTCATCGGCCAGGTCAATGGGCGGGGCGAAATCATTCCGCCCCAAATCGAGCGCGTCTTTACGCACTCGGCAGAACTGGAAACGGAAGCGACGTTGAGTGCGGAAGTGCGCGCGGCGTTGGAACAATCCATTTGCTTGGTGGTGATTTGTTCGCCGCGTTCCGCCGGAAATTCGCAGGTGAACGAAGCGGTGCGTTATTTCAAACAACTCGGTCGCGCGCAACAGATTTTGCCACTCGTGATTGCGGGCGAACCGTTCGCCAGCGAAATTCATCCGGCGCACGCGGAGGAATGTTTTGTGCCGGCGCTGCGGCATCCGGTTTTGCCGGACGGGACGATTGATACGACGCGGCGCGCGGGAAAATCCATTTTCGTGGATGCACGGCATCAGGGTCGCGAGATTCTGGCGCACGATACGCGGTTGGCAGAAGCGGATTTGGAGATGGCGAAAATCCAATTGATCGCATTGCTGCTCGGCGTGGGGTTCAACAACCTGTGGCAGCGGGAACAGAAGCGGCATTTCTTTGATTTGTCCGAAACGCGGCAGCAAATGCGTGCGGCGTTGACGCAAGTGGCGGAAGTCCAAGTTCAATTGCAGACGGCGCAACAGCAAGTCCGCGCGGCGCAGACGCAGGCGTTGGAAAATCAAAACTTGCCGCGCGAGGTGCAAGGGCAGATTCAGGAGGCGCAGACGCAAGCGCGCGTCGCGGAAGATCAAGCGCGCGCCGCGCAGAAGCAATTGCAGGAATTCCAAACGCAAGTGCGGGAGACGCAAGCGCAATTGGAAGACGCCCGTCAACGCGCGCGCGCCGCCGAGAGCAAAGTTCTCGAAGCACAGCAGCAAACGCGTGAGGCGTTGGAGCAATTGGAATCCACGCGCCAACAAGCACGCGCGGCGCAGGCGCAAGTTTTGGAAACGCCCGCAGTGTCTTCCGAAGTGCCGGAACAAATTTTAGCCGCGCAAATACAACTGGCCGCCTCGCAGAAACAAGTCGCGGACGCGGAGCAGAAATTTTCGGCGGCGCAAAGTCAGGTTCAGGAATTGCAGGAACAAGTGCGCGTCACGCAAACGCAACTCGCGGCAGCGCAGCAGCAAGTTCGCGCGGCAGAGAGCAAAGTTGCGGCGGAGCCGAAGTTGATTCCACCGAGCGCGAACGCAAACACAAACGCGCGGCGGCTGACGAAAGTTTTGGCGGTGCTGACGGTATTGGCAATCATGGCGGCGGCGGTCGCGACGAATGAAGCGTTGCGGCAACGCAACCTTGCGGCAGCGGCGTTGGCCAAGGCGGACGCGGCGACGGCGAACAGCGTGGTCACGCAACCGATTCGGTCGGTGCTGCAAAATGTTGGCGGCGCGACGCCGGCGGAAATGCAGCGGCGGGCGTTGGCGGAAATTGCGGCGGGCATTTCGCCCACGGAAATTCCCGAAGCCTTGCAAGCGGCAACGGTCATTGCGGACGACCAACAGCGCACGTGCCTTCAAAAATATTTATTGATCCGCTTAGGCTGGGCGAATCCCGTGGCCGCGATGACAAATGCCGCCGCGATTACGGGAACCATTGTGACGGACGCGGGCGCAAGCGATTCGCCGCTCTATCTGCAACTCGCAGTGCTGGACAACTGGCTGGCGACGGATTTTGCGGGCGCGCTCAATTGGATTAGCTCGTTGCCGGATGCGGATTCAGAGCAACGCGCTTTGGAAAAAGCCATCGCGTGGTTGAATGCCCAGCCGGATTCCGCCACGAAAACCGCGCAACTGACGACGTGCTTGGATGCGCTGGCAAAAATAACTGCGCCCGCCCTGCCCTCAATCTTGCAACTGCCAACGGCGACGTGGCCGTGGACCAAATTTTCTCCGGACGCGACGTTAGGCGGATTAATCGTGGTGCCGGTGGCAACGGAAGTGTTATCAATGGCCACGGACAGCACGAACACGACGAACAGCGCAGCGCCCATCAAGGCGAACGAGTAAACGGACTTCAAAAAAATCGCCGCGCCGGAAATCCGGCGCGGCGATTTGCGTTTTAGCGCGAAACTTTTTAGTTCAACTGCGGCGGACGCGGCGCGAAGATTTTCAGCGTCAGACCGTCGGCATCGGCTTTGCCGCCGACGACAGAGAGGTAAAAATATTTTGCCACGGTGTCGTATTCCGGCAACAAGGTGAAGTCCACCCAGTCGCGCGCGGCCGGCGGAATCAGCATGGAGATGCCAGCGTCGGTGACGGAATTTTTCAAGAGCTTGAACGCGGCGCGCATGGATTCGCGCTGGTTTTCCACGGTGAACAAACCGCCGCCGGTGCCGCCGACGTGACTCGCGGCGTCGGCGATGCCGGGCACGTCGCGCAAGGGTTTAGCGGCTTCGGGTGTGCGCAAATATTCTTCGAGGATGGTGGTGTTTTTGCTCAACGCGAGGTAACTGCTGCTCGCGCTCATGTAGAGCGATTCCGCCACGGGCGTGCCGCCGTTGGCCACCGGTTTCGGACGCAGCGCGATGGTGTAAATCTTGTGCCCGAGGAAATCGCGCGGCGCAGCGGAAGCGTCCTGCGGCGACATGAGCGACGCGATATTCTTAACGCTGTTGATGACTTGATCGGGATTCGAGACGGCCACGAGATAAATCGCAGGTGCTTTGGCGAAGTCCGCCAGCGTATCACCGGTGGGGGCCTTGCCATAAACGATGACGTCGTCACCGAGATTGCCGAATAGATTGTTTCGCAAATCGAAGCCGGGGTCTTTCACTTGCGCCATTGTGTTGGCCATATCAATCACGGCATTGAGGCTCGCAATCCATTGCGGCGAAATGGCGGTAATCATCTTTTGCAACTCGGCCCAGGTCTGCTTGCCATCAATGCGGAAGCGGGAAAACTTAATCGCGTCCGCGGGCACAAACGCAGGAATGCTCGCGTCTTTTTGCGCGAGGGCGATGATCTTCAGGAGACCGTTACGCGTGGGTTCCGGCGCGTTGAGATGGAGCGCGAGGCTGGAACCCACCGGCGCTTCGCGGAGCGCAAAGCTGGCGGATTTCAAACCGCCGAGGCCGGTCGCACCGAGAATCTTGGAAGCGTTCAAACTCATCATCGCCGCCGCGGGATCGCCGGAAGCATCGTCGCTCGCGGGCATCATCATGTTGATGGTCTTGGCGGCGTTGAACCAGCCGTAGTAGGTCGGTGAATCATGAAACTGCGAAAGTTTGTCGCCCGCGAACGTCGCGTCGTCCGCGATCGCCGGCATGCTGCTGCCCGTCAGGTGCGCCGCGACGGCGTCCACGACGCTCGCGCCGTTGCCGGCAACCAACAGCGATTCATATTGCGCGAAATAAATTTCCGTGGGCTTGGCCGGTTTCGCATCCGCACCGGCTTCCGCTGCCTTCTTGTGGAAAATGCCGGAGAAATCATTGCTACTCAATTGCACCACGGTGAACGTGAGGCCGTGGATTTTTTCCGAGCGCAAAGTGCGGCCCGCCGCCGTCCATTTTTTTGTGAGCGCGGCGAGATTCGTGCGCAACAATTCGCTTTTATCCTTCGCGTCGAGCAGTAACAGAATGCCTGGCGGCACATCGTCGTGGCCGTTTGAGCCGTTGACGGTGAGGGCGAGCGTGAATTGTCCCTGCGGCAGCGCGAGGAAATCGGCGACCTTCAGGCCGAGATCTTTTTCCAGCGGCGCGACAAACTTCTCATTCAACTTGGCGACGAACTTGTCGTGGAACGCTTTCATGGCATCGTCATTCCAGAACATCACTTGCGGCGACGTTTTCCAGACGGTGCGGAGATTCGCGGCATCCGGCACGGTGAAAAAGGCCAACGTGTCGGCCGGCAACAGATTTTCCGCCGGCGCAATGGCGGCGCGCACCAGCGTGACACTGGTCAGGAATAAGGTCACAGCGCCGAGGCGCAATAGTTGTGTGTTCATGTGGTATTAAGTTTCGGTTTAGAAATTTTTATTTGGCATCCGGCGCTTTGGCCTTCGTGCGACTCGGCGGTTCGAGATAGCGGAAGGGATTGTTCGGATTGTCAGTGGAATACGCAAAGGCGTCGCGATGATCGAGAAAACTTTTCACCAGCTCCACGGGAATCGCGAAACCGAGACCTTCGCCGAAAGTGATTTTCATATTCGTCACGCCCACGACTTCGCCGGCGAGATTGAAGAGCGGACCGCCGCTGTTGCCAGGATTGATCTGCGTGCTGGTCTGCAAATACAGGTTGCCCTCCAACTGGCGCGTCTTCGTGCTCAAAATCCCCTGCGTCACCGTGCGTTCGAGGCCGAGCGGACTGCCGATGGCGAACACGCCGTCGCCGACATTCAGCGCGTCGGAATTGCCGAGTGTGACGGGCTTGAACTTCGGCGCGTCCTTGTCCTCGATGTGGAGCAGCGCGAGATCGTGAAATTTATTGATGGCAATAATTTTAACCTGCTTGTAAGTCTCACGGTCGAGCTGGCCGTTCTTCTGCTGGTAAACTTCCACGGAAATTTCCGTCTCGCCTTCGATGACGTGAAAATTCGTGATGAGATAACCGTCGTCGTTGATGAAAAAACCGGAGCCGAGGCCACCGGGCGTCTTCACTTGCACCACGGCTTCGCCAATTTGTTTCACGAGCGAACTCACATCGCGCGGGGCGGATGATTTGGTGGTGGCAGAATAAAATTGTCCGGTCGCGGCAGGCGCGGTGGTCACGGCGGTGCCGGTCGTGGTCGCGCGGGTAACGCTGGTTACCGCCGTGCGGGGAATGACCAGCACGGTGTAACCCAAATCCACGACGTAGCCATCCGTCTTTTCTGCGAGGATTTTGCCGGTCACAGACGAGGCGTCTTTGAGTTGGAGGGTGTCGGCAAATGCAAATGGCGCGCCGCAAGTGAGCAGCGCGGCAAAGGCGATGGATTTCTTCAACGACATTTGGCGACGATAGACCACAGCCTTGGATTTGACAAGCGGGCTGGCGTTCAATCTTAAACGGAACATCTTTTCTGACCGCAATGTTTCAATTGCGGTGACGTTGTAGCGGCGGTCTGTGACCGCCGAACCCGGCACTCACAGAGTGCCGCTACAAAACATGATGCGATTACAAATCTTTTCAAACCGCCAAACTTCCGGCACACTGCGCGTCCGTGATTGACACCCAAGAAAAGCTTTCTGCATTTCTGCCCGTCGTGAATGCCGCCGCGTGGCTCGCGATTGACACCGAGGCCGACAGCCTCCACGCCTATCCCGAAAAAGTCTGCCTCATCCAGATCAGCACCACCGACGGCGACCGCCTCATTGATCCGCTCGCGCCGATGGACATCGCTCCCTTTCTTGCCGCGCTCACCGGCCGCGAACTGATTTTTCACGCCGCCGATTACGATTTGCGGCTGCTGAAGAAACATCACGACTTCACGCCCACGGAAATCTTCGACACCATGCTCGCCGCGCGGTTGCTCGGCGAAAAACAATTCGGCCTCGGCGCGCTCGTGGAAAAATTTCTCGGCGTGAAGCTGGACAAAGGTCCGCAGAAAGCCGATTGGGCGCAACGACCGTTGACCCCGCGCATGATCGAATACGCACGCAACGACACGCGCTTTCTCAAGACGCTCGAAGAAAAATTGCGCGCCGAACTCATCGCCAAAGGCCGCCTCGCGTGGCACGCCGAGAGTTGCGCACAGCTTATCGCCGAAAGTTCCGTTGAGCCAGTGATTGATCCTGATGACGTCTGGCGCATCAAAGGCAGCACCTTTCTCGAAAGTCCCGCGCTCGCCGTCCTGCGCGAACTCTGGCATTGGCGCGAGACCGAAGCCATCGCCGCCAGCCGCCCGCCCTTTTTTGTGTTGTCGCACGAAACGATGATTGCGCTGTCCGCCGCCGTCGCCGCGCAGGAACCGTTCGAGCAGCTGATACCGCCGCGCATGCATCCGCGCCGCCGCGAACATCTCCTCGCCGCCATCCGCGCCGCGCAAGCCGTGCCGCCGGAACAATTCCCCGAAAAAATCCGGCACGACTCCAAACGCCCGACCGAAGCCGAGTTCAAGCGCTTCCGCCAATTGGAAGAAATCCGCAACCACCGTGCGCACGAATTACAACTCGATCCCACCCTCATCGCGCCCAAATCCGTGCTTGGCAGCCTCGCGCGCGACTGGGACAAACACGCGGCGGAGCTGATGCAGTGGCAACGGGAATTGTTGCAGCCTGTCTGAAAATTATTCGCTCGGCGGTTACGGTTGGCGGGATTTGTCGGCGGCTTGATAGCCGAGACGAAAAACTTCTTCCTGTTTCCAATGAATGTCGGCGGCGGGATATTTCTTCTGCTTCGTCACGAGCGCATCGAGTATGCCCAGCGTCAAGGCCGTCGCGCCGTGCGGGTTCGGATGCAGTTGGTCGGCTTGCAGCAGCGCGCGGGTCTTGCCGGCGGGCAAAGTCTGTCCGTGAATGGTGAGGGCGGCATTCGCCATGGTGTCGCGCATGAATTTCGCGAGCGGCATCACGGTCACTTGCGGATGCGTCTTCGCCCACGTCTGCAAGCGGGTATTCGCGGCGCGGCGAGCGGTTTCGCTCGGCACTTGCGCGGCGCTGATGATGCCGGTGTTCGTCGCGTAAGACGCATCGGGAATATCGCCCACGACCAGCGGACAATGGATTTGTTCGAGCAATTTTAAGCCGGTTTCAAACCGCGCGGCGCGGGCGGCGTCGTTGCTGCCGTCACCGTAGCAAAACCAGAATAAAAAATCCACGCCGATGATGAGGGTGGGATGATTATTCGTCGCGGCTTCGACTTGCAGCGGCGCGAAGGCTTCGGGATTAATGAACATCAACGCGCTGCCATAATTTTTGACCGGCGTGTGCGTCGGCTGGATGGCGGCGTCGAAATAATAATTCAATTTGCACCGCGTAGTCTCCGCACCGCCAAGCGGTTCGTCCAAAACGAAGCCAGCGGAGGCGCTCGCGCCGATCATGACGACGCGCGCCCACGGCGAATCGGCCGCGCGCAATTGCCCGCCGAATACGACGAGGAGCAACAAGCAGAGTTTCGCGGCGGAAAAGAATTTCATTCGCTTACCGGACTTTTTCAAACGCGAAGCCTTTGAGGTATTCCGTTTCGGGAATCATCGGGATGATGGGATGATCGGGCGATTGCGCGTAGTGCGCGACGCGGCGCAGGACGTGACGCGTGTCATACGCGGCTGAGAGGAGCGTGTCCTGAAAGATTTCGGCGCTGACGTGGTGCGAGCAGCAGAAGGTGGCGAGCGTGCCGCCGGGTTTCAATAGCTTGAGCGCGCGCAGGTGGATTTCTTTGTAGCCGCGCAACGCATCATTCACAGAAGCGCGATTGCGCGTGAACGACGGCGGATCGAGGATGATCAAATCGAAACGCGGGATGACGCGTTCGTGCGGTTTGACGGCGGTGTTCAACTTGAGCCAGTCGAAGACATTCACGGTCTCGAACGAACAATTTTTCGCGATGCCGTTGGTCTTGGCGTTGCGTTCGGAAGCGGCAATGGCATCCGCGCTCTGGTCGAGCAAGTGAACGTGCGCCGCGCCCGCGCGCGCTGCGTGCAAACCGAAGCCGCCGAGAAAACTGAAGCAGTCGAGCACTTGCCCGCCTTTGGCGAACGCGGAGACGGCTTGATAATTCGCCTGTTGGTCGAGATACATGCCCGTTTTATGGCCGCCGACCAGATCGGTTTCAAACTTGAGGCCGTTGAGATTCACGGACACCGGCCCGTTTTGTTCGCCAACCAACATGCCGTTGGATTCGGTCAGGCCTTCAAATTTGCGCGAGGCGACGTCGCTGCGTTCGGCAATGGCGCGCGGCGAGAAAATATTTTGCAGCGCGGTGATGATATGCGCCTTACGGAGTTCCATGCCAAGCGCAGAAATCTGCACGACGAGCACGTCTTCATATTTATCCACGATGAGGCCGCTCAGGAAATCGCTCTCGGCATTGACGACACGGAAAGAAGTGGCGTTCGGCAAATGCCGTTGGCGCACGGCGAGCGCGGCGCGGATGCGTTCTTCAAAGAAACTTTCGTTGGGAATGACGCGGTCCGGCGCAAGCAGGCGGACGTTGATCTTGGATTTGGAATTGTAAAAGCCCGTGCCGAGCAAACGCTGGCGATGATCTTTCACCTGCACTAAATCGCCGTCTGCGGCAGGCGAACTTAAACGGAGAACTTCGTTGCCGTAAACCCACGGATGGCCGGCGACAATGCGGTCGGCTTCGCCGGGACGCAACAGGACATTAGGGAGCGTATCATTATTGATTGTAGACATAGCGGAGAGTTTCGCAGGCGCAGGCGAGACGGAGAAGCAAATTTATTTCTAATGAATTGAATTATTTACTTGAATAGTTCTCGGAACGGACGGATAACAGGTTATAAGCCTATGACCACTTCATATCCCATCAGCTCTCTGCTCCACCAGAAAACCTCTGTGCTCTGGAGCGTCACTCCCGACACGACCGTGTTCGACGCCATCCGTTTGATGGCGGAAAAAAACATCGGCGCGCTGCCCGTGCTCGCCGCTGAACGCTTGGTCGGAGTTTTTACGGAACGCGATTACACTCGCAAGGTGGCATTGATGGGCAAGACTTCCAAGGAGACGCGCGTCCGCGAAGTCATCGCGCGCGAAATCTTAACCGTGACGCCGGACGACTCGGTGGAAGATTGTATGCGCCTGATGACGGAAAACCGCGTGCGTCATCTGCCAGTGGTTGAGGGCACAAACGTCGTCGGAATTGTTTCCATCGGCGATCTCGTGAACTGGATTATCTCCGCCCAGAACGCCACAATCGAACAGATGGAACAATACATCGCCGGCAGCGTGGCGGTGTAAGCAAGGAGAAGGCGAAATTTATTTCGCGATTTGATCGATGATGGCGTCGCGCGTAGCCGCGTTCTGCTGGGCGGTATTCACGATGTTGGCCGTCTTGCCTTCCGGCGTGCTGCTGTTGGTGACGGTCGTAACGGTGCCATCGGCATTCGTTGTTACAATGACTTCGGCGGCTACCGCCGCGTGCTTCGGGAGCAACTTATCCTTCAACTCATCGCGGAAGTTATACGCCACCACCAAAGCGGCGGCGACTAGCAGAAAGAAAACCACCGAACGAATCTGGCCATAAACTTAGGCGCGCTTGGCAGCTTTCGCTTCCGCGCGAACTTCGGCCTCATGTTGGCCGACAATTTTGCTCATGGCATCATCAAATGAATTATTCTTCATAATCGTGTAAAAAGCGCCGCTGATATGCCAGTCGCTAAAGGGAAAGTCAAACCTAGATTCGAGCACCGTGCCACCGGAAACTTATTTGGTCACATTATCCACTTCGTGCTCGTAGTCCAGAGCCGATTTGCGCAGCGGACTTGCCGCGTTTTTTTTCTGAACGGCGCTCAGCGCGCCATTAAATTTCTGGGCGATTTCTTTGCGATGCGAGATAAGCAGAAATACGATTGTCGCTCCCAAAGCAAAAATCAACAGGCTGCGCACCAAATTAAAAAGTTTTCGCCCCAACCTCGACCACCACCGGACGCGACCCTCCTGCACGCGGCTATCGCTCAATTGCCGTTGACGCTGCATTTCCACTTCCGTCAACAACGGGCCGGTGTCCATTGCCATCTTCACAAAGGCAGTGTGGCAAATTGTATGCCAGCGTCAATAACCGCTTAAAATCTGAGTATTAAAGCAAATTTGCACAAGAATGAGGCGCTCGTGTCCGAATAATTATAATTTCACCCGCAAAAAAAGCCGCTGCCCAATTAAATGAGTCAGCGACTTTTATTGAAACTCAAAGTCCGCCGCGCCCTATTCCTGCGGATAAACGAGAATCCGGTCATGGACGAGCACGATCAAATCATTCTTTCCATCTCCCGTCACGTCGGCCACAGCGCATTCACGCGGTTCCGGCAACGCGTTTTGCGCGCCGCGAAACGTATGTTGCTCGAACACCTGCCAGCGATCGCCCGGCACCAGTTTGCCCGCCGCGCTGAAGTTCACGAGATCGAGATAATTTTTCTGCGTCTCCATGAAAATAAGTTGCTTGCGACCGCCGCCGGTCAAATCACCTGCGATCACGTCATTGAGAAAGCCGTCTTTAATCGGCGTGTCGTAATCGTCCAAGCGCGTGAGTTTCCAAACGTCACCTGCGAGCGGCAACCACGCCACGGAATTTTGACCAGTGAACGCCACCGCCGCACCTCCGAGCGCGATGGAGTTAATGGAACTGAACGTCGTCACCGGCAAATCAATGTTCTTCACGACTTGCCAAACACCAGCAGCGTCGCGTTCACACAAAGTCAACTGCTTGTGTTCCGCATCAAACAAAAATAGCGACGGCACGGCGTTCGTGCCGTTCGTAACCGTCGCCGCGCCGACGATGCGCGCGTCGCTGTCGGAACCGTTGATTTGATCTTTCACCGTAAACTTCCAATTCACCGCGTTGGTGGAACCGGCAATCTTCTTCCCCTGCTCCAGCACGACGGCGCGCAGAAAATTTTTCTGCGGCAAGAGTAATTCCGTTTTGCCATCGCCATCCACATCGGCGGCGGCGAGCCACGGCTGTTCCATTGCACCGCCCGGCGGATCTACATCCACCTCATCAAACGTGCCATTTTTCTTTTGCAGCAACACTTTGATTTTTTCGTAAGGAATCAGGACGACCAAATCCGCGAGGCCATCTTGATTCACGTCCTGAATCGCCAGCGTGGACGGATTTGATTTGAAACTGTCGCTCAACTTCTGCGTTGCCGTCTTGCCGTCCGCCGTGCGCGTGATGAGCGAACGCGCGCCGTCTTTATCCACAATCACTGCGAGCGTCGGTTTCGCACCGGGCTTGAGCGTGCCAACTGCCATGGCAATCGGTTTGCTATCGAGCGGCAGCGGCGTGGGAAATGGCAGTCGGCCATTTTTATCAAACTGCGTCGTCGCGACGGAATTTTCGTCGCGGCTCAACAGAAAAATTTCCGGATGACCATCCTTGTTCCAATCCGAAACGGCAATTTGCGAAACGCCCGCTAGGCTCGGAAATTTTTTAGGCGAAGCGAGCGTGCCGTCGGCTTGTTGCAAATAAACCGAGAGTTGGCCGCTCTCCGGTTCCGCCACGATCAAATCCGCGCGACCATCGCCATCCACATCTGCCCACAAAACACCACGGGCACCGACGTCCGATTTGTTGAGCGGCAAAATTTGCAACTGTCCCTGCTTGAAACTACCCGCCAGCGGTTCTGCCGGTTGGCGTGTGAACTGCGAGACTTCCGCGCGCCCCGTCGCCTGCACGATGTCCACGAGAAAATTCGTTGTGCCACCCGCCAGCGTGTCCAACCAGAACGAGCGCACTGGCTGCGTCTTAAAATAAATTTCCGGGCCGAGCTGGCCGCCCGCGATTTGCAAACGCACACGGAATGGCGTGGTCGTATCAAAATCCACGAAGAGTAAATCGTTTTTACCGTCGCCGTTGATGTCGGCAATCTGCACCGCTTTGGGTGTGCCGGAATAAGGGATTTTCACCGGCTCGGCCAGCGTGTGATCTTTTTGTTGCGCGAGAAAAAACACCGCGCCGTTGTCGCCGAGCAACGCGATGTCCGCTAAGCCATCGCCATTCAAATCGCCGACGGAAAGCGCGTTTGCGTCGAGTCGGCCATCGTCAATGTGCCAGCGCTTAGGTTCGCTCCAGCCATTCGTGCCGAGATTGTAGCGGATAATCAAATCCTTCGTGTCGCCAAAATAAATCAGGTCAGGACGACCGTCAGCGTTCACGTCAGCGACGACGAGCGCGGCGATGCGTTCTTCCGTCGGCACAGAATCAATGCGAAAGCGCGAACCCGGAGGCAGGTCGTTGATTTCCGGTTTCTGCGCAGGCGTCGTGTCCGTGCGATTCGTCTTGCCGGTCAGATTGTAAAGCAGACTGATTTTGGAACGCAAATTGTTGACGACGATAATGTCATTCAAGCCATCGCCATCGAGGTCGGCCACGCGCAGATTGTTAATCATCTGATCCACGGGAAAAACTTCTTTGCCGGTGAAACCGAACAAATTGGTGACGTTGGCTGCGCGAACGGAAAGGGAAAAACCCGCCAACGCCGCAAGCGCGACGACGAAACATTTCAAGCAACGATTCATGCGCCGCAACCTGCCACCGCCACAAGAAATTGGCGAGTTTATTCTCCGATGAAGTGCAGCGACACGCGCCGGGAATGCGGATGCGTGCGGTGTTCCCACAAATAAATTCCCTGCCACGTCCCAAGCGCGAGTTCGCCAGCGCGCAGTGGAATAGAAAGGTTTACCGCTGTCAGCGCGGTGCGAATGTGCGCGGCCATGTCATCGTCGCCCTCGGCAGTGTGGCTGAAGATCGGGTCGCCATCGCGCACGAGCCGCGCGAAAAAAGCGTCGAGGTCTCGACGCACATCGGGGTCAGCATTTTCCTGAATTAACAAGGAAGCGGACGTGTGGCGCAAATGCAGCGTGACCAAACCGTCGCGAAATTTATTTTCCGCAATCCACTTTTCCACCGCACCCGTAAACTCCACCAACCCGCGCCTGCGCGTCGCGATGACTAGTTCATGGAAAGCCTGGCGCATAATTTTTAATGATTGTAGCGGCGGTCTATGAGCGCCGAAAACGGCGCTCACAGAGCGCCGCTACAGCAAAATTATTGCGCCACGGGCGCGCCTTTGTCGGCGAGCATTTTTTCGAGGTCGGCATTACGTGGCTGGCCGGCGTCGAGCGCCTTTTGATAATGCCAGCGCGCGAGTTCCGCGAGCGGCGGCGTCTGGCTCAAATAAATCACCGCGAGATTGTTGTGCGCGGGCGCGTAATTCGGACTCAACTGAATCGCGCGGCGCAGCGCCGTTTCCGCCGCCTTGCGCTGACCTTGATGGCTCAACGTCACGCCGAGATAATTTTCAATTTCCGGATTGTTCGGATCAATCTGTTCCGCGCGGCTCAAGGCCTTCAGCGCGTCGTCATATTTTTCCTGACGGAATTTCAAATAGCCCAGCGTGGAAAGATTGTAAGCGTCGTCCGGCGTCTTCGCGAGCGCGGCAGTGATATGCTTCTCCGCATCATCAAGTTTGCCCTGCTGCAATTCAATCGTCGCGAGATTCGCCAGCGCGATGCCGTTGTTCTGGTCGCGATCGAGAATCTTCAAGTAGTCCGCTTCCGCCGCGTCAAATTGTTGCGCGGCAAAATGTGATTGCGCACTCGCCACCAACTCCGCCGTGCCCGCCGGCATTTCGGAAATGGATTTTTTTTCGGCATCCGGATTCGCTGCTGGCGGCACCGCCGATTTGAGCAACGCCAATTCCTCCGGCGCGTAAGCAACGGACGCCGCCGTCAAAACCGACAACTGCGAGCGCAGTATGCCCATCTCTTCGTTCAATTTGGTGATCTGCGCCGACGCGTCCGGCGCAGTGCTGCCGGCACTTGCCTTGCCCGCCAGTTCCAACTTCGCCACCAAGCCATCGCGTTCCTGTGTCAAATCGCGGATGCGCGCTTCGTAATCCGCCGTATTCACGCCGGAATTCGTCGCCGCTGAAAGTTCCTGCAATTTGTTTTGCAACGCCGTTTTTTCCAGCGCCGCCACTTCCGCCTGCGACCGCAAGGCCGCCACCAGCGCCCGCGATAATTTCAATTCCGCCGCCAACGTCTCATCGCTGTTCGTTCCCGGAGCCGCTGCGCGCAACGTCGCCAGTTGCGCCTTCAGACTTTCGTTTTCCGCGCGCAATCCGGCCAGCACCGAATCCTCATTCGTGGCCGCTGACGGATTCACGCGCAACTTCGCCAACTCATCCGCCAACTTCTCCGCGCGGTCATGTTCATCGTTAAAATTTTTGACTGCCGCCGCGCGATCCAGTTGCGCCATCTCCAGAGCGTTCGTGTCCGGAACCAGCACGCGGATATAATTCGTCACAATCACCGGCTCCGTATTCTTACCGAACACCGACGCGAGATTCGTGACTTCCACGGGCGCCGCCGCCACTACGTTGGTGACGAACACCATCACCACGTTGGTGACAAATTGCGTTTCTACTTTCGGAGCAATGGTCGGCGCAACTGCGGCCACGGCAGGCGCCACCGCGCCGCCGGAACTGACTTTGAGCAAATCCAATTCCTTCGACAGCGACCGAATTTTTTCCTGCGCCTTTTCCAATTCACGCGGGTCAATCGCTGCGGGCTGCACCGCCAAAGCCTCTTTTAATTTCGCCTGCCAGATGTCGTTCGCCGCCTGCGCCACCTGCAATTGCGTGCGCAGCTTATCCACTTCGCTCGTGACATCCGCAATGTCCGGTTGCGGCGCGGCCGCGACGGGAGCGACGACCACCGGCTTGGCGGCAGCCACCGGCGGCGCTTTGGCCTGCACCGCTTTTTTGGCGTTGGCCAGCATATCCGCGCGGCTTTTCAGTTCCGCCAATTTGTCGGTGACTTGATCCAGCCGGAACGCGACAATGTTGGGATTCCAACTCGGAAATTCTTTTTGAAACTGCTGCAACTGATTTTGCGCATCGGCGAAAGCCGCCGCCGCCTCGCCCGGATCGCCTGAAGTCGCCAACCCATCCGCCTGTTGAATCAGGCTGTAAATACCGATGTATTTGTCATCCGCGCCCGACTGCGCCCGCGCTGTGAACAACAGGCCAGCGAACAACAAGCTGGCGACACAAAGAAATTTCATAACGGTAAAATGCCAGAGGAAAATTACTTTGGCAATCGCGCCGCGCGTCACGCAACTGTCACTTGCGGAAAGATTGACCGGCGAAAAAAACTTTGTTAACGTCCCGTCCAGTTGCGACATGAAATCCGCACTGAACCAGCACGTTTTGGTTTTGAACCGGCTATGGCAGGCCGTTAATGTTTGCACGGCGCGTCGGGCGCTAACGCTCCTCTTCCAAGGTCAGGCGCAGGTGGTGATGAATAATCCAGACGGTTCTTTCCGCACGTTTAATTTTCAGGAATGGGCCGATGTCTCCGCCGATGCGCCACACGATGATTCGATTCACGCCATCTCTTTCCGCATCCGTGTGCCGAAAATCATTTTGCTCTTCATGTATGACCGCATGCCGAAGAAGGAAGTAAAATTCACGCGGCACAACATTTTCGAGCGCGATAAAGATACCTGCCAATACTGCGGTAAAATTTTTGAGCGCAAAGATTTGAATCTCGACCACGTCATCCCGCGCGATCGCGGCGGCCCGACGACGTGGGAAAACATCGTTTGCTCGTGCATCCCGTGCAACACGCGTAAGTCCAACCGCACGCCGTATGAGGCCGGCATGAATCTCGTCCGCAAACCAAAACGCCCGAAATGGCGGCCGTTTGTTCAAGTCAACTTCACGCTGCACAAACACGATAGCTGGCGGCATTTCGTGGATCTCGCCTACTGGAACGTGGAACTCGGTGAAGATGTGGAAACGTAGGGACGCATTGACTTCGCCACTTCGGCGGCTAAAATTCCGATTCTTGGCGTGCTCGTCTATCGGCTAGGACAACGGATTCTCAATTCGTGAAGACGGGTTCGATTCCCGTGCGCGCTACCAACTTCCTTTTTCAGTGACCGAAAAATTTCCGCAGCATTTCGGGACAGTTCTGCCAAAAGATAATCGCTACGCCCATTAATGCGCCGCCGGCCATCACGCCGGACGCGACCGGAAAAGTAAATTCCTCGGCCTTGGCTGGTGATTTTTTCTGGAACCACCACGAGATGACTGCGCCCAGAAAAAACAGCACGCCGTAATACCACTGGAAAATCCACGCCAGTCCGAAGCCGGACGCAGACGGCAGATATTTTTCCTGCTTCGGAAACAGCACCGGCAAAATCGCAAAGACAATTCCCACCACGCCCCCGATGGCGATGCTCCAGACTTTCGCCGGCGCAAGCGCCTCGAAACCTTTGCTCAACGCCTGCGCAACCGCGGCCCACGTCTGCGCGGCGGGCGCAGGAAATTGGTCAGAGCCGATGACTTCTGGTTTATCCACGATTAGCGTGAATGCAAAGACACTGACAACCGTGCCAATAAAAATTCCCGCGAACTGCGCGAGAAATTGTTTGCGCGGATTCGCGCCGAGCAGATAGCCGCTCTTCAAATCGGTCAGCAAATCGGCGGACGATCCGGCGGCTCCAGCGGTGATGTTTGCGGCCATGAGATTCACATTCATGTTGCCGGGGCTCAGCGCGCCGAAGGTGAGTTGCGTGACTTTGCCGAGCGGGCCGATGGGCGTGGTGTCGGTCTCGCCGGTGATGCGGCAGGCGACGAGCGCCAGCGCGAACGACAGCACCACGGCCAGCGCGCTTTGCCAATACGGCATCCCGAAGGACGCATGCGCCAGCAGCGCGAGCGCGATGAGCGAAACAAATTGTCCGACCGCAAACCACGTCATCGGTGTTTCGATGGCTTCCATTTCCGTCGGGAATTTTGATTTGCGCGAAAAGATTTTGCCGAGGTCGAGAAAGGCGCGAAGCGAAATGCGCCATTGTAAAATAAAATTCAGCAGGCTCGCGAACACCATGCACGAAACGCCCGGCCACAAAGTCCATTGCACACATTCGCGAAAACCGCCGGTGGCTTTTATGAGGCCGACGTTTTGCAGCGCGGGCACATACAGCATCCAGCACGCGAAGCTGCCGAGCAAAATGCTGAGGCACACCCGCATGCCCATGATCGCACCGGATGCGATAAAAATCGGTTCCCAACTGAACATGACCGTGCGGCCAACCCACGTCGGGCCAAAAATAAAGGCGCTCAACTTCGTGAAAAGCGTGTCGCTGGAAAATGCGGCGAGTTTCGGGATGACGGCAAAACCGTCGTGGATAAAATTATCAATCGCAGAAATGGCTCCGGCAATACCAAGCGCTTTGGCCGCGCGCATTCCCTTCGCGCCGTGTGAGTGAAGTGCGCGCAATGTTTCCGCCGCTGCGACGCCGCTGGGGAAACGCAGTTGCTCGATGTTGATCATCTGTTTCTTCATCGGAATGGCCATCGTCACGCCGAGCACGGCCAGAAAGAAAACCCACGCGAACGTCAGTGGTAGCGGGAGCGCGTGACCGTTCAACATGATGAATGCCGCAAACGCCGACACCAGCGTGCCTCCGGTCGAGTAGCCCGCCGAGCTGGCGCACGATTGCATGCAATTATTTTCGAGAATGGTCATCGGCACTTTGGCGAGACCGATTCGCACGAAGGTCGTCCAGATGGCGTAAGACAAAATGCACGCGGTGATGGCGACGCCCATACCCCAGCCGGATTTCAAGCCGATGTAAAGATTGGTGAGTGACAGCACCGCACCAAGAACGGAACCCATCAGCACGGCGCGCCACGTGAGTTGCTTCATCGAGTCGCCGCGCCCGCGATATACTTGCTCGAACCATTGCCGTTCGATTTCTTCCGGCGTGCCGGTGAAGCCTGCAAGTGGCAACTCAATTTCCGTTTCTGTTTTTTCCGCCGGAGAATTTTTCATGGGCGCGTGATCAGAGTTAGGCACGGCGCGTCAGGGCTTGGTGAAAATTTTGGTATCCCAAGAAATACCCAGCGGATTGGCGCGAACGGCCTCGGCGAGTTCGACAAACGGAACCTGCGCCTTGAGCCAGGCAGAATTTTTAGCAATGGCTTCCATGGATTCGCGCGTGTTGTTGCAGATGAGAAAAAGTCCGGAACCCAAAACAAGAAACGCCTCGAAGCTTGTGCCGGTGCCATGCCGTGAAAATTCAAAATCACCGGCACCAAATTTCAAATCGAGCAACGCGGAACGAAGCGGTCCAAGATCAGCCACAAAATTTTTGAGGAACTCGGCGTTGCGCGGGCCGGTGTAATGCAGGATGCGGGCGCGATTGCGTTCGAGCGAGACGACTGCCCATTCGTCGAAGACCACGCCGCTGTAACGGACATTCATCTGCTCCGCGCAGGCTTTAATTTTTCCGCGAATCTCTTCCAACGTCATGCGTCGAGCAGAACAAATCCCGCGCCCGCGCTCAAGGCAATTCCGGCGGCGCAGATTTTTTTACGGCGGAAACGGTCAGCGTTGCGCCGCGTCCACAAAAGGCCAACACCAACGTGACCGGCAAACTAATCATGCCCAGAACGGGCGCGAGCAACACGGTGGCGATGATGGAGCCAACATTTCTTTTGCCATTAATGACCTTCGCGCTCTGGCCGCGCAGCAAGTTGTAAAACAAGTTCGGTTGCACGCCAAACCAGTTGAGAAATGATTGGACGAAACTGAAGGTGTCGTATTCCGGTGCGAGCGAACTAACCCACGTCGGCGACAAACCGGCAGCGGTCAGTGATTGTGAAAGCGATTCACTTGTGTGGTGCGACAGATGGCGCGGCACATCGAGATGAAACCAACCGGCCTTGGTGAGTTGCGCCTCGGGACTGCCAAAATTCGGCACGGCGACCAGGAAAATTCCGCCAGGGCGCAGGATGCGTGCAACTTCGGCAATGGTCGGGCGCGGATCGGAAACGTGTTCGAGCACATGCCACATCACGACGACATCAAAACTATTGTCGGGGAAATTTAATTCCTGCAACAAGCCAACGCGCACTGGCAGTTTCAAAACTTCGCGCGCAAAACGGCACGCTTCCTCGGAAAATTCGGTGCCAGTCACATCGCAACCGCTTTGCCGGAAAGCGCGCAGCAATTGGCCGCGCCCGCAGCCGACGTCTAAGACTTTCGCATTTTTTCGTTTCAACCGACGCAGGACCTGCCGCGAACGCCAGACGTATAGTTTTTCTTGCAGCCATTCCATCACTGCCGGAAAGCGACGACCTTTTTTGTCGCCGTAATAACCAGCGGGATAGTAGTGCCCGATATTCGCCGGCACCGGCAGCGTGACCACCTGCCGGCACTCGAGACAGCGCGCGACTTGAAACGTTTCGCCGCTGATATAATCGAAGGCGGGAAAAATCGTTTCCGCACCAGCGGCGGAATGAAAGCACATCTGCATCCGAAAAATTAGGCTGCAAACTGTCATGCAAACAAGTCGAAATGACGATGGGAAAAATTATGCTGTGCGAACGGAAAAGAAATTATACCTTTACAGCCTCAGCCATGCAGCCTAATACGGGAACAGCACAGTCTCCGGTCAACAGAACTACCTTGAAAAAAAAGGACTGGCCGCACTATCTGATTTTGACACTCACGCTGGCAGCGGCAGCAGCGACCTTGTTTACTCCGCCCGGCACCACCAGCAATCTTGATGCGCTGCTACTTTTACTCGCTACCGCCGCTTCCATCAGCGCGCTTGCGCGAAGCTTGCCGCTGCAAAGTGTCTTGTTCGCCGCGTTCATTACCGCGCTCATTGGCGGTGCGGCGCACGGATTAAGTGCGCACACCGGCCTCCCCTTCGGTCCGCTATCGTTCGGCGCAACCAGCAGTCCGCAACTATTCAACACCGTGCCGACAACCGTGTTATTGCTATGGATTGTCGCTATTTTAAATTCGCGTGGCGTAGCGCGACTGATGTTGCGACCGTGGCGGCGGGTGAAAAATTACGGTTACCTGCTGATGGGTCTGACGACGCTACTGGCTCTGGCGTTTGATGTCGCACTCGAACCATTCGCACGCGTAAAACATCTTTGGCTCTGGCAACCGACGAAAATTTCCCTGACATGGCATGGCGCGTCGCCGTTAAGTTTTTTGGGGTGGACGTTTGTATCGCTACTGATTCTTGCAATCATCATGCCGTATCTCATCCGCAAACAGCCAGGCAATCCAAGCGCGCCGGACTTCGCGCCGCTGGCGTTATGGGTGGGGGCAATCGTTTTATTTTCAGTCAACGTAGCGCAGGCTGATCTGTGGGCGGCAGTGACGGTGAATGTCATTATCGCCAGCGTTGCAGCCATCTTCTCGTGGCGTGGCGCGAAGTGGTAAATTAATTTTTCCGAGACACTTTCAATTTACCGACGCGCGGGCCATCCATTTCCTCGACGCGCAATTCAAATTCACCGACGTTCACGAAATCGCCCGGACGGGGAAACCCGCCGAGTTTTTCCGTCACCCAACCGCTCGTCGTCGTGGTATTTTCGTCGTGCGGCACCGTGCCGATGATTTTTTCGAGATCGTGCAACGCCAGCGTGCCAGCCACTTCCCAAACATTTTCGCCGAGCCGGATCAACTCAGATTTTTCCGTATCGAACTCGTCCTGAATCTGTCCCACAAGCGCCTCGATGGCATTTTCCAAGGTCACGATTCCAACCGTGCCGCCGAACTCATCCACGACAACTGCGAAATGCAATTTGCGATCAATAAAGCGCCGCAACAATTTGTCGAGCGAGGCAGTTTCCGGAATGTAAAACAGCGCGCGGGCCAATGGCAACAGTTCCACCGCCGTCTTAGCTCGCTCGCGCAACGCATACAAATCTTTGATGTGAATCACACCAAGCGTCTTGTCCAAATCACCGTTTTCGCAAATGGGAAAACGCGAGTAGCGCGTTTTTTCCGCAAGCGCGATGCACTCGGCCAACGTTGCCGTCGTATCGAACGCCGTGATTTCATTGCGCGGACGCATCACTTCGCGCGCCGTGCGATGCCGCAAATCCAGCGCGTTCAAAATCAAATCACGCCGGTCGCCCGCGCCTTGCGCAGCCGACAACACGACGCGCAATTCTTCTTCCGAATGGCGGTCATGCAGTTCGCCGCCGCTAAAACCAAGCCAGCGCAAAACGATTTGCGACGAGCGGTGCAGCACCCAGATGAAAGGATACGAGATGCGGAAAAACCAATTTAACGGCGATGCGACCCACAGCGACATTTGCAGCGTGCGACGGATGGCGATGGCTTTCGGCACGAGTTCACCCGCGATGATGAGCAGATAGCAGTTCACAAAAAAGCCGACGACAATGGCGATGGTTCCCTGCGTGTGTTCATTGGAAATTTTCAGAAGCGGAAAAACCGGTTCCAGCAGCGCGTGAAAAACCGGTTCCACCAAAACGCCGAGCGCCATGCTCGCAAGCGTGATGCCGAATTGCGTCGCGCCGATGTAAGAATCGATATGTTTGACGATGTGCCGCGCCGTGCGCGCGCGGCGGTTGCCTTTTTCTGCCAGCGGCGCAAGCTGCGTGTCGCGGATGCGGACGAAGGCCAGTTCTGCCGCGACAAAAAAGGCGTTGAACAGCACCAGCGCCGCCACGGCGAGCAGCTTTAAGCCAATGGATATGAGCGCATCCCAATTCACAATTTCACCTCGCCGAACATGAGCTTCAAAATATCTTCGAGCGACACGACGCCCGCTTCGCTGCCGTCATGCGTCAGCACAATCGCGAGCCGCTGGCCGGCGCGCTGCATCCGGCGCAAGGCGATTTCGAGCCGCGTGCTGTCGTCGAGAAACAACGCGGGCGACATGAATTCACCCGCCGTTTTTTCTGCGTCCAATTTTTCCACGAACAACAATGCGCCGACGTCGAGCATGCCCGCGATACGCCGTTTCCCGTCGCGCGTTTCCCAGACCGGCAGGCGCGAAAGATTTTTTTCCGCCGCAACTTTCAAAGCGTCGCGCAACGGTGATTGCACTTCGAGCGAATAAGTCTTGGCCAGCGGAATCGTGATTTGCGCAACGGTAAAATGTTGCAGATCCAACACGCGATTGACCATCGCGTGTTCCTCGCTGGTGAGCGCTTGAGCGGCTTCGGCCATCACCGCGCGCATTTCTTCGCGATTACCAAACAGCCGCGCGGTGAACGTCCGCGAGCCGCGCCGCCGCAGGAAAAATTGCGAAATGCTTTCGACCAAAAATACTACCGGCGCCAGCGCCAGATGCATGATGCGCACCGCGCTGGCTGACGCGAGGCACAGGCGATTCGGATACGCGCGGAACAACATTTTCGGCAGCAAATCCGAGAAAGAATAAAACACGAACACGATGACGGTGAACAGTGCGACGATTAAAACCGTCTGGCCGGCGAACCATTCATGCAGCTTCGCGAGCACCCAGCCGAGGATGAGAAAATTGACCAGCGTGTTGCCGACCAGAATCGTCCACAGGAATTTTTCCGGTTGCTCCAGAAAGACGTGAAGGATTTGTGCCTGTGCGTTGCCCAGCCGCGCGAGCCGCCGCACGCGCAGGCGATTAAGCGCAAACACGCCCGCTTCCATGCCGGAAAGCAAAAATGAAAACAGCAGGCACAACACGACGCCAAAAATGGTGGTGAGGTAGGTGGTCATTTGATTTGTTGCACCAACAATTCACGCACCCGCCGTTCGTCGGCGACCTGCGCCGTCAATTTTAACCCGGCAAACACAGCCGATTCGCCTGCGGCTGGCACCACGCCGAGCAGATGTGTGAGCAATCCGCCCATCGTTTCCACTTCGGCCACGTCCGGCAGCAACGGAAATTCGCGGCGAAAATCTTCCAGCCGCATCGTGCCGTTCACGCGCCAGTTGCCCGGCGAAATTTTTTCCAAAACGAAACCTTGCGGCGCGGACGCCACGCGGATTTTGCCGACGATGCCGCCGAGAATATCTTCCATCGTCACCAAGCCGGCGGCGCTACCGAATTCGTCCAACACGATGGCAAGACCGCGTTGTTGTTTTTGCAGCGCACGGAACAGCAACAGCAGATTCATGGATTCGGGAACGAACGACGGAAATTCAATCACTTCGGCCAGATCAATTTTCGGATCGAGCAGCAACCCGCGCGTGTTCAGAATGCCGACAATCGTGTCCGGCGATTCATCGTAAATCGGCAGACGGCGATGCTTGTATTTGCGCGCGGCGGCCAGCATTTCTTCCACCGAGGCATCGTCAGAAATGCACGTCATGCCCGCGCGCGGACGCATCACGTCGCGTGCCGTGCGACGGTCGAGGCTGATGATCTGCAAAATGATTTCGCGTTCGGATTCTTCGAGCGTGCCTTGCTGCCATGCGAGTTCGAGCAACTCTTGATATTCCGCTTCCGTCACGGCGGCGGGCGGCGCGGCGGTGGCGGCGGCTTGTTTGAGAATGGCGGCGTTCGTCCATTGTGCAGCACGGTAAAACGGCTTCGTCACGCGGCGAAAAATCAGCAACGGCCACGCGACGCGCACCGACCAAAATTCCGGTTGCCGCACGGCGAGCGTCTTGGGCAACACTTCGCCGACGAGCAACACGACCGCCGCCAGCGCGAGCATCGTGAGCCCGAAACCCCATTGCGCGTCAAACACCATGCGCAACGCGGCGGCGAGAATGGCGGCATTGGCAAAGGTATTTCCGAGCGTGAGCGTGGCTTGCAAATCGTGTGGACGTTCGAGGAGTTCGGAAACAATTTTGCCCGCGCCGGATTTTTTTTCGGAAAGCTGCGCCACCTGCCATTTGCTCAAGGAAAACAGCGCCGTTTCCGCCAGCGCGAAGAAGAAACTCGCGCCCGCGAACAACAAAACCGAAATGACCATCGCCGTTTCCACGCGCGCAGGTTAAGCCAAGATGCCGCGCCGGAAAAGGTGAATTGCGCGGGAGGCAAACCGCCGGAACGAAAAGAATCGTTCTGGAGGATTTGGTTTGGGAAATAAAAAAAGGCGGGCGACGCTTGCGCATCGCCCGCCGTGAAGTTCAAGATCGACTAGTTGCCCGGCCCTTTGCTGGCGGCTTCGGCTTCGGCCATCTTCTTGGCCATTTCCGCTTTCACCGCTTCGAGGTTGAAGCTCGCACCGCGTTGCATCGGCGGATATTCGAGGAAGGTCTGGAGTTCCTTGCCCATGACCTGCTGGACTGATTGGGCCCCTGTGAACTAGGCCATTGTGGGTGGGATGGTTTTCGGGTAACGAAAGGAAAACCATCATGAAGAAGACGCATCATACGACGGAACAGATCATCCGGATCCTGCGGGAAGCGGAGACCAGTGGGCAAAGCCACGAGGAGCATTGCCGGCAACACAATATCAGTTCGCAAACGTTTTACCGCTGGAAGAGCAAGTATGGCGGGATGGGGATAACGGAGGCCCAGCGGTTGCGGGAGTTGGAGCGGGAGAACACGGAGTTGAAGAAGCTGCTGGCGGATCAGATGCTGAAGAACAAGGCGCTGGAGATTGCTTTGGAAAAAAACGCCTAAGCCCGGAGCGACAAAGGCTGGTGGCCGCCACAGTGCAGGCGGCGTTGTCGTGTTCCGGG
>Ga0214164_1000087_pt1 | contig 61413 bp, 59 predicted proteins | sample TroBogepilimnion_13_FD_153003 | JGI IMG/M metagenome (GOLD analysis project Ga0214164, IMG submission 153003) | Freshwater microbial communities from Trout Bog Lake, WI - Practice 03JUN2009 epilimnion v4 | ecosystem: Environmental > Aquatic > Freshwater > Lake > Epilimnion/Euphotic zone ... | reverse complement strand
GTCGGAATCGGTTTGGAACTGGGGCGGCGGCAGCGGCAGCAGCGGCGGCATCAGCACATATTATTCGATACCCAATTGGCAGACGAATGTCAGCATGGCCGACAATCTCGGTTCCACAACCAAGCGCAACATTCCCGACGTGGCACTGGCGGCGGACAATGTTCATTATTATTACAACAACGGTTCGTCCGGTTCCGTCGGCGGCACGAGTTGCGCCGCGCCGTTGTGGGCGGGCTTGACGGCACTGGTGAACCAACAATGCGTGACCAACGGCAAATCGTCCGTCGGCTTTCTTAATCCGGCGATTTACGCAATCGGCGCGAACGCAAATTACACCAATACTTTTCACGACATCACCAAAGGTGACAACACTTGGAGCAGTAGCCCATCGCAATTTTATGCCGTGAGCGGCTACGACCTCTGCACTGGTTGGGGCACGCCGATGGGACAACATCTAATTGATGCGCTGTCGGGGCAAATCGGTTTGGTGACGAATTATTTAAAAATTATTTCCAATCCGCAAATCACCGCAATCGGTGCGGTGGGCGGGCCGTTCAATCTCACCAATTCCGCCATTACTTTGAGCAACTCTGGCCCGTCGCCGCTGACGTGGGCGTTGGTGAATCCAAACGCGGTGACTTGGCTGAAAATTTCTCCGGCCAGTGGCGTGCTCGATTCGCAGACGACCACAGATTTAGTGGTGAATTTCACCGCGGCAGTGTCGAATTTGGCCGTCGGAAATTATTCCGCCAGCTTTCAATTCAGTAATTCGACCGCAGCTTCGAGGCGATTCGTTACCTTTCAACTGCAAGTTTTGCCGCTATTGTCAGTGTTGCCAACGACCGGTTTTAACGCGGTCGGTCCAGTCGGCGGCGCATTCGCTCCAGCGACGCAAAATTTCACGCTGTCAAATCTCGGCGGAACGAACTTCGTTTGGAAAGTCGCAGAGTCGAGCGCGTGGCTGGCCGTCAACCCCATCAGCGGCACATTGCCGGGCAGCAGCCAGACTAATTTCACCATCAGTCTGACCACGAATGCGAACAAGCTCAAAGCCGGTATTTACAAAACCACGGTGACGTTGCGGAACAGCAAAAATAAAATTCTGCAAAGCTTTCCGTTTACCTTGAACATCGGCCAAAGCATCGTGGCCAACGGCGGTTTTGAGACCGGCGATTTCAGCGGTTGGACGCTCAACGCCATTTCCACGCAGGTGGACACACGCACCGGCCTGTTTCACAGCGGAAAATATGGTGCCAATCTGGGTCAACAATCCACGCTCGGTTATCTTTCCCAAACGCTGCCGACGATTGCGGGACAGACGTATCTACTCTCGCTCTGGCTGGTCAACGCCAAAAATGCCAACGGCGCGACCCCGAATGAATTTCAAGTGCAATGGGAAGGCGCGACGATTTTTGACCAGACCAACCGGCCGTTTGGCGCGTGGACAAATTTGCAATTCACCGTCACCGCGACCAATTCCGGCTCGCTGCTGCAATTCGGTTTTTACGATGATCCGTATTATCTCGGTCTCGACGACATCACGGTGAAACCCATTGCCGTGCCGCACGTGCTCCCCGCCGCGCCGCAACTCCGCGCAATTGTGCAAAGTCCAGCCGCTTTCAATTTCACTTTCGACACCACGCCCGGCGCAACGTATCAGGCGCAATACAAAACGAATTTATTGCAGCCGGACTGGATTGATCTCGGCGGCCCGATTTTCTCGGAAACGAACACGCTCAAGTTCACCGACGCGGACATCGCCAACTATCCGCAGAAATTTTACCGGCTGAAACTTGTTCACTGAAACCACGCGGCAAAACCATGCCCGTCCGCAAACAAAAAAATTCTGTCCCGCTATTTTCACTGGCGCTGGCCGGTGGTATATTTGACCTCATGCCCTCCAAAAAAAAAGCCGTCTGGTTCGCGCTCAATTTTTGCGCGGCGGCAATTACCGCCTTAAGCGCGGAACCGGGGCGGACGGATTTGTCCGGCCATGTGCCAGCGACCGCCCGACAGTTGTCGCCGACGGGAAGATTGCCAGCAACGAATCAATTGCGGTTGGCCATCGGGCTGCCGTTGCGAAACCGGGCGGCGCTGACAAATTTAATTGAGCAACTCTACAATCCGGCCAGCCCGAAATTTCACCAGTATCTCACGCCGGAAGAATTCACGGAACAGTTTGGCCCGACGAAAGCGGATTATCAAAAAGTCATCGCCTTTGCCCAGCGGAACGGTTTGCGCGTCGCGGGCACGCATGGCAACCGCGTCTTGCTCGACGTGACGGGTTCCGTGGCGGACATCGAAAAAACGTTTCACACGACGCTGCGGACGTATCAGCACCCGAAGGAAAAACGGAAATTTTTCGCGCCGGAAACCGAGCCGTCGGTGGAATCCGGCGTGCCGGTTTTGGACGTGAGCGGGTTGAGTGATTACGGAATGTTGCGCCCGAAAAATCTGGAAGTGATGCCGCTGGTGAATGCCAAACGGGTCAATCCCAATCTGGGTTCGGGGCCGGGCGGGACGTATCGCGGAAATGATTTTCGCGCGGCGTATTTTCCGGGTGTCGCGCAAAACGGCACGGGGCAGACGGTCGGGCTATTGGAGTTTGACGGTTATTACACCAACGACATCGCCATTTATGAAAGCGCCTCGGGGCTGACGAATGTGCCGTTGCAAAATGTCTATCTCGACGGCGCGTCGGCGGCGACCACGCCGGGCAGCGGCAATGTCGAGGTGGCGCTGGACATCGAGGTGGCAATCGCAATGGCGCCGGCGCTGGCGAAGGTGGTGGTGTTCGAGGCGCCAAACAACACGGCGTATTTCAATGACATCTTGAACTCCATGGCGGCGAGCAATTCAATCAAGCAATTTAGCTGTTCGTGGAGTTACGCGGGTTCGCCCAGTTCGACGATGGATCAGATTTTTCAGCAGATGATTACACAGGGACAATCATTTTTTGACGCGGCGGGCGATAGCGATGCTTACACCGGTTCGACTGGCGTGCCGAATGATAATCCTTACATCACGATTGTCGGCGGGACGACGTTGAGCACGACCGGCGCGGGCGGTTCGTGGGTTTCGGAAACGGTCTGGAACTCCGGCGGCGGCGTGGGTGGGAGCGGCGGTGTCAGCACGTCTTACTCGATTCCGAGCTGGCAAAGCGGAATCAATATGACGACCAATCTTGGTTCCAGCACGATGCGGAACATTCCCGATGTCGCGCTGACGGCGGATTACGTCTGGTGCGTTTACAGCAACGGCATCATCTCCGGCTATGTGCGCGGCACGAGCATCGCCGCGCCGTTGTGGGCGGGCGTGACGGCGTTGGTGAACCAGCTCGCGACGACGACGGGTCGCGCGCCGGTCGGCTTTTTGAATCCGGTCATTTATGCGATTGGCAAAAACGGAAATTACAATTCCTGTTTCAACGACATCACCACCGGCGACAACACCTGGAGCAGCAGCCTGACAAAATTTTTTGCCGTGCCCGGTTTTGATCTTTGCACCGGCTGGGGCACGCCCAAGGGAACGAATCTTTTGAACGCGTTGTTACTGCCGGTCGTTGCCGCCAGTTCGTGGACGTTGCTCGCCGAAAGTGCCGTGCCGACGAATGGCGCGGTGGATCCCGGCGAAACGGTGACGGTCGGTTTCGCGCTGCAAAACATCAGCAAGGAAGCCACCAGCAATCTGGTCGCCACATTGCAGGCGGGCGGCGGCGTGCTGGCTCCGGGCGGCGCGCAAACTTATGGCGCCGTCGCGGCGGGCGGCACGAACAGCCAGCCGTTCACATTCACCGCCAGCGGCACTTGCGGTTCCAACATCACGGCCACGCTGCAATTGTCGGATGGCTCCAACAATCTGGGAACGGTCAGTTTCACTTTGCTGCTCGGAAAAATTTCCGGCACATCGCAAAATTTTGACGGCGTCACTGCGCCCGCGTTGCCGTCCGGCTGGACGACGGCGACGGTTTCCGGCACGGGCAACAACTGGGTGACGACCACGGCGGCATTCGACACCTCGCCCAACGCGGCCTTTGATTCGGACTCCGCCAGCCAAGGACAAAATGCGCTCGTGAGTCCGAGCATTCCCATTACGACCACCAGTGCACAACTTTCCTTCCGGCATAATTTTTCATTTGAATTCGGCAATGGCAATCATCGCTACGATGGCGGCGTGCTCGAAATTAAAATTGGCAGTGGTGCGTTCACGGACATCGTGACCGCCGGTGGCAGCATCACCGCCAACGGCTACAACGGAACCATTTCCTCCGGCTCCGGTTTTGATAATCCACTCGGCGGTCGCTCCGCCTGGGTCAGTTCTTCCAGCGGTTGGAAAACAGTCACCGTCACGCTGCCCGCAGCGGCGGCGGGACAAAATATCCAGTTGCGCTGGAACTGCGCGACGGACACCGGCAACAGCGGTTTTGGTGCGACCGGCTGGTATGTGGATTCAATTACGGTCACCGATGGCAGCACCAGTTGTCTTTCGGTTTTCACCGATCTCGCCGCCAGTCAAGTGCTCGTGACGAATACACCCAACCTGATTTACACGCTGACCGTCACCAACCTCGGCCCGCAGCTTGCCGCCAATGTCCTCGCCACCGACACCGTGCCGGCCAATGTCACCTTCATTTCCGCCTCGCCCGGTTGCACCTACGCGGCGGGAAAAATTATTTGTCCGGTGGGAAATCTGGCCGTGGCCGCCGCGACCAATTTTACCGTGACCCTCGCGCCCGCCAGCGGCGGCAGCTTCACAAATCTTTTTAGCGTCGGCACGGTCACGCCCGAAGTCAGCACCGCCAACAATTCCACCAGCCTGGTCACGACGCTGATTCCGGCGACCATCAGCGTTGGCCCGTCCAACCAGAGCATCCAATGCGGCGGCAATTTTTTCTGCACCGCCACCGTCACCGGCACGCCGCCCGTGAGCATTCAATGGAGTCTCGATAGCGTGCCCCTCACCAGCGCGACCAACACCACGTTGACGCTGACCAACCTGCATCTACCCAATCACACCATCAGCCTCACCGTCACCAATTTGTTTGGTAGCGCGACCAGCAATGCCGTTGCGACCATTCTCGACACGCTCGCGCCGGTCATCTCGCTCATTGGCGGCAATCCCACCAATCTCGAACTGGGCGCAGCGTTTGCCGACCCCGGCGCAACCGCCACGGATGCCTGCGCCGGCGCGGTCGCCGTCACCATCAGCGGATTCGTAAATACCAATGCCGTCGGCACGAACACGCTGACTTACACCGCCAATGACGGCAACGGCAACACCAACTTCGTGCTGCGCTCTGTGATAATTCGTGACACCACGCCGCCGACAATTTTACGGAGCTTCACCAATTTAATTGTCGCCGCAAATTCCAATTGCGTCGCGCCGATGCCCGATGTGACCGGAACCAATTTCATTCTCGCCTCCGACTTGTCCGGGCCACTCACGGTTTCACAAATCCCCACAAATAATTTTCCATTGTCGCTCGGCACGAACACCATCGTCATCGCCGTGGCTGATGCATTTGGCAACACCGCCTTTTCCACCAACAGCATTTTCGTGCAAGACCAGACGCCGCCGGTGATTTTGAGCCAGCCGCAAAACGCCACCAATTTCGTAGGCGCAACGGCGACCTTTAACATCGCTGCGACCGCTTGCACGCCGCTCACGTTCCAATGGTATTCCAATAGCACGTTGACGATTTTCACCAACAGCACGTTGACGCTGTCCAACCTCGCCGAGTCCGCGGCCGGAAATTATTTTGCCGTCGCCAACGCCGGCGGCGGTGCCAGCACCAGCCTCGTCGCCACGCTGACCGTGAATTTATTGCCGCCGGCTATCAGCGCCGCCGCGCTTAATTTTAACAGCGGCTTCAACTTGAATCTCGCTGGATCGCCAAACCACACCTACATTTTGGAAGCCAATACGAATCTGCTGCCAACTGGTAACTGGCTCCCCATCGCCACCAACACGCTCGGCACGAACGGCGTCTGGTCATTTACCGATACGTCCGCCACCAACCTGCCGTTCCAATTCTACCGGCTCAAATTCGTGCAATAAATTTCCGGTGTGGCGAGTCGCTTGCTGTGTGCGCAAAAAAAAAGCAGACTGATGGCGTGAACGAATTTCTCCAACGCGCGGAACTGGAAATTCAAAAACGCAATTTGCTTTCGCGCGGCCAAAAAATCCTTGTCGCCGTTTCCGGCGGCGCGGATTCCATGGTCTTGCTTCAGGTCCTGAATTCGCTCGCGCAGAAAAATCGTTGGCAGATTTCCGTGGCGCACTTCAACCACCAATTGCGTGGAAGCGCCAGCGATGCTGATGAAAAGCTCGTCCAGAAAACTGCAGAAAAACTGTCGTTGCCATTTTACGTTGGACGCGCAGATGTGAAAAAATTGGCTGCGCAATCGAAAGTTTCCGTCGAAATGGCGGCGCGCAAGTTGCGCCACGAATTCCTCGCACGCGTCGCACGTGAACAAAAAATTTTCACCCTGGCGCTCGCGCATCACGCGGACGACCAGGTTGAGCTTTTCTTTTTGCGCGCATTGCGCGGCGCCGGCGGCGAAGGTTTGGCGGGCATGAAATGGCGTTCGTCATCGCCTGCTGATGCAAAGATTGCGCTCGTTCGTCCGTTGCTGGCTTTCTCTAAAAACGAAATCCTGGACTTTGCGCGTGCGGAAAAAATCAAGTTCCGCGAGGATGCGACAAATTTCTCCACGGATTTTCTTCGCAACCGGATTCGCAATGAACTGCTGCCGTTGTTGCAAAAAAAATATCAGTCTGGCTTGGCCAAAACCATTTTACGGCTGATGGAAATTACCGGCGCAGAAGCCGAGTTCGTGAGCGCCACTGCGGCAGCTTGGCTGGCCAAACCGGCGCTGGCGTTCGCGCGATTGCCGGTCGCTGTTCAGCGGAAAGTGTTGCAGGAACAACTGGTCGCCAGCGGTGTGGTGGCAGATTTTGATTTGGTTGAGCAGTTGCGCGTGGCGACGGGAAAATTTGTGCATGTCAGTTCTAGTTTATCTGTCGCACGCGATCCGGATGGGAAAATTCAACTGACAAACTTAAAGGAACACTTTGCAGAAGAGTTCAAAGCTGGTGAACTGAAATTGATTTTATCGGGCAGGGCGGGAAGCGTGGCATTTGGCGACGCAAATTTTAACTGGAAGGTTCAGTCGCAGAAAAAATCTGCTTTGCCACCTAAACAAACTGGCACGGAATTTTTTGACGCGGATAAAGTTGGCGCGGAAATTATTTTGCGGCACTGGCGCGCGGGTGATCGGTTTCAGCCCATCGGTATGAAGTCGGCGGTGAAGTTGCAGGATTTTTTTGTGAATGCGAAAATTCCGTTGGCGCGGCGGCGGAGTCTGGTTTTGGCAACGTCGGCGGTTGGCGAGATTTTTTGGGTGGAAGGTCTGCGGATTGCGGAAAAGTTCAGGCTGACGCCCGCAACCAGGCGGCAATTAGTCTGGAACCAATCGAAAATCGCGGCTTAATTCGCTTTACAGCACGGCGGTTAATAACTATTTTCTTTCACTCATTTAATTATGGAAGCAAAGACGAAAACGATTGAACAATTCAAGACGCACGCGAAGGACACGGGTTCTGCCGACGTGCAAATCGCGCTGCTCACGCACCGCATCAACCATTTGACCGAGCATTTGCAGACGGCCAAGAAGGATCATAGCTCCCGCCGTGGTCTGTTGCTGATGGTCGGCCAACGCCGCCGTTTGCTGGATTATCTGGCCGATACGGATGTCAGCCGCTACCAGGCGGTCACCAAAAAGCTCAAGCTGCGCAAGTAATTTATTTAATTTACGGCGTGCGCGGCTGTTCATTACTTCAAGCCCGCCGCCGTTTTTGGAATTGAGTTGTCCGCGCGAACCGCTCGTTTCCACCACCAAAACCTCGCGTAGAAATCCGCCACCTTCGGGAAATTTCATTCAGCTCCGAAAATTTTCGGGGTTCACTGAAGTTCCTCTGGGGGTGGCATAAAAAAGTTAGTTATGTCACACAAAATCACCGCCGCTGTCGGCGATAAATCCATTACCATTGAATCCGGCAAGCTCGCGAAGCAGGCCGACGGTTCGGTGACCGTCCAGATGGGCGACACCGTCATTCTCGTGGCTGCCGTGGCCGCGACGAAAGCGAAAGACGGTCAGGACTTTTTCCCGCTCACCGTTGATTACCGCGAAAAAGCGGCGGCGGCGGGCAAATTCCCCGGCGGCTACTTCAAACGTGAAGGTCGTCCGACGGAAAAAGAAATTCTCACCTGCCGTTTGACCGACCGTCCGATTCGCCCGCTCTTTCCGAAGGGCTGGTATAACGAAGTTCAAGTTCAGACCGTGCTCTTGAGCGCGGATGGCGAGAACGATTCCGATATTTTGAGCATCGTTGGCGCGAGCGCGTCGCTGATGGTTTCCGATATTCCGTGGGCTGGACCGCTCGGCGCCGTGCGCGTCGGTCGCATCAACGGAAAATTCATCGCCAACCCCACGCACGCCGAACAGGCGGACAGCGATTTGGATTTGGTTTACGTCGGCAACGAAAAAGACATCGTCATGTATGAAGGCGCGGCCAAGGAAATTTCCGAAGCTGACTTTGCCGCCGCGTTGAAATACGCGCAGGAAGTCATCCAGCCGCAGATTGCCGCGCAGAAGGAACTCGCCGCGAAGGTCGGCAAAAAGAAGCGCGAAATCACGCTGAAGATTGTGCCGGACGAAATTCTCGCCGAAGCCAAAGCGCTCGCTGGCGACCGTTTTGTTCCTGCACTTTTGACGCCGGGCAAATTGAATCGCGAAGCTGCGTGCAACGCCATCAAGAACGAAGTCGGCGAAAAGCTCGTCGCCAAGTTTGGCGCGGAAAAAGTCACGCCGTTCGTCATCAACGACGCATTCTACTACATTCAAAAGGAAGCCGTCCGCAAATTGATTCTCGAAAGCGGCAAGCGCCTTGACGGTCGCACGTTTGATCAGATTCGTCCGATTTCCAGCGAAGTCGCGATTCTTCCGCGTGCACACGGTTCCGCGTTGTTCGCGCGTGGCGAAACGCAGGCCGTATCGCTTGTCACGCTTGGCACTGGCGACGACACGCAGGAATTTGATTCCTATACCGGCGGCAAAACGGAAAAGAAATTCCTGTTGCACTACAACTTCCCGAATTTCTCCGTCGGCGAAACCGGTCGTATCACCGGCCCCGGTCGTCGCGAAATCGGTCACGGCGCGCTCGCCGAACGCTCGATTGAATCCATGATTCCGACGGTGAATTATCCTTACACCATCCGCGTCGTCAGCGAAATCATGGAGTCCAACGGCTCCACCTCGATGGCGTCCGTTTGCGGCGGCACGCTCGCGTTGCTCGATGCGGGCGTCCCGATGATTCGTCCGGTCGCCGGCATCAGCGTCGGCATCTGCACGGAATACAGCGGCGAGAATATTTCCAAATACGAACTGCTCACCGACATCATCGGCTGGGAAGATGCGTATTGCGACATGGATTGCAAAATCGCCGGCACGGAAAAAGGTATCACCGGTTTCCAACTCGACTTGAAGCTGAAAGGCATTCCGCACGAAATCATGGCCAAGGCCGTGGAAAAAGCGCGCGTTGCCCGTCTGTCCATTCTCGCTGACATGGCGAAAACCATAGCCGCGCCGCGCAAAGACATCAGTCCGTTCGCGCCGCGCATCACGACGCTCAAGATTAATCCGGAAAAGATTGGTGCGATCATCGGGCCAGGCGGCAAGAACATCAAACGCCTCGTCGAAGAATCCGGTTGCGAAATTGACATCGAGGACGATGGCACGGTCAACATCTTCTCCGTCTCGGCGGAGGGCATGAAGATTGCCGTGGACGCCATCAGTGGCGTTACTGCCGAAGCGGAGATTGGTAAAATCTATCGCGGTCGCGTGGTGACGGTGAAGGAATTCGGCGCGTTCGTCGAATTCCTGCCGGGCAAGGACGGTCTCGTCCACATCAGCGAACTCGCGAACTTCCGCGTGAAGCGCACCGAAGACATCGTCAAAGAAGGCGATGAAATCACGGTGAAATGCTTGGGCGTGGATGAAAAAGGCCGTGTGAAACTTTCGCGCAAAGCCGCGATGGAAGACCGCGACAAGGAAGAAGCCGCCGCCGCTCCGGCGCAGGCTTAATCCCGAAAAAATTCAAGGCGCGGATGGCGAAAGCCGTCCGCGATTTTTTGTTTTTTGAAATCCGTCAGGGAATTTGCAGCCTATGTTTATCTAATGATTTGTTTCTGGCGCAGCATTTGTCGAGGCTACGTTATTGTAACTGTCCTTGTTTTGTTTCCACCAATCACGCCAGAAACTGTTATATCGTGCACCCGCATTGTGAGGAGAGTCTGTGACCAAGCCGGGAGGCCACCTGAACGGATTTCCCAATTGTCGATTAAGAATGTCACCAAGGTTGTAGGAAAACTGCTCACGATTATCATCCAGCGACGCTATCATTACTCCGACAGTGGTGGGGTTGCGGTGAATCATCACCCGCAGGCGATCGCACGCTTCAAAAGGGAATCCCGCGAAAGAGTTGTCAGAATAATGGATTAGGTGTGGCAATATTTCGATCTCGCGATTAGTGGGATATTCCCTGATTGCGATTGTCACCTCACTGCATCGCCACATTGTGTAAGCTGAATCGGGAACGGGTCTAGCCATCAATTCCGAATCTCGCGAATAGTCCTGTAGAATCTCCCGAACAGGTTTAAGTGAAGCATCAGAATCAATCCGACAAAGACAGGTCAATAAATACATCGATTCTCCTTCGATTCCTTTCGCAAGCCGGTTTGTCAGAATTGGCACTGCGCGATCTCCGCAAACTACCACCCGTTCAACAATAGGTTCCCAGTCAATTTTGAAACTCGGATGCCAGAGTCGGTCAACATCGGCTGCGATGCTATTGGACGGAGCTGCGGCATCAAGCACATGAACCGGTCGCATATTGAAGTTCACATCTTGTTGGCGAAGATTATTTATACAGGCAACGGTTTGAATCTTCGGACGTGAAACTGTAAAAGCGTAGATCCCTGCGGCTGCAATAATCACGGAAATGGCGAGAATAAATTTTTTAGACAGTTGCATAATCAGACTATCATTGAATTGTTGTCGCCGTTGCCTTTCGTTTGACCCTATTTCCGCCAGTTCAGTTTATCAAGCCTAATAAAAAATGCCGGATGGAAAAAATTCCATCCGGCATTTTGGTTTGAATAATTTTATTTTGTGAACGGAATCAGGCCGCTCCACTTGGACGGCGTGATGAGAAAATCAAACGGCATTTCGACGAAGAACGCGCCTTGCAGCAAGTCGGGATGGCTGCCGCCGACGTGATCCCAAAGACCGCGCACGACGTAGCGCACCTGTCCGTCGCGGCTTTGGTAAATCGGCAATTCCGTGGCGAGTTGCTGGCGCGTGCCGCCCAAACTGGCGTCGCCGCCCACAGTGTATTCGATGTAGCCATCACGGTTCAGCGTCAGCCGCGCACCGGCGTGACCAAAGCCGGTCGGCGTCGAACCGCTGTTAAAAAGTTGGTCGAAGCCGGCATTAATCGTCGGTCCCAGCGCCAGTGCGAGCGAGCCGCTGAAGGGACAAAAAGCATTGGTAGAACAGCAGTTTTGTATCGTCCAATTGCCCCACGGCCAGAAGAAATTTGCTTCTGCTTGCATGCCTTCGGTGACGCCGGTGTTGTCGCCGGTCTGATTTTTCGGCAAGTCTTGATGGGAAATTTCGACGGTGCTGTCCGGCACAAGCCACGCGTTTTTGCCGACGTCTTGACGCCATTGGTCGCCAAATGCGTAGAATTTCAAGCTCAACCAATACGTGTCATTGTTGCCACCGAAGCTGGTGTGTTGGTAACCGGCGCGAAAGCGGAAGAAATAATCCTGATTGGTGGTGGTCACCGTATGTTGGGCGGCCATGTCGCCAGAATAAAAATTCGTGGGCGCTTGCGGCACGGTGGCCGGCATCTCAACGATTTTCGTTTCCGGTTTAGCGGCGGGTTTGGTCGGCGCGGGCGCTTCCTGAATTTTTTCCGGTGCTGGCGCAGCCTTCACCGTGGTAACGGCGGGCGGGGTGTTGGAAATGGTCGGCGGCTCAGCTGGCGCAGTGGTAGCGGTGGCCACGGGCGTGGTGGTCGCAGCCGTTGCGCTGGCGTCCGGCGCGGGTGCTGCGGGTGCAGGTGCTGGCGCGGTGCGATTGAAAACAAAACTGAACACCGTGATGCCAAACAGCAGCAACAAGGCGATTAACGGGACAATGCGGGATTCGTTCTTCATTGGATTTGGTGCCAGCAGGTTGAACTGGCACGCGCGGATAATCTGTATTTTTGCCGCTGGAAACAAGCCAAAGTTGCATGGGCGGGCAAACTGATTTTGCGGTTGGTGTGACAACTAGTTTGACTCGACTGCGTGGCGAAAGTAAAATCGCGACAATGCTGGCTGCTGAAACCAAAGTGGGAAACTCCCAACGCGAACACTCTTCAGACCCCGCCCGTTCCTGGAAATTGATTGTGGAACCGGTGGAGCCGTTTCTTCATGCCGTCACGCAGCGGTTGATGCGGCAAGCGCAAGACTTTGATCCGCAACTCGTGCCCTATGCGCAACACGCGCTGAACAACGGCGGCAAACATTTGCGTCCCACGCTCGTCGCGCTGGCGGCGGGTTGTTTTGGCAAACCAAATGAATCTCACGTCACGGCGGCGGTCATCATCGAGATGGTGCATCTCGCCACGCTGGTCCACGACGATGTGATGGACGAGGCGCAAATCCGGCGTGGCAGTCCGACCGTAGCGGCGAAATGGGGCAATGAAATCGCGGTGCTCTTCGGTGATTGTCTGTTTGCACAAGCGTTGAAGCTGGCATCTGAATTTCCAACGACAGAAATCTGTCGTTCAGTCGCGCTCGCGACGAACACGGTTTGTTCCGGTGAAATTTTGCAGACGCAGCAGCGCCGGAATTTTGCGGCGGCGCGCGCGGATTATTTCCGCGTCATCGAAATGAAAACGGGCGAGTTATTCACGCTCTCGTGCGATTTAGCGGCGTTTTTGAGCGATGCAAAACCGGAGCAATGTGCGGCGTTGCGCGAGTTTGGCGCGGCGGTCGGCACGGCGTATCAGATTTACGACGACTGCGTGGATTTGTTCGGCACGGAAGCGGACGCTGGCAAATCGCTGGGCACGGATTTAGCCAAGGGCAAATTAACCTGGCCGCTGTTGCTCGCGTGGGAGCGGGCGAACGCGACCGATCGCGTGGCGCTGGAAAATTATATTGCAAAATGGTCGCCCGAAAATTTTGCACCGGTCAAAACGCTGTTAGCGAAATACGAAACTTTTGCGCCGTCGGTCGGTGAAATTGAGCGTTTTCTGGCATTGGCGCGGCGGGCGTTGCAGGTTTTGCCGGCGTCGCCGGGGCAGAAGGGCTTGCTGGCGTTAACTGATTTTCTTGCGCAACAAACAGCGGCTTTGGTGGTTCAATGATTATGTCAGAACCAGTTCCCATCGTTGATTCCAACACGCCGGCTGGAATGCTGGAGGGTGATTTGGTCAAACGCGCGCGGCGCGGCGACCTCGAAGCCTACGACGAATTGGTGAAGCGTTATCAACAGCGGATTTACGCGACGATTTATCACATGACGTCCAATCACGAGGACGCCAACGATATCGCGCAGGACTCGTTCATCAAGGCGTATTCGGCGTTGAAATCCTTCAAAGGCGGCTCGACTTTTTACACTTGGCTTTACCGGATTGCGGTCAATCGAACGATTAATTTTCTCAAGCAGCGGAAGAATAAACATCATTTCAGCCTGAATGATCTGGATTTTAATACGGAGAATAATCCCGACTTGGTGGCGCTGATTTCCGATAAAACGCCGGTGCGGGAAGTGGGGCTTACGGAGTTGCAAAAAAAATTGAACGAAGCGTTGATGAAGCTGTCTGAACCTCACAGAATGGTAGTGGTGTTGCATGATGTGCAGGGGCAGTCGCACGAAGAAATCGCGGAAATCATGGATTGCAACATCGGAACCGTGCGGTCGCGGCTGTTTTACGCGCGCCAGCAATTGCAAGGGTTCCTGTCTGAATACGCGAAGTTAACATGAATCAAAACGAACAAAATTTTGACGCCCTGAAAAAGCTGCTGAAACTCAAACAGCACGAGGTTCCGCCGCCCGGTTATTACAATAATTTTTCCGGCCAAGTCATTTCGCGCATCCGCGCGGGCGAGGCGAACTATGCGCAATCGATGACGGAACGGCTCCAAACCGAAGCGCCGTGGTTGGTCAGTCTTTTCCGCGTTTTCGAGGCGCGCCCCGGTTTGATTGGCGCTTTTGCCACCAGCCTTTGCCTGCTATTGGTCGGAGTCGTGGTTTTTAGCGAACGCTCCGAACAAGCTTCCAAAAACCTGATAGCCATTTCTGAACCGACGGCGCCAACGGGCAATGTGGCGGTGGCTACTTTGTCCGCAGCTCCGATTGTGGCGGCGACAGATAATTCCAATTCCGGCATTGTTGCCAGCACGAATCCCGTGACCAGCTTGCAGCCGACGGCCACGCTGTTCGGGCAGTCGGGCGGCTCAACCTTATTTCAGCCAGCGGGTTTCATGCAGTCCGCTCATTGAGGGAAATTTTTGGTTAGTAAAAAACGTGGTGCGCGCTTGAAACGCCACCGCGTTTTTCATTTAATGCGGCAGTGCCAACCAAAGTCATCGCCGTTGCCAACCAGAAAGGTGGTGTGGGAAAAACCACCACTGCCGTTAATCTCGCTGCCTGTCTCGCCGCGCTCGGCCAGCGCGTTTTGCTTTTTGATCTCGATCCGCAAGCCAACGCCACGAGCGGTGTGGGCGTGGAAAAAGTTGATGGCGCAAGCGCCTATCACGTTTTGCTGGGCGAAGGTTCGTTGCTCGAAAAAATCAAGCCGACAAATTTTGAACGGCTTGAAATTGTTCCCAGCGAAGTAGATTTGTGTGCTGCCGACCTCGAACTCGCACGATTGGAAAATCATTTGCACCGCGTGGCGCTTTCACTTCAGTCGGTGCGCGATAGCGGACGTTACGATCTGGTTTTAATTGATTGCCCACCGTCACTCGGAATTCTTTCACTCAATGCTTTTGTGGCGAGCGATGGCATTTTGATTCCGCTGCAATGCGAATATTACGCGCTCGAAGGTATTTCGATGATGAATCGCATTCTCGACCAGTTGCGCGCGGCAGGCGTGAATCCGAAGCTCCACATTTTTGGCGTGGTGATGACGATGTTTGATGGTCGCACGAAATTGTCCAACGAAGTCGTCGAAGAAGTCCGCCGGCTGCTGGGTGAAAAAGTTTTTGAGACGGAAATTCCGCGCACCACGCGTCTGGCCGAAGCGCCGAGTCACGGCCAACCGATAATTTATTACGATAAATACAGCACCGGCGCGGCAGCGTATCAATTGCTCGCGCAAGAAGTCATTGCCCGTTTGCCCGCAATTCAATAAATTACTATTTAAACTTTATTATCTTATGGCCAAAGAAATCCTCGAAATGATCGTCGAAACCGCGACGATGGAACTGCCCGACACCAAGACGCTCAAACTCAAGTGGCCGGACGGGCATAATCCCGAGTTCAAGACCGGCCAGTTCATCACGCTGTATTGGCCGGACACGATTAATTACAAACGCGCTTATTCGCTCTCGTCCTGCGCGCTGGATCGCGGGTTTTACGAAGTGACCATCAAACGCGACGGCAAGATGGGCACGCGCATGGTGGACTGGGCCAAAGCCGGTGATAAACTTTTTGTGATTCCGCCCGTCGGGAAATTTCTCCCCGTGCTCGAACCGAACAAGCATCTCGTCTGTATTGCTGGCGGTTCTGGTGTAACGCCGTTCCGCGCCTTTGCGCGCGAAGCCACGCGCCGCAAGCTGGACACAAAAATCACCGTGCTTTACAGCGTGCGCCAGCCGAAAGACATCATCTTCCGTCAGGAATTTGAACAGCTGGAAAAAGAAAATCCGAATTTCAAATTTCTCGTCACCTGCACGCGCGCGACGCCGGAAGACAACTGGACCGGTCGCAACGGTCGCGTCACGCCGGAATGGATCAAGGAAGTCGCCGCCGATTTGCCGAACACGGTTTTCTACGCCTGCGGTCCGAATGCGCTCGTGGATTTCGCCGAACATCTGGTCGTCCACGACCTCGGCTTGCCGAAGGAACAGATGAAGACGGAAAAGTGGGGCTGATTTCTGGCCACAGATTTTCACAGATGAAACACAGATAAGAAATTGAAAATCAAATCTGCGAGCATCTGTTTAATCTGCGGTTAAAATGTTTTTCCCATCTGTGTTTCATTTGTGCCCATCTGTGGCTAAAATATCTTCATGTTAAAACGCACCGCACTTTTTTCCGCGCACCAAAAACTGGGCGCGAAGCTTATTGATTTCGGCGGCTGGGAAATGCCCGTCCAATACACGAGCATCACCGACGAACATCTCGCCGTCCGCAACGCCGCCGGGATTTTCGACATTTCGCACATGGGCGAAGTCACCGTCAGCGGCGCGGGCGCGGAAACGTTTTTGAATTCCGTCCTCACGAACGACCTTCGCAAACTCGCGTCCGGCGAAGGTCAATACACCTTGATGTGCAATGAACGCGGCACGGTCATTGACGATCTTTACGCCTACAAACTTTCTGAAGGTGTTTATTTTCTCATCATCAACGCCTCGCGCATTGAGCCGGATGTGGCGTGGCTGAAATCACAGGCCGCGAAATTCTCCGGCGAACTTAGACTCACCGACGCCTCGCACCAATACGCCGCTATCGCCGTGCAAGGGCCGCGCGTGCAGGAATTCATCAACACCGTTATTCCCGGTGCGTCCAGTTCCGCGATGCGCGTCAATGCCGTCAACGACTTGAAGAAAAATCAAATCGGCGGCTTCAAGTTTGAAAACCACAGCGTCCTTGTCTCGCGCACCGGTTACACCGGCGAGGACGGATTTGAAATCGTCGGCAGCGACGAATCCATCCAACATTTGTGGGATAAATTTATTTCCGTCGGCGCGCCGTTTGGTTTGAAGCCCGCCGGATTGGGCGCGCGCGACACGTTGCGCACGGAAGTTTGCTACCCGCTTTACGGCCACGAACTCGACGAGGAAACCACGCCGATTGAAGCGGGTGTTGGATTTTTTGTCGCGCTCGACAAAGGTGAATTCAATGGCCGCGCCGTGCTCGCCGATCAAAAAGCGAACGGCGTGAAAAAGAAACTGGTCGCGTTCAAGATGACCGACAAATCCGCGCCGCCGCGTCCGCATTACAAAATCTTTTCCGGCGAAAAAGAAATCGGCGAAGTCGTCAGCGGCACGCAAAGCCCCTCGCTGAATCTCGGCATCGGCATGGGCTATGTGCCGCTGGAATTCGCCAAGCCGGACACGAAGATTGAGATTGAGATTCGCGGCAAATGTTTCGCCGCCGTGGTGGTGAAGAAACCGATTTATAAAAAGTGAAGACACGGATTTCACGGATTAACACGGATTCAATTCCCCATCCGTGCAAATCCGTGAAATCCGTGTCAAAAATGGATTTGAGAATCCCCTCAATCCGCGTAATCTGCGGGCACAATTTATGAGCAACATTCCTTCCGATCTGAAATACGCCAAATCCCACGAATGGCTCCGCGTCAGCGGCGACACCGCGACCGTCGGCATCACCGACCACGCGCAAGCCGAGCTGACCGACATCGTGTTCGTGGAACTGCCCGCCGTGGGCCGCACGGTCAAGGCTGGCGAAGCCTGCGCCGTGGTGGAATCCGTCAAGACCGCGAGCGACATCTATTCGCCCGTCAGCGGCGAAATCACCGCCGTTAATGCCGCCGTGGTGGACAATCCCGCGCTCGTGAACACCGCGCCCGACAGCGACGGCTGGTTTTACAAAATCAAATTGAGCAACGCCGCCGAAGTGAACGCGCTGCTCTCGCCGGACGATTACAAGAAGCAGGTTGGCGGGTGAAAATTTAAAGTGAACGGTGAAGAAACAATTCAATGTTTGGCAATTGTTTCAATAGTCGTTTGTTTCCCGTTATCAATAATTCTGGCTTGCCGGAAATTACATAACATTGACAGAGTTTTTCCTTTGTTGTGGCAGCTTGTTTTTTGGTTTTCAGCGTTCAATTCGTTTAGCCACGGATTTCCTGGCGAGTTGTTTAAGGAATTAGTTTTTCAGATGGTTTGGTCTGTTATTGCTCTAATAATTTCAAATCGTTTGTTGAAGATTAAAATTTGGACTGCTCAAATCTGTGCTTGGTCACAAATAACTCAAATTTTCAGTTTATTGATTTTAGGTTTTTTAGGTTATGCTTCGTCTTGCTGGAGACATTATGGCCACCTTGTTTGGAATCCTTGATAAATGAAAATTCGTCTCTTTATCAAACCGTATTGCGGTTGGTGTCGCAAGGCGCAACGCTGGCTCGACGAGCGCGGCATCAAATACGAAACGCTCGACGTGATCGCCGACCGCGAGGCTATGACCGAGATGGTCGCCTTGTCCGGTCAGACGTTCGCGCCGGTGATCGAGGTGGACGGCAAAATCCTCGCCGACTTCGGCCCGGAAGAACTGGCGAAATTTTGGAAGCAATTTGAAGCCACAGATGGACACAAATGAAACACAGATAAAAATGGTTTTTCCCATCTGTGTTTCATCTGTGCTAATCTGTGGCTAGAAAAGAATTGAAATGACGACGACTGAATTGAAAACCCGCCCGCGTTTGCCGGAATGGCTGCGCATCAAGCTGCCCACGTCCGACACGTTTTCGCAGACGCGCAACCTGCTCGGCGAACTCAAGCTGCACACGGTCTGCGAGAGCGCCAAGTGCCCGAACCATTGGGAATGCTGGAGCAAAGGCACGGCGACGTTCATGATCGCCGGCGACCGCTGCACGCGCGCCTGCGGTTTTTGCGCCGTGGCCACCGCCAAACCGCTCCCGCTCGAAGCCGATGAACCGCTCCGCGTAGCCGAAGCGACGCGCCGGATGAAATTGAAACACGTCGTCATCACCGCCGTTGCCCGCGACGATGTGGCGGACGGTGGCGCGGAACATTTCCGCCAGACGATTGAGGAAGTGCGCAAATTGAATCCGGGAATTGTCATCGAAGTTTTGGTTCCCGATTTTCAAGACAGCAATGCGTCCATCGAACTCGTGCTCGCTGCGAAGCCACAAATCTTTAATCACAATCTCGAAACTGTCCGCCGTCTCACGCCGAGCGTCCGCCATCGCGCGACGTATGATCGTTCGTTGAGCGTGCTGAAAAAGGTGAAGGACAAAGGCTGCAAAGCGATTTACACCAAGTCCGGCATCATGCTTGGTCTGGGCGAACGCGAGGAAGAAGTTTTGGAAGCGATGCGCGATTTGCGCGCGGCGGGCTGCGACATTCTCACGCTCGGCCAATATTTGCAGCCGACGTTAAAACATCTCGCGATGGTGGAATTTATTCCGCCGGCGAAATTTGCGGAATACAAAGTGCGCGCCGAAGAAATGGGTTTTGTTCATGTCGCGAGCGGACCGCTGGTGCGCAGTTCGTATCACGCGGATGAATTTGGTGCCGCTGCCGCGACGTGCTGATCAGTGACCGATTCTGGTGCGGCTCAAAGTCATCCACATCACGACGGCGAGGCAGATGAAGAAAATGCCAAAGCTGGCGACGGTGATGAACAGTTTGAACTTACGGGCGTTTTCGGCGAGTTGCGCGGTGTGCCTTTTCTCGGATTCCATGAAATCACCGAATTGATTTTTCAACACAGCGTTGATGGCGTCTTCGTTTTTTAATTCCAGCGTGAGCCAGGTGCCTTCCAGATTTTTCCATTCATCCGGCAGGCGCGTGCTGGCTTCGGCAGAAGGCGGTTGGAAACCATAATTTTTCCAGAACGGCGAATCTTCAATCATCCACAGGCGGAAAACGCCGTGGTTGGCGGCGAGTTTTTGGATGCGTTCCCAGAATAGTTCACGCGCGGCGTCGGCCACGGAAAAATCCGCATAATCTTCGCTGTGCAGTCGCGCGTGCTGGCGAACGATCTGCACGCCGATGGCGCCGGCAAATTTTCCGTCGGCCTCGACGACTTGAAATTCCGTGACGCGATCTTTCAGTTTATCCGCTGGCAATTGCGCGGCGAGCCAGAGCGCATGGAGCGCGGGCAGGTCGTCCACGGTGGCGCGGCGGATATGCAGTTGCGGCATGAATTGATTCTGCAATAAATTTTTCCAGTGCGAAGAAAAATTTGCATTTGCGGTGAACTGTGTAATTTTACGCCGTCTATAAAAATAAAATTATGAACCAAACCAAACAACTTCTCGACGCCTTGCAATGGCGCTACGCCACCAAGGTTTTTGATGCGACCAAAAAAATTCCTGCCGAAGTGTGGGGCGCGCTGGAGCAGTCCCTCGTGCTGACGCCGACGAGCTACGGCCTGCAGCCGTATCACTTTCTCGTCGTGCAGGACGCGGCGAAACGCGCGGCGCTGCTGCCGAATTCGTGGGGACAAAAACAGGTCGTGGACTGCTCGCATTTTGTCGTGTTCACGGCGCGCACGGAAATGAAAGAGGCGGACGTAGATCGTTTCGTCAAACGCTCGGCCGAAGTGCGCGGCGTGCCGGCGGAATCATTGGCAGCCTATCGCGGCATGATGCTGGGCGACGTGGTCAACGGACCGCGCGGTAAAATCGCGCATGAATGGGCGGCGCGCCAATGTTATATCGCGCTGGGAAATCTGATGACTGCGGCCGCCGTGCTCGGTGTGGACGCGTGCCCGATGGAAGGCATCAACCCGCCGGAGTATGACAAGATTCTTGGGCTCGACGGATCGGGCTACAAAACGGTGGTTGCGTTGGCGTTGGGTTACCGTGCGGCGAGCGACAAATACGCAAGCCTCGCCAAGATTCGCTACGAAACTTCGGAGCTGGTGAAAGTGGTTTAATTTTAAACGGAAAACGAAAAACTTCCGCCACGCAAAATCGTGACGGAAGTTTTTTGCTTTTGAAATTACAGTTTTTCCGGCTGCTTCATCAAATCGCCGATGCGCGAAAGCAAGCGACCGGCTGCGCCGCCGTCGAGCACGCGATGGTCAAAGCTCAAGGTAAGATACGCTTCCATCACCGGCACGAATTGGCCTTTCGCCTCGTCCCAATGCGGCATTTTGCGTCCGGCGCCAAGGCCGAGCACGAGCGTTTGTTCTGGCAGCGGAATCGGCGTCGCCCAAATCAAACCGAACGTGCCGAAGTTGGTCACGGTGGCGACGGAACCGCCGGTGGCGTCCGCCGGCAATTTTCTTTGGCGCGCGAGTTCGACGAGTTCGTTGTAGCGCGTGGTCAATTCTTTCAACGGCTTTTTATCTGCGCCGCGCAACACGGGCACGAGCACGCCGTCTTCGGCTTCCACGGCGAAACCAACGTCAATGGCGTTTGGATGAACAATATTGCTGCCGACCAAACGTCCGGCGACGGCGCTGTTTTCAGCGAGCGCAACTGCGAGCGCACGCAAAGCGTAAAGCGCTGGACCAGGTTTGGGTTCGCACGTTTTGCGATGCGCGAGAACGGAATCCAATTGCACGGGTAGACCGACGGTGGCAATCGGGCGCGTCCAACTGCGGCGCATCGCATCGGCCACGGCGACACGCATGGACGAGGCTTTGGTCAGCTTTTGCTGTTCCAGATTCGCCATGAATTTTTCAAAATCTTCGACCGTCACGCGACCGGCTGCGCCGCTGCCGGCGATGCCCGCGAGGTCGGCGGCGCTCAAGCCAAGCTCGTGCATCCGCGCCTTGAGCCGGGGCGACATGTAGCTCGCGCCGCTGGCGTTGGCGGGCACGGGCAAACCGCGCACGGTCGGCTCCACGCGCGAGCCGGTGGCGTTGCGCGATTTTTTAGAAATGATTTCAGTATCCGTGTCGCAACTTTTCGCCGACGTGGGAATATCGAGGCCGAAGCGCGCGACCTCTTCTTTCGTGGCTTCAATTTTTCCCAACACATCGCCCACGGCGTAACTTTCGTTGAGCTGCGCACAAAAACTTTCGATGCGTCCGCCGCACGGCGCGGTGACGGTCATGGTGGCTTTGTTCGTTTCAACTTCGATTAAATCTTGTCCGCCCTCGACTTGGTCGCCGGGCTTGACGAGAAAATTAATGATGGCGGCCTCGGCGATGGATTCGCCGAGTTGCGGCATGATGATGGAAATCTGCGGCATAAAATTAGTAGCGTATGAGTTTTCTGGCGGCAGCGGCCACGCTGCGGGCGGTCGGGCGATGCGCGGCCCACAAGTTGGGATGATACGGCACGGGCGTGTCTTTGGCGTTGAGACGTTGCGGCGGCGCGTCAAGCAAACCGTAACCTTCAGCGGTCACGCGCGCGATGACTTCGGCCGTCACGCCACCCCACGGCCACGCTTCACCGACGCAAAGCAAACGGCCGGTGCGCGCGACGCTGGCGACGACGGTGTCGGTATCGAGCGGTTTGATGGAACGCAAATCTACAACTTCAACTTGCCAGCCTTCAGTTGCGAGTTCATCCGCCGCCGCGAGTGCTTCGTGAACCATCGCGCTGTAAGTGACGATGGTGAGGTCGCGACCTTCGCGGGCGATGCGCGCTTTGCCGATGGGCAACGCTTCGCTCGGCAATTTCTCGGCCTTGAGATGGTAATAAAGAAATTTGTGTTCGCAGAAAATCACCGGGTCGTCAATCGCCACGGCGGAGAGCAGCATGGAATAAGCGTCCTCGACGGTCGCGGGCGTCAGCACGACGAGGCCGGGATAATGCGCGTAAATCGCTTCCAAACATTGGCTATGAAACGGTCCGCTGCCGGACGTGCCACCGAATGGCAGGCGCACGGTGATGGGGCAGGGCACATTCGTGCGCCAAAAAAGTGTCGAAGCTTGGTTGACGATTTGGTTGAACGCGACGGTGGAAAAATCCGCGAATTGCATTTCGATGATCGGCCGCATGCCTTCAATCGCCGTGCCGACGGCGAGGCCGATGATGGCGTCCTCACTGATGGGTGCATCCAAAACGCGTCCCGGAAATTCTTTCTGTAAATTTTTTGTGGCCTTGAACGCCCCGCCGAAAGCGCCGACGTCCTGACCGTAAATAAATACGCGCGGATCGTCGCGCAAGGCGTGGGCTTGCGCTTCGCGGATGGCTTCGAGATAGGTAATGCTCATCGCAAATTAAGATTCTTCCCGTAGTTCGTTCAAATGTTCCGAGGACAGCGCGCTCCATTTTTCTTCATACGGATCGGGCGCGGGTTCGCGTTGCGCCTGCGCGACGGCTTCGTCAATTTCGCGAATCGCCTCGCTGCGCCAGACGGCGATTTGCGCGGCATCGGCAAATTCTTTTTTCAATAAAAATTCTTCGGCGACTTTCAAACAGTCGCGACCGAGTTTGGAATTTTTCTGTTCCGGTGCGATGTAGCTCGCGTCGTCATGTTCGCCGTGGCCGCACAGACGGAGCAGAGTGGCGACGACCAGTTGCGGGCCGTGTCCGGCACGCGCGCGGGCGATGGCTGCACCAACGGTTTCCATACACGCGGAAAAATCCGTGCCGTCCACCGAGTGAGATTCAACGCCGTAGCCGATGGCTTTATTTGCTAAATCAGAGCAAGCGAACTGGCTGGTGGTCGGCGTGGAGTAAGCGAATTGATTATTCGCGACGACGAGCACGAGCGGGAGTTTTTCGACGGCGGCTTGGTTAAGCGATTCGTGAAACGCGCCGGTGGAGGTCGCGCCTTCGCCGAGACACGCGACGCCGACGATGCCGGTGATGCCTTTCATCCGGCGCGCGAACAAAACCCCGTTCACGACAGAAACCATCGCGCCGAGGTGGCTGATCATCGGCAGATAGCCTTCTTGCGGTCGGCCGCGATGAACGTTGCCGTCGCGTCCGCGCATCGGGCCAAGCGCGGAACCGAGATAAGTGCGGACGGCGTCAATGATGGGTTCGCCAAAAGCCAATCGGCCGGCGGCATCGCGGATGAGTGGCGCGAAGACGTCGGATTTGTTGAGATGAACGCCGATGGCGGCGCTCAAAGCTTCCTGACCGCGACCGAGGAAAACGCCGCCGTGGATTTTGCCGGCGCGGTAAAGCGCGGCAAATTTGTCATCCAACAGCCGCGCCCGCAGCATGAAGCGGTAAGCGACCCGTTGCGTCTCGCCGACTGCGCGAGACTCGGAGACAGTTTGCAACATGGCGCGAGTTTATCGCCGACAGCACGAGCCAGCAATAAAACTTTCCACTGAAAATAAAAATTCGGCTGGCTGGCGGTGCGAAAACCTGTTAAATCCGTCGCGGTGTAATTGCAGAACGGTTAATCATCCGGATGAATCCAAACAAATACCACGCGATGCTGCTCGGTTCCGACCACAAGCTGGCGGAAAATTTGCTTGTGGTCGCGCGTCTGGACGGCAGCACGCTCGGTTCCGTTTCCCATTACGCCGACGCGCTGAAATATGTGCAGACGCATCCGCCGGATTTTATCTTTCTAGATTTAAAAAGCGTTGAAGCCGACAGCTTAAATTTACTTCGCCAGTTAAAACACAATCCGCTGCCGCTGCCCGTTTTCACCATCGCGTTTGGCGTGGCCGGCGAAACTTCGGCGACGTTGCGCGCGTTTGGCCGGGGCGTTGCATATCAAGCATCGGCTGGAAGAATTGACGAAACGTGCACAGGAAATGGCCGATGCCTGCCGCGTCGCCGAGGCGAACTCGCGCGCCAAATCAGAATTTCTCGCGACGATGAGTCACGAAATCCGCACGCCGATGAACGGCGTGGTCGCGATGACCGGCTTGCTGATGGAAACATCATTGTCGCCGGATCAGCGCGGTTATCTGGACACGATTTACAACAGCAGCGAATCATTGTTGAGCATCATCAACGACATTCTGGATTTTTCCAAAATCGAAGCGGGCAAAATGGAATTGGAGCGACGTGCGTTTGATTTGCGCATTACGCTTGAGGAATCGCTCGATTTGCTGTCACCGCGCGCCAACGAAAAGAAACTGGATCTCGCCTACGATGTGATGGACGTGATTTCCGCGCAGGTCGAGGGCGATGCGCAACGGTTGCGGCAGGTGTTGGTGAACCTGATTGGCAACGCACTGAAGTTCACGGAAAAAGGCAGCGTGGTTGTGGCCGTCGAAAAACTTGCGCCCGCCGCTGCGGAAAACCCCTCGGTGTTGCGCTTACATTTTTCCGTGCGTGATACCGGCATCGGCATTCCGCCGGATCGTTTGGCGCGATTGTTCCGGCCATTTTCGCAAGCGGATGTTTCCACGGCGCGTAAATACGGCGGCACGGGTTTGGGTCTCGTCATCAGCCGCAAATTGGTTGAGTTGATGGGCGGACGCATGTGGGCTGAGAGCGTGACCGGCGAGGGTTCCACGTTTCATTTTACCGTCAACTTATCGGCGGTGGACGGTTCCGCGCCGCCGCCGCACGCGAAACGTCAGTTACAACTGGCGGAACTGAAAATTTTAATTCTGGAAGACAACGCCATTATTCGAAATCTATTGTTTGAACAATGTCGTCGCTGGGGCATGCAGCCGCAGGCGGTGGAAAATTCCGCGCAGGCAATGGATTTATTTCGCAAGGGCATGACCTTCGACTTGGCGTTGGTGGATGCGAAGTTGCAGGGGATTGATGGCGCGACGGTGGCAGCCGAGATGCAAAAATTTCCGGGCGCAACGATGATGCCGGTGGTGTTGTTGACCACCGTGGGTCGGTCGAGTGGCGATGCCGGTGACGCGCGCGTGATGTTTGCGCATACCGTCAATAAGCCAATTAAGCCGGCGCAATTATGCACGGTGTTGGAACGGGCCTTGTTGAGTCCGCGCATTCCCTCGGGGCAAGCGGAACCGGTCAAAACGGAAGAATCGTTGGCGGTGCGCCTGCCGTTGCGCGTGCTCGTGGTGGATGACAACGCCATCAATCAAAAAGTGGCCGTGCGAATTTTACAGCAGCTTGGTTATCAGCCCGAAGTTGCGGGCAATGGTCGCGAAGCGCTCTCGGCCATGGAGCAGGAGCCGTTTGATTTGGTGTTCATGGACGTGATGATGCCCGAGATGGATGGGTTGGACGCAACTCGGCACATTCGCAAACGGCAGATGAGCGGCGAGCAGGTTGATTTTCAGTCGCGCATTATTGTTTGCGCGATGACGGCGCACGCGATGGCGGGCGACCGCGAAAAATGCATTGCCGCCGGCATGGACGATTACCTCGCCAAACCAGTGCGTCCGAAAGATGTTCGCGATATGATTGAAAAATGGGGTGGAAAAATTGCCATGGATTCCGGCGCACCGCGCCCAATGGCCAAACACGATGCCGCAGAGGATGCGCCGGTGGACATGGCGCGGATGAATGATCTGACCGACGGCAACCTCGATAATTTGCGCGAGTTGGTAGAAATGTATTTTAACCAGACGCAAAAACAATTCGTCCAACTGCGCGAGGCGATTGTGACAATAAGGCTGACGCCGTTCGTCGCGTGGCGCACAGTTGCGCGGGCGCGAGCGCAACGTTGGGCATGACGCATCTCGTGCCGGTTTTGCGCCAATTGGAAAAGCTTGGTGCTTCAGGAACTTTGACCGGCGTCGAGCCAATTTGTGAAAACGCCGCCGCAGAATTCGAGCGCATTCGGGAATTTTTGAAAGCCATGCCCGAATTCGAACGCGTCATCGCCAATCTCAATCCCGCATGAAAAAAATTCTGATCATCGAAGACGACCAGATTGTCGCCAACGTTTATCGCAACAAGTTAGCGGTCGAGGGCTACAAAGCCGAAGTTGCTTTTGACGGCGAATCGGGTTTGAAAGTAATGCGCGTTTTTCAGCCGGACCTCATCATTCTCGACCTGATGCTGCCGAGTATTTCCGGCGTGGAAGTCATCAAGGAAATCCGCAAGGAGCTAGATTTTGTTAAGACGCCGATTATTGTTTTCTCCAATACCTACCTGACGAATCTGATTCAGGACGCGTGGCGCGCGGGCGCGAACAAGTGTCTTTCCAAGTCCAGTTGTTCGCCGAAAGATTTCATTGATGTTGTCCGCCACACTATCGGCGATAGCGGCGCAGTTCCGCAAGCCATCCCCACCCCCACCGATCCGTCAGTGGGCAAGTCCGCCAGCTTGAGTTCTGACAACGATGTTGAATTTCAAGCCGACCTCCGCAAAACTTTCATTGATAGCCTGCCGTCCGCGCTGTACGCGATGCGGATTGGTTTGCAGGGACTCATTAAGTCGGACAATGAAATGAGCTGGTTGCGGAACGTCTATGATTTATATCGCCGTGTTCACGCTTTGAACGGCAACGCCGCGCTCGCCGGATTAGTGCAGATTGCCCACATGTCCGGTGCCTTCGAGGCGCTGCTCAAAGAAATTTACGAGAAGCCGAAAAACATCAACGCCTCAACCATTCGCACGATTGCCTCCGCCGTGGATTTTATGGGGCTGCTGTTTGAGCGCGGCACAACGCCGGAGCGACAGGATATTCCCGTCTCAAAAATTCTCGTCGTGGACGATGAAGCCATCTCCCGCCGTGCCATTGTTTACGCCCTCGAAAAAGCCAAGCTTAAATCCACCGACATTGATGACCCGGAAAAAGCCTTGCAATTGCTCGCTGAAAACGACTACGACTTGATTTTTCTCGACGTCGATATGCCCGGTATGACCGGCTTTGAACTCTGCGCTAAACTCCGCGCCATGCCGCATCTAAAAAAAACACCCGTCGTTTTCGTCACCGCGATGAACGACTTCGACAGCCGCACCAGCTCCACCATGGCGGGTGGCAACGACTTCATCGGCAAACCATTTTTGTTCATCGAACTAACCGTCAAGGCACTCATCTACGTCATGCGCGCCCGGTTGCAGGCCAACCGTTAAAAGCGCGGCGAAGCCATCATGCTCCACGGCGAATTCATTCCCGCTGCCGATAAAAATTCCCGTCGGCTGTTTGTCGTTCTCCACGGACTCGGTGATTCGCTCGAAGGCTGGCGCTGGCTGCCCGGCGCACTGGATTTGCCGGACATGAACTATCTGCTCGTCAACGCGCCGGACGAATACTACGGCGGCTATTCTTGGTTCGAATATCCCGGCGACATCGCCCCCGGCATCCATCGCAGCCGCAAGTTGCTGTTTGAACTGCTCGATGATTTACGCGCAAAAAATTTTCTGGCTGAACAAATCACGCTCGGCGGTTTTTCGCAAGGCTGCCTCATGTCGCTGGAAACCGGCTTGCATTATCCGCACCGGCTTGCCGGCATCGTTGGCATCAGCGGCTGGGTTTTTGAAATCGAGAAATTAATTCGCGACCTCACGGCCGTCGCCAAATCGCAACGTCTGCTCATCACGCACGGTCACTTCGATCCCATTCTGCCGTTCGCCGAAGTGCGCGAACAAGTCCACCATTTGCAAGCCGCCGGACTCAACGTCGCGTGGCATGAATTTCCCAAGGAGCACACCATTCACGGCACGGAAGAAATCGCTGTCATCCGCGACTTCATGCGCGCTGGCTACGCTGGAAAATAAAGTGGGAAAATTAATTTTCCCTGTCGCCAATCAAATCTTCACTTCGCGGTTCGCGCCCGGCATCCAGATTTGTTCCGGGCGTGAGGGAACTTCACTTTGCCAGTCCACCGCGTTCGCCACGGCTTCGCGCATCTTCGCGAACCACCATTGCGCTCGCGTCACGCGTGTGCGCGGACGACCGTAAATGCGATTCTGCATCACGCCGTTGAAGCCCAGTTCGAGTTGTTGATCCAGTAGTTGGTTTTGTTCGTTGGTTGTCATAATTTTGTTTTAATTACGACAACACTTTCGCAGACGCACTTGGACATTGGCTGTCCAAGCTGAAATTTTCTGAAGAAAACTTTCGGGAAGAAAAAACGGGTTCAGGGACGCAGTTCCACCACGTCGCCCGCCTCCAGCGGAATGTCCGTGCCGTTCAGCAAAACTGCGGCGTCCAACGTCGCGCTTTCACCCTGATGCGTGATGATAATCTGCTTCGGCTCGTCCGTGCCGGTGAAATTTGCCGTGGCGATCGCCTGCGCCAGCGTCAGTCCAGCGACCCACGGCACGCTGGGATTTTGCACCGCGCCAATAATCGTGACGCCACCCGATTGCGCCGCCAACTGCTGTTGCAACGCGGTGTTTTGTCCGGCCAGAAAAGCATTTTGCTGCTGCAACCGCGCCTTGGATTTTGTCGTGCAGCCGGTCGCGGCCAGCGTCAGCAGCAGAATGGTGAACAAAACTTTCATCGCTCAATTCAACACCGGCACGGGTGGAATGGTTGCGCTCAATTATTTTTCCGACACGACGAAGGAACCTTGCCACGCCGTCACCGCCGATTTGATTTCTGCCGCGCAGTTTACTTTTGGTTTCACAAAACGCGGCGTGAACCACGGAAAACTTCCCGTCAAATCGTGCGTCACCAAAATCTGTCCGTCACAATCCGCGCCGCTGCCGATGCCGATGGTCGGCACGGAAATGCTTTCGGAAATTTCTTTGGCGACTGGTGGCGTCACCAGTTCCAGCACGATGGCGAACGCGCCCGCATCGGAGAGAAGTCTGGCATCTTCCAGCAAGCGCTGGTGTTCTTCTTCTTTCTTGCCCTTGATATGATAGCCACCTTCTTCGAGAACGTGCTGCGGCAACATTCCCAGATGACCGCAAAATGGAATTCCCGCTGCGATGATGGCCTTCACTTGCGGCAAAATTTCGCGTCCACCTTCTGCCTTCACGTATTCAGCCCCGGCAGCCACCAAGCGCTTCGCGTCGGCCACGGCTGTCTCGACCGTTTCGTAGCTGTGATACGGCAGATCACCGCCAAGCAGCGCATTCGTTTTTGCCCTAGCAGCGGCGCGGACATGATGCTCCATCTCCGCCATCGTGACGTGCGTGGTGTCGGGATAACCGAGCACGACCATGCCGAGTGAATCGCCGACGAGCAACAGCGGCACGCCGCATTCGTCGAGCAGTTTCGCCATCGGATAATCATACGCCGTGAGGGCGGCAATTTTTTCGCCGCGCGCTTTCATGGCGCGGATTTCAGCAACGGAAATTTTATTCATTTTTAGCCACGAATTGAACACGGATGAAACACGGAAATTTTATGGCCTCGAAGTGGAAAAGGTATCTCGATGGATTACATCAATGCACTTACCTTTAACAATGAAAGTATCAGGAGAATTAACAACTTCCAAATTGGGAGGTTCATCAGGCGGCGTTCCCTCTGTTGTTCCTTGAACTTCAAACCCTATGCGGGAAACATTCTCAACTTTTACGACCACAGCAAAATCAGCGAACTCGAGCATTTTTCCCTTACTCATCTCTAAAACTTTATTCGCAAGTTCTGGAGAACATTGGGCATCGAGGCTTAAGTGAAAATCTTGGTTTTCAAAAAAATACCCATCAAATTTTAGAGAGAATCCATTTTTGCCTTCTGCAACATCTTTGAGTTCCATTACTAGCAGCACTGATTGACCGTTTGTAGGCATCAATGCTCTGGAAATATCTATTGAAAACGGAGATTTTAGAGTGCTTCTTTGAGTGATGTGTGATTCCCAATCTGCTTGTGCATTATATTCCTTTGCAAAGTTGGCAATCGCGTTAAGCCATTCCTTTTTTGAATCATCGCTCGTTTGTTTTTGGATATTCGCCGACCTGTCGCAACCACTGAACAATAACGAAAATACTGTAAAAATGATAAGAACAATAGTTTTCATAAATCCGTGTTTCATCCGTGGCTAAAACTCTTCACCAACTCTTCGGGATTGGTCGTCGCAGTTCCGACTTTGCCGACGACGATTCCTGCCGCGTGATTGGAGAGAATCGCCGCTTCAATCGGCGAAGCGCCCGCCGCAATCGCCAAAGTGAAACTTGCGATGACCGTGTCGCCCGCGCCGGAAACGTCGAAGACTTCCTGCGCGACCGTGGGAATGTGAAACGGCTTTTGCCCGCGTTGGCAGAGCAACATGCCGAGTTCGCCGAGCGTGATGAGCAGCAATGCCGGATTCAATTCTTTCAACAACCGTTCCGCGACGAGCATCAGGTTTTTGTCCGCGAACGGATTCGCGTTCTTGGTGTCGTCCGGCAAGTCCGCGAGTTCAAACGCTTCTTTGCGGTTCGGCGTGATGAGCGAAAGATTGCTCAAGTTCAAATGATGCACCGGCTTCGGGTCGAGACTCAACCACACGCCGCGGGCGTGGCAGAGCGATTTGATTTCGTTCAACAGCGGTTGCGTGACGACGCCTTTGCCGTAATCGCCGACGATGACCGCGTCCGCTTTCGCAAGTTGCGCTTTGAATTCCGCGAGCAACTTCGCCGTCGTCTTGGCGTCGAGCGCGCCGCGCGTCTCGCGGTCGATGCGCACGACCTGTTGCTGATGCGCGACGATGCGCGTCTTGATGCTCGTGTGCCGCTCAGAATTTTTCACCAACCCGGCGCAACCAATGTGCTGTTCGCCCAAAAGCTTCAAAAGTTTCTTTGCCGCGTCGTCCTGACCAATCGCGCCGAAAAGTTCTGCCGGTGTTTCGAGCGAAACCAAGTTGCGGGCGACATTCGCCGCGCCGCCGGGCATGAAACTCTCGCGTTGGAAATCCACCACCGGCACCGGCGCTTCCGGCGAAATGCGCGACACGCCGCCCCAGATGAACTGGTCGAGCATCACGTCGCCGACGACGAGCACGCGGGTCGTTTGCGCGGCGGCCAAAATCTGCCGGGCGCGTGAAGCGGAAAGTTTGTTGGCACTCATATTTTTAACCACAGATGGAGGAGTCGTGTTCCGACAATTTCTTCGCAGTTATTTTTATCTGTGTCCATCTGTGTTTATCTGTGGTTCAAATTCAGTTTAGAAACGCCGTCAACGGACTTGTCGCGCTCGCGGTTTCGCTTTGCGCGCCGAGGCCGATTTCAAAGGCCGCGCGGCCGGCTTCCACCGCGTGTTTGAACGCGATGCCCATGCGGTTTGGGTTGTTCGCCACGGCGATGGCGGTGTTCACCAGCACGGCGTCCGCGCCAAGTTCCATCGCCTCCGCCGCGTGGCTTGGCGCGCCGATGCCCGCGTCCACGACCACGGGAACGGTCGCCTGCTCGATAATTATTCTGATTTGATCGCGCGTCTGGAGGCCGCGATTCGAGCCGATGGGCGAACCGAGCGGCATCACCGTCGCGCAGCCGACTTCCTGCAAACGTTTCGCCAGCACCGGATCGGCGTTGATGTAAGGCAACACGGTGAAACCTTCTTTCACCAAAATCTCCGCCGCCTTGAATGTCTCAATCGGGTCGGGCAGCAGATAGCGCGGGTCGGGATGGATTTCGAGCTTCACCCATTTCGGCAATCCGGCGGCGACGGCTAGGCGCGCGAGGCGGACAGCTTCCTCGGCGTTCATCGCGCCGCTGGTGTTGGGCAGGAGCAGATATTTCTTCGGGTCAATGAATTCGAGGATGTTGGCGAACGGATCTTTCTGGCCGGATAAATCCGCGCGGCGCAACGCGACGGTAACCATTTCCGTGCCGCTGGCGGCGAGCGCATCACGCATGGCTTCCGGCGACGGAAATTTTCCAGTGCCGAGAATCAGGCGCGAACCGAACGTGCGTCCGGCGATGACCAAAGGTTTGAACGACATTCGGGACAATTTAGAAAATTGCGGCGAATTGTCGAGGCGGGATGCGGAAACTTCTGGTGGAAAAGATTGAACAAAGAATCAGTTTATTCGTGACCACCATGCTGTCGAAGGAGTTCGACCAGTTTTTTATAGCCTTTTGATATCGCTACATGCAAAGGGGTGTCACCCTGTTTGTTTGTGGCATTGATGTCAGCATTATTCGTCAGCAGTAACTGGATTACGTCTTCATGGTAAAGAAAAACTGCTATATGCAACGGTGTATCGCCGTTATTGTCCTTGGCGTTGACATCGGCTTTGTTGTCCAGCAGCAAGGCCGCCATGTCCTTCATGTAAATATCAGCCGCCAAATGCAAAGGTGTCTGACCGCCTTCGTCCTTCGCATTAACATCTGCCTTATTCGTTATCAATAATTCCGCTATATCTCCATACGTGTTTTGCACTGCGGCGTGCAATGGTGTCCGCCCATAACCAGTTCCGACATTTACGTCTGCGTTGTTAGCTATGAGCAATGTCACCATTTCTTTGTCATCCTCTAGCACAGCTCTAAACAGTGGTGAGCAGCCTCTATCGGGGTTGTAGTTAACATTGGCTTTGTTAGCGATTAGTATTTTTGCCACTTCTAAACGCCGACTGAAAGCTGCTGCTACTAATGGTGTCCATCCGTTTTTGTCTACGGCTTCAATATCTGCCTTGTTAGCTAACAAACTTTCAACCATGTCCTTTTTACCTTCGTCCGCCGCACAAATTAAAGGTGTTCCATTATCCTTGTCCTTGGCATTGACGTCGGCCTTATTAGCCAACAGCAATTCGACCATCTTCTTATTGGTGGCGAAGAACAAAGGGGTTCGATTGTAATAATTTGTTTGCTTACAATTAACCAAATCAGGATTGGATTTAAGGAGTGCGGTGACTTTTTCCAAATCGCCTGCTTTTACAGCATCATGAATCTCGTCGCTGAAGGCGAGATTGTTGCAAGCAAGCATGACCAGAGTGATTAACGAAAGCTTCCAATTCATGACTTCGGGATAGCTCCTTCGCAGGAAATAGGCAAGAAGTCTGTTGAGCGTTATCACGGCTTCACCGTGACGTGGTCGAACAACGTGGAGTTCAGCACGGCGTTGTTGTGCGCGGTGAGCGCGAGGCCGATGGAAAGATTTTTGTTCAGCACATTGGTCACGCTGCCGGCGGTGATCCAGTTCGTGCCGTCGGCGGAAACGTAGCCGCTAAAGAGATTGCCGTTGCGGATGAGCTTGAGCCAGTGCGGGAGTTTCGCTTCGGGGCCGTCGGCGCTCGCGCTCGCGCCATCGGTCGTCGCGCGGGATTGCAACACGGAACCGCCCTGACCGGTGACGCCGAGGAAAACATATTTCGCACCGGCGGCATCATTCTCGCGCAGCATCACGCCGGCCTTTGCCCACGGGTCGGTGTATTGCACGGAAACAACGTGCGCCACGATGCTGCCATCGCCGCTCAGCGCGCGGCTGGCAAAATGAAAGGCATCGGCGTTCTCCCAGATGTCGCTGCCGGAGGCGAGGAGGTTGTAGCCGCCGTTGAGAAAACTTGCGTCGCCGCTCACACCGACGTTGCCGATGTCCGCATCGCTCCAGCCTTTGGGCAAGGTGGGCGCATTGGCGTGCAGGGTGGTAATCCATTTGCCGATGACGGCGACGGCTTTGTCGTCCACGACATTCTTGCCGAGCGGCGGCATCTGGTTTTCGCCCACGCGACTGACGCGATAGAACAGAATGGATTTATTCGTGTCGCCGGGAACAATCACCTTCGCTCCGGCAATGCCGAGTTGGTTGGCGACCGCGCCGTTGATGAGATTTTGTTTCTTGAGCGGCGTCTCGAAGCGCGCATCAAAGAACGCGCCCGCACCGCCGGGGCGATGGCACATGGAGCAATTGGCGTCGAGATAGGAGCGGACGCGGAGCTGAAGGGCGGCACTGGCGTTGGTGATGTTGACGAGGCGCGGGTAGCGGAAGATTTTGCGGTCGTCGAACGCGGCGTCGAGCAATCCAAGATGCCCGAGCGTATGGAGTTGATTCGCCGTGACGCCGTTCGGATAGGTGTAGCTGCCATTGAGCTGGCGCGTCTTGAGGCCGAGCACGCCGCCGGACGCAATCGTGTGGCAGGTCAAACAATCCTGGCGGCCGGGATAAAACCAGTTCTGCGTGCGCGTGCCGGTGGCGGTCTTGATCTCAATCGGTTCGGTGATTCCAGTGGTGACGAGGTCGGCATCGCTGTTGTCCGCGCGCCATTTGTAGCTCGCACCGTAAACGTAGTTGTTCGTGTCGCGCACCATGATGCGCGTCTCGAGGCGGCGGAGGATTTGAGGATTGGTGTCGTCCACGGGCAAGTCGAAGTTTTTCACGAACACCGAGCCGGCGGGGAAAGACCATTCGCCATTCGCGGAGAATTTGATGACGGTATTCGTCGGCAGAGTGAACCAGCGCGACTTGATGGCGCCATCCGACCACAGCGGCGAGTTGGGCGCGTAGGGAATCAAGTAATTCGCCGGCACGAGATTCGTTAGGTCGGAGAACAAACCGGTTTCGGAAATCAACTTGGGCAACACGCGCGCCGGTGGTGGCGGACCGCCGCGTTGGAGTTTGTAGATTTGTCCGCCGATGCTGCTCATCTGGCAGAAATAGATTTCACCATTCGCATCCGTGCCGAAAGAAGAAAGGCCGGTGTAATCCGTGCCGGCGTTCGGGCCGTTGCCGCGCGGCATGACGCAGAGGAGAGTTTTTTTGACGGGCGTCGCGGTTTCATCGAGCGCCCAAACGGTGCGCATGACGTTGTCGCCGAAAATATATTTGCCGCCAAGATCGTGTGCGAATTCGCTGCCGCGATAAACGTAACCGCCGATGACCGCGCGGCCATCGGTGTGCGGATAATCGAGCAGCGGCCCGCGACTGATGCCAATGTAAGGCGCAGTCAGCTTGCCGAGATTGCCTTCGCAGCGGTTCCACTGGAAGTTGAGCGCGGACTCGCCGGGATTTATGACGTCGATTTCTTCGCGGGAACTTTCACCGACGTCGCCGATGAAAATCTTGCCGGTGGGCGGATCAATCGTCATGCGATGCGGACTGCGCAAGCCGAGACAAAAGAATTCCTCCAATACATTCGACTGACCGACGAAGGGATTATCGTTCGGGACAAAATAATTGGCCGTGAAGCCGCCCGTCGGTTGGCGTGGCGGTGCGTGACTCACGTCGCCACCGCGACAATCCACATCAATGCGGAAGACGCCGGAGTAAAGACTCTTGTTGATGATCTGATCGTTGTCGCCGACGGAATTATCGCCGTCCGTCCAATACAGAAAGCCATTCGTGGGATGAAAGAACATCCCGCCGCCGTGATGCCAGACAGTTTGATTCGTGAGGTCCACAAAGATTTTTACCGAATCGGGAATCGCCACGCCATTCGCATCGAGCGTGTAGCGTTCGAGACGGTCGTGATAAGTGTCGGGCAAATTCGGAACGGGGCGTGACGTCGGCGAGCCGGCGACCGTGCTGGGCTTGACCCACGTGTAATAGACGAACATGAAATGATTCGTCGCGAAGCCGGGATGAAACGCCACGCCGAGCAAGCCGGAATCGTCCCAGCCCTGACATTGATCGTGGATGTCGAGGACGAGCTTCTTTTCGGCGACGCCGGCAGCATTATCAAACGTCCACACGCGGCCTTCGCGTTCCCACACGCAGAGTTGGTTGGAATCAGGAACGTGCGTGAGGCCGACGCTGTTCGTGAAAAAAAGATTTGTGAACGCGACGACCGCCGACCAGTTACCGGAAATGCCCGGCGCGACTTCGGGCATGACGCCATTGAGAAACGCGCCGACGGCGGGACGATTGGTGAGGCCGAAGGTTTTCTGGCTGGCAACGGGAAGATTAATTTTAGCAACGGCGTTGAACACAAGGCCGCCGAGCAAAGCGAGAACTAAAAGCCCTTGGCGATGCGCGTGAAATTTTTGGAACAACTTTTTCACTGCGGAACGCGGGTAAGTTTCGCCGACGCCCAAGATTCGTCAAATTTTTAAGAAGAAAAAATAGCTATGAATTTTTTTTGCGTAGTTTCACTGGTTTCCGCTTTCCGCTTTCCGCTTTCCACTTTAGCTTGAGTCCATGTTTCGTCCGTGCATTGACCTGCATGAAGGTAAAGTAAAGCAAATCGTCGGCGGCACGCTCAGCGATGCCGGCGCGCGAACCAACTTTGTCTCCGAGCAGTCCGCCGCGTGGTTCGCCGAGCTTTACCGGCGCGATGATTTGCGCGACGGCCACGTCATCATGCTTGGCGCGGGCAATGAAAGTGAAGCACGCGCGGCGTTGAAAGCTTTTCCTGGCGGCTTGCAAATCGGCGGCGGCATCAATTCTGAAAACGCGCGCGGCTGGCTCGACGCTGGTGCATCGCACGTCATCGTCACGAGCTGGGTCTTCCGCGAAGGCCGCGTGGATTGGGCGCGGCTCGACGAACTCGTTCAAGCCATCGGCAAAGAAAAACTCGTGCTTGATTTGAGCTGTCGCAAGCGCGGCGAAGACTATTTCGTTGTCACCGACCGCTGGCAGAAATTCACGGAACTCGTCGTGAACGCGGAGACGCTCAAAAAGTTTTCCACTTACTGCGATGAATTTCTGATCCACGCCGTAGACGTGGAAGGTTTATGTCGCGGCATTGACGGCGAACTCGTGGCGAAGCTTGGCGCGTGGTCGCCGATTCCCATGACTTACGCGGGCGGCGCGAATTCGCTCGCCGATTTGGAAGCCGTCACGAAGTTAGGGCAGGGGAAAGTGGATCTGACGATTGGCTCCGCGTTGGACATCTTCGGCGGGAGCGGCGTGAAGTATGTGGACGCCGTCGCCTTTAACCGGCAGCAAACAAGTCCGCCACGGTGAGCTGAAATTGCGGGATCAGTTTTTCCGTCAGCACTTCGCGGCCGGCGAGGATGCCGTGCAGTTTCAGGCCGAATTCAAAGCTGTGATAGATTTCCACGTTGTCGTAGCGCGGGTCAACCATCCACAGGCGCGGCACGCGGATTTTTTCGTAGAACTCCTTTTTCACCACCGTGTCGGCGTGATGATCGTCGCGGCTGACGATTTCGATGGCGAGAAAGAGTTTGCCGCTGGCGGCGGTCACAAGCGCGAGGTCGGGGCAAAGCGTCGAGGTGCGGGAAATCTGGACCTGCGCGCGCGGCGGGAGCAGTTGCGTGCTGGCGAGGCCGTTGACGCCGGCGGTGAGTTCGCGGTGCAGGCGGCGGCAGATTTGTTCGTGGCGGTCGCCGGGCGCGGAACGCGGCAGCGTCGCGCCGTCGAGAATTTCTTCGTAAGGCCGGCTCACGGATTTAGTTTCAGGTTGAAGGTGGAAAGTTGCAAGTGTGGAATGAAACGCGCTAGAAGCGAACCACGCGAAAAAGTTTTGACACGGATTACACGAATTAACACGGATTCAATTCAGGCATCCGCGCGCCGTTTCCAATCCGTGCCAATCTGTGAAATCCGTGTCTAATAAACCAGCACCAACACCGCCGCATCCTGTGCCGACTTCACCACATCCTCGAAAGGTTCATCTTTGGTGTTTGGCTCTTTCAGTTTAGCTGCCACGTCTGGGACAGACTCGAGGAAGCTCAAGAGCAAACTGCTCTTCACCGCATAATTCACATTCTCCGGCAGCGACCCGGTGGCCGCCAGCGCCGCCGAAGCATCCAGCTTGGCCGCCACGATGCCCACCACGTTCCCGCGCGCATCTACCAATGCCCCGCCCGAATTGCCCGGCTGCACCGGCAGGCTGATCTGGAAATAGCGCGGGTCATCCGCCGCGCCCGCCAGCGACGCGATTTCCCCCTTGGCCAGCTTGGGCGCAAACCCCTGCAACCCGATGTCCGGGAAACCCACCGTGGCCACCGTCCCGCCCAGTTTCACCGTGCGGCTGGCGGCGACGGGCAACGGCTTGGAAGTTTCTGCATTCTTAATTCTTCCTTCTGCATTTGCTTTGAGCAAAGCCAGATCATTCGCCGCATCCACCTTCACCACCGCCGCGTCAATCAAGCCTGCGCCCGTGAGCAAACGCACTTTGGCCGCACCCTTGACGACGTGATAATTGGAAATCAAATAACCATCGTCCGTGATGAAAAAGCCAGTGCCGGTGAATGTCGGATTTGCCGGTGAACCAGAATTGCCAGAATTAGAACTCAATTCCTCAGTAATTCCTTTTCGTGGAATAAATTCATGTGCTCGGCGCTGACCTTCAGCTATCTGATCTGCCGGGATTTTTTCTTTGAGAACATAATTCCACATGTTTACAGCATCTTCATTTCCTTGCGCCGCCGCGAGGGAATTCCATTTGACGGCTTCAGCATAATCAAGCAAAACTCCATCACCAAAATAGAAACGGCGACCAAGTTGGTATTGGGCTTGGGCGTATCCTTGCTCAGATGCTTTCCGATACCAGCGCACGGCTTCAACTATGTCACTTTTGACCCCGTCTCCCATCGCTAACCTACTCCCAAGATTGTATTGGGCTGGGGCATATCCTTGATCCGCAGCTTTCCGATACCAGCGCACAGCCTCGACGGAATCTTTTTCGACCCCATCTCCCTTTGCATACATCGTGCCAAGATCGCATTGGGCCGGGGCGTATCCTTGCTCCGCAGCTTTGCGATACCAGCGCGCGGCCTCGGCGAAATCTTTTTCGACCTCGTCTCCATTTACATACTTCGCACCAAGATTGTATTGGGCTAGGGCGTATCCTTGCTCCGCAGCTTTCCGATACCAGCGCACAGCCTCGACGGAATCTTTTTTGACCCCATCTCCATTTGCATACATGCAACCAAGGTTGGCTTGGGCGGCGGCAAGCCCTTGCTCCGCTGCTTTGCGATACCATTTCACGGCTTCGGCTACATCTTTCTCCACGCCGTGGCCGAAGTAGTAGCAACTGCCCAACTGGGCTTGTGGCAGGGCGTAATTTTGTTCCGCCGCTTTGCGATACCATTTCGCAGCCTCTGCTGCATCTTCCTCCAAGGCTTGCCCATAGTAATAGCAATCCCCAAGCTTCGCCTGCGCATCACCCAGACCTGCATTTGCAGCGCTGCGCCATAATTTCAAACCTTTATCTGTATCTTTGGCAATTCCATCGCCATTCATGTAACAAGACCCAAGTTGAAAAATGCCAAGCGAATCTCCTTGGTCAGCGGCTTTTTTAAACCACTTAAATGCCTGGCTCTTATCTTGCGGCACACCATCGCCTGTTATGAAAGCGATGCCGATTGTATTTTGAGCAGTTGCCAATCCGTCGTTCGCAGCTTTCTGACACCATTTAATCATTTCTGTTTTATCTTGTGACACACCCAAACCCAGACCGTAACAACATGCAATTCCCCATTCGGCTTCTGCATTACCTTGATCAGCAGCTTTACGATACCATTTTGCCGCCTCGCCGTAATCTTGCGCAACCCCATTGCTGTTGGCGTAGCAGTTGCCGAGAGCATTTTGAGCTGGTGCGTAGTTCTGTAAGGCAGCTTTACGAAACCATTCAACTGCCATTTTTGGTTGAAGGATAATTGCGGTTGACGGATCTATCCCTTGGCTTTTCATCCAAGCGATATCTTCCTTCGGAAAATCTGACAGTTTTGCAGTTGGCAAACCTTTGCCTGTCAAATAGCAAGCGCCTAGTTGAAATTCCGCCTCGATGTTCGTTTGCTCGGCAGCCTTGGAATACCACTTAAAGGCTTCAGTTAAATTCGTAGCCACGCCTTGGCCATTTTCATACGCATAGCCAAGGGTGAATTGTGCTGCGGCATCACCCTTCTCAGCTTTGGCTCTGATGCTTTCGACTGAATTCGTGTCTTTTGATTGCGCGCGCAACTGAATGCCAGCACAAAAAACGAGAGGCAGAAAACACAATGCGAAGAATTTAATTTTCATTGCGATAAGTTATTAAGGTTCAAGTTTCAGGTAGTTCGTCATGGACTTTAAGCTTGTTTAACCTCGCCACATTGCCCCAAAAAAATCAATAGTATTGTTTACTTTAGAAAGTGAACTTTGATCAAGATGCTTACCATGCGCGTTAAACATTTCAATAATTTTCTCACGGGCGAAAGGATGATCTTTCACCCCATATTTCAACAGATAGAGTTCGGACTTTGGAAAAGCTTTTCTGGGTGTCGCGTGAATTCTGAATAAATCGGTTGTGACCTGACTCAAAACATTGCTTTCAGACGCGGGGACGATTACACAGGCGGAAAGATCAATCGCGTTTGCCATTTCGCAAGCATCAACAATTGGTTTTCCCGCAAAAATAATTTTATTATTTTCATTGCGAATGTGAAATTCCCCGACTGCAATTGCACCCCTTATTGGTAGTCCCTCGTAAAACAAATAGAGCATTAAAAATTGGCAAAACGAACAAAAAAGATAAACATAGGCTTCATTTGCAGCGCTTTGAGCTTGCTCCATCGGCAAGGCAACCAGTATCGAATCTGAAATAACAAATGTTTTTAGGCGACTTAGGTTTTTATGAATTCTTTCCGTTTCAGTTAGCGCCTTAATGAATGAATTATCTATTATTGCTAAAGATTCTTTGAGTGTATTTGCCCGCAAAAGACTTTTAAAACCTAATATATCAAAAAAGGCGACAAGCCCATGCTCTGTTTGGATTTTTTGCGAATCATTCGTTTCTTGTGCCATGCGTCGGATTTTATCGCATCCGGCAGAAAAATGAAAAATTATTTAATTCAGGCTAAAAATTCAAATGCCCTTTGCCCCGTTCGTCCACCCCAAACTGCCATTGGCCGCCCGGCTGGGACTTGGCTGGGGAGCGCGCCCGTCCCGGTGGTCGTTTCCGGCGTCGCGCCAAAAACCGGGGCGCGGCGTTCACGCCGCTTCACCTTTCGCCAGCCAGCACGCGCATAAAATTTCCAACGCCCCAGTCAATTCGCAAGTTGAAGCGGGCTGAAGCCCGCGCTCCCCAGCGCTGTCAGGCGCGCTCGTCCCAGCGGGACAACTGGAAATTAGCCAGACACAAAGTGTCTGGTTCATCGTCCCATTGAAATCCGTCCTGACGGGACGGCAGAATCCATCGTCCTTTCAGGACGGAAAAGTTTATCGGATGCGTTACCAGCCACTTCGTGGCTGACTAATTTCCATTGTGTCGCTCCGCGACTTCGCCGCCTTCGCCTTCATCGCGCGACAAAAATTCAACCACCCATTGCCTCGTTCGTCCACCCCCAAACCGCCTTTGGCCGCACGGCTGGGACTTGGCCGGGGAGCGCGCGCCCGTCCCAGTAGCCGTTTCCGGCGTCGCTTCGTCCCCAGCGCCATCGGCGCGGCATATTTGTAGAAATCCGAATCATCAAATTTTCAAGCTCCGTAGGAGCGACATCGTCAGAATATGCCGCTCTTACGGAGCTTGATTCATTTTTATGGCTGGATCTACAAATATGCCAGTCCTACGGACTTCGCCGACTTCGCGTCCTTCGCGCGAAAAAACTTTTCCGCATCTTCCAATCGAAATGCTGGCGCAACAAACACCATTTTCTTTTCAAAATCGGGCTTGCAAAAGCCGTTCCAACTGATAATCTCCGCGTCCTTTTAATAAATTTATGTCTGTAAAAATCCGCATGAAACGCATCGGCACGAAAAACACGCCGGTGTTCCGTATTGTTGTCGCTGACAGCCGCAGCCCGCGCGACGGCAAGTGCATCGAGGAAATCGGCACTTACCAGCCGCTCAAGCAGGGTGAAAATTTCACGCTCAAGCTGGACCGCGCCCAATACTGGGTCAGCAAAGGTGCGCAGCCGAGCGATACCGTGGCCAGCTTCATCAAGAAGGCGGCCAAAGCGGCTCCGGTCGTGGCTTAATTTTTTGGTGTCATGCAGGAGTTCCTCGAATACGTCGTCAAAGGACTCGTGCAAAACCCCGGCGCGGTGACGGTCACCCCGGTGGAACGCGCGGGCGCGACGGTTTACGAATTGCGTCTGGACGCGGCGGATGTCGGCAAGATCATCGGTCGGCAGGGCGTGACGATCAACGCGATCCGTTCGTTGTTGCAAGCCGGTAGCGCGAAGAAAGGTTTGCGCTGTTCGGTGGAGATCGTGGAAGACGGAAAGTGAATTTGTAGCGGCGGTCTGTGACCGCCGAGCACGATGCGACGCTCACAGAGCGACGCTACAAAAATGAAAATAGACGTGCTGACCTTGTTTCCGGCGATGTTCGCTGGACCGCTGGATGAAAGTATCATCATGCGGGCGCGCAAGTCGGGCTTGCTGGACCTGAAAATCCATCAGTTGCGCGATTGGACGCACGACAAACATAAAACGGTGGATGACCATCCGTTCGGCGGCGGGCCGGGAATGTTGCTGAAACCGCAACCGATTTTTGAAGCGGTGGAAAGTTTGAAGCGCGAAGGGACGAAAGTGATTTTACTTTCGCCGTCTGGAAGAAAGTTCGACCAGAAAATCGCGCAGGAATTGGCGCAGGAAAAAGATTTGCTGTTCGTCACGGGTCATTACGAAGGGTTTGACGAGCGGATTCGGGAAGCGCTGGCGGACGACGAGTTGTCCATCGGCGATTATGTGCTGACGAACGGCGCCTTGCCCGCGATGGTGGTGATTGATGCGGTTGCGCGGTTGCTGCCCGGAGTTTTGGGCGACGACGAAAGTTCGCGCGATGAATCGTTCAGTCACGGATTGCTGGAATATCCGCAGTGGACGCGGCCGGCAGATTTTCGCGGGATGAAAGTTCCCGAGGTGTTGCTGAACGGCAACCACGCTGAGATTGAAAAATGGCGGCGCGAACAGGCGAAGTTGAAGACGAAAGAGCAGCGACCAGATTTGTTGAAATAAAAATTTAAAAAAGTTATGAACCAGGCATTACAACTCAAAATTGAATCGGCACAATTTCGCAAAGACAACGCGAAGTTCAACGTGGGCGACAGCGTTCGCGTGCACACCAAAGTCGTCGAAGGCGACAAGGAACGTATCCAGATTTTCGCGGGCGTCGTCATCGGCAAACGCGGCACGGGCTTGAACGAAACGTTCAGCGTCCGCCGCATCAGCTACGGCGAAGGCGTGGAACGTATTTTCCCGTATCACTCCCCGCGCGTGGACAAGATCGAAGTCGAGCGCCAAGGCGATGTCCGCCGCGCCAAGCTCACCTACCTGCGCAAGCGCATCGGCAAGGGCGCGACGTTGGTCAAGGAACTGGAAAAGAAGACTGTCGCCGCCGCGAAGTAATTCGCACCGGCAAATTTCAAGGCGAGGCTCCGGCCTCGCCTTTTTTCTTTGTCGCTTGCTTGCACAAGCCGCTGTTGTATGAATTCATCCGTGCCGACCAATCTGCCGCCTGCCGCCTGGGAAAAGCTGCTCGACGGACGCTTCGACTCGAAGCATCCGGGGCGCACGCTGTGGAATTTATTTTCCGATCAGCGCGGACGCGTGGCGGCGGCGGTGACGCTTTACATCATCAAGCAGACCCCCGCTTCGCTGCTGCCACTCGCCGTCGGCATGATTGTGGATGCGCTCACCAAAGGTGGCGATGGCGCGTTTCCCAGAATTCTCTGGATTGCCGGCGTCTATTTTCTGTTGCTGCTGCAAAATCCTTTCGTGCACACAACGTTCGTGCGGTTGATGAGCGGCGCGTTGCGACACATGCAATTCAATTTGCGCAGCGCACTCGTTGAGCGGTTGCAGCAACTTTCCGTCACGTTCTACGAAGAAAAACAAACCAGCGCGCTACAAACCAAACTGCTGCGCGACGTGGATGCGATTGACGGACTCTGCCGCCATCTGATGCACACCGGCTTGAACGGTTTGCTGGTCATCATCTACGTCACCGTTATCGCGCTGGTGAAACAACCGTTGCTCGCGTTGTATTTTCTTGTCACCGTTCCGGCGGGGATTGCGCTGTTAAAATTGTTCGACCGCCGGTTCAAGGAGCAATATCAGGCCATGCGCATCGAGACCGAGCAGATGAATGCCCGCGTCGGCGAGATGTTGCAAATGCTGCCGGTCACGCGCGCGCATGGCCTCGAATCCATCGAGACGCGCAGCGTGCGCGGCGTGTTCGAGCGCATTCGCGAACGCGGCTTGCAGGTGGACACGCTGACGGAATTTTTCGCGTCGAGTTCTTGGTTCACGTTCATGATTTTCCAGCTTGCGTGCCTCGTTTTCTCCGCGTGGCTCGTCGTGCATCACCGCATCAGCGTGGGCGACGCGGTCATGTATCACACCTATTTCGGGATGCTCATCGGCGCGGTGCAGCAATTCTTGAGCGTCTTTCCCGCGCTGGCGCAAGGCGCAGATGCCGTCCGCTCGCTTGGCGAAGTGCTGGAAGCGGAACAGCTTGAACGCAATGAAGGCAAGCCTTCCGCGCCGGTTCCGTTGCGCGGCGAAATTGTTTTTGAAAATGTCAGTTTCAGCTATCCGCGCGGGCGCGAAGTCGCGTTGCAGGAAATTTCTTTGCAGATAAAACCCGGCGAAACCATTGCGTTTGTTGGCGAATCGGGCGCGGGCAAATCGACGCTCGTGAATCTCGCCATCGGTTTTCGTCAACCGACCATCGGGAAAATTTTCCTCGATGGAAAAGATTTGCGGGAACTCGATTTGCGCACTTATCGCCGGCAGATTGGTGTCGTGCCGCAGACGACGCTGCTCTTCAACGGCACGTTGCGCGAAAACGTGACCTACGGTTTGGAGAAAGTTTCTGACGCCGCGCTTTGGAAAATTCTTGCGTCCGCGAACCTTGCGGAATTTGTCCGCGCGCTGCCGCAACAGCTCGGCACGCCGCTGGGCGAGAGCGGCATGCTACTTTCCGGCGGCCAGCGCCAGCGGCTGGCCATCGCCCGCGCGCTCGTGCGCGATCCGCGTCTGGTGATTCTTGATGAGGCTACGTCTGCGCTCGATACCAAATCCGAAAGGCTGGTGCAGGAAGCGCTCGTGCGGCTCATGACCGGCCGCACGACGCTGATTGTTGCCCACCGGTTCTCGACGATTCGTCACGCGCACCGGATTATCGTTTTGCACGGTGGAAAAATTGTGGAGCAGGGGACGCACGCAGAACTGCTGGCCCGCGAAGGTCATTTTTTCCGGCTGGCGCAATTGCAAACGATAACGGCTAATCAAACTTAAATCGGTTATGAGAATTCATTGCGCCGCTGGGCGCGGAGTTGCACGAAAACCTCTAAAACAAAGGGTTTTCCCTTTAGAATTGACGTTGGCAGTTTTTGCGGATAGCCTTTGCCTCCCGTTTGGCGCATGAAGCGCTGCCGGAAAACTTTTTATGTCTGAAGGATACTGCGTCAAGTGCAAGGCCAAAAAGCCCATCGCCGATGGCGTTGAAGAAACCATGAAAAACGGCCGCAAAGCCATCAAGGGCAAATGCCCGACTTGCGGCACCGTTATGTTCAAAATCTTGGGCAAAGCTGCGGCTGCGCCTGCACCGACTACCCCGCCGCCGTCCGCCTGAATTGAATTATGTCGCAACAGCTCGCTTACGTCATTGTCACCCCTTACTCGCTTTATAAATCCCGCACGGGCGGTATTTTGAGCCGTCTCATCACCCGCACCGGCCTCGACCTTGTCGGCCTGCGGATGTTTGCGCCGAGCCACGAACTCGTTAAGGAATACGCTGAAACCATCGTTTCCGCGCACGATACGCAGGACCGGAAAATCCAGGAATTGCTCAAGCAATACGTCTTGGAAAATCTCGCCCCCGACCCGAAGACGGGTAAAGGTCGTCGCGTGATGATGTTGTTGTTTCGCGGTGACGAAGCGGTGCGCAAAGTGCGTTCGGTCGTCGGCAATTTGAGTCCTGACCGGCGCGGTGGCGAAACCATTCGCGATACTTACAGCGATTTGATCATTGATGACAACGGTCACGTCCGTTACTTCGAGCCGGCAGTGCTCGCTGCGCCGAACGCTCAAGAAGCAGAAAAGAAATTGAAACTCTGGGCGCGTTTCTCTGACAAGGATGGTGGCATTCTCGAAAACGTCATCAGCTATTCGCCCAACGACCAACCGGAACGCACCTTGGTGCTCATCAAGCCGGACAATTTCAAGTTCGCCACCGGTCGCCCCGGCAACGTCATTGATTTTTTCTCGCGCACCGGACTTTATATCGTCGGCGCAAAAGTGCTGCGCATGAGCACCACCCAAGCGATGGAATTCTACGGCCCCGTCCGCGAATTTCTCCGCGCCAAGCTCAAAGACGGTGTCAGCGCGAAGGCCAAGGATATTCTGGAAAAGGAATTTGGTTTCAAGATGTCGCCGGAAGATCAGAAAGCGCTCGGTGAAATTCTTGGACCGCTGCAAGGCGATTCGCAATTCGACAACATCGTTCGCTTCATGTCAGGCCATGCTCCCGGCGAAATTCCGCAGGCTGATTGGGACAAACCCGGCACGGAAAAATGTATTGCGCTCGTTTATGAAGGTGTCGGCGCGGTCAATAAAATCCGCGACGTGCTCGGCCCGACGGATCCGTCCAAAGCGCCGCCCGGATCCATCCGCCGCGAGTTTGGTTCGACCATCATGGTCAACGCTGCGCATGCGAGCGATTCCGCCGACAACGCCAAGCGCGAGTTTGGCATCGTCAAACCCGGCGAAAACAACTTCAAACAGGTAATCGAAGAAACCTTCGGTAAAATCTGAAGTTTTAATCATTCAAAACAAAAGCCCGCCTATTCAAGCGGGCTTTTTTATTTTCTAAAACGAAATTTTGGCGGAATTATTTTTCGTCTTTGCGCGGGAACAGTGGCGCGGGTTCGCCAATCGAGTGACCGGCTTGCAATCCGCCCCAAGACGCATCCGCGAGTTTGTCCGGCGCGCTGGTCAAACCAAGTTGCGCGTAGATTTTGGCCGAGGTTCCCGGTAGAAACGGATTCAGCAATACAGCCAGCACGCGGCATGATTCCGCAAGATTGTAGAGCACTTCATCGAGCCGTTGCGCTTGTGCCGGATCTTTCGCCAGCTTGAACGGCGCGGTTTCATCCACGTATTTATTGGCGCGATTCACGAGCGTCCAAATGCTTTGTAGCGCGGCTTGAAGCTGGCTTTGCTTGAACAAGGCGCGTGTTTCATCCGCGGCTTTGTCGGCATCGGCGGCGAGTTCATTCGAGCGCGCGGGCACGACGCCGTTGCGATAACGCTTCAGCATCGAGAGCGAACGGTTCACGAGATTACCGAGGCCGTTGCCGAGTTCGGCTTGATAACGCGAGCGGAAACCGGCGTCGGTCCAGTTGCCGTCCGGTCCGATGTCGAGTTCGCGCAGAACGTAAAAGCGAAACGCGTCCAGACCCCATTCGTTGATGACCGCGATGGGATCAACGACGTTGCCGGTGCTCTTGGAAATTTTAGCGCCGTCCTTCTGCCACCAGCCGTGGACGAGAATTTGTTTCGGCAACGGCAGGCCCATCGCCTTGAGCATGATCGGCCAATAGACCGCATGAAATTTCACGATGTCTTTGCCGATGACGTGGATGTCCGCCGGCCAAAGCCCGAGCGGCGCGTGCGCGTGCGCGATGCTGGTGTAGTTCACGAGCGCGTCGAACCAGACGTAAGTAACGAACTCGGGATCGAAGGGCAGGGGAATACCCCAGTTCAACCGCGCCAGCGGACGCGAGATGCACAAATCTTCGAGCGTGTTGTTTTTGAGAAAGCCGAGCACCTCATTCCGGCGATACGACGGTGCGATGAAATCCGGATTCTCTTCGATATAATCAATCAGCCATTGCTGATGCTCGCCGAGCTTGAAATAATAATTGTCTTCCTTCAACTCGACGACTTCGCCGTAGCTCGCGTCGAATTTGCCGTCGGGCAAACGATCTTTCTCGGTGAGAAACGTTTCTTCCTTTGCGGAATAAAATCCAGTGTAACCGGCCTTATAAAATTGTCCGGAGTTATGCAGTTTCGTCAACGTAGCTTGCACAAATTCCTTGTGGCGCGGCTGCGTGGTGCGGACGAAATCATCATTGGTCAATTCGAGCTTTTTGGCAAAGGCGAGCCAGTCTGCCGCGAGCGCGTCACAATAATCCTGTGGATTTTTTTTCTCCGCTTGCGCCGCCTGTTGCACTTTTTGACCGTGTTCGTCGAGGCCGGTCAGAAAAAAAACTTCCTGCCCGAGGCTGCGCCGCGCGCGTGCGATGACATCGGCGATGATCTTCTCGTAGGCATGGCCGAGGTGCGGCTGGCCGTTGACATAATCAATCGCCGTGGTGATGTAAAACCGTTTGCTCATTATTGAATGGTCAGTTTGGCTTACAACGAGCGTAAAGGCAATCTCGCTTGCGGCGGAAACGCTTCGTGTTATCATGCCAACCGGCTGTTGCGGAACACCAGCCGTGAATTAAAACCGCATGAACACAGAACTTTTTCATTTTGCCGCGCGCCTGCGGTCTTTGCAGACGGCCAAAGCGGACAACGCCGCGTTAAGCCGCAATCCCGAATCAGAATTCAACTCGCTCGCGTTGAATCTTTTTGCGCTCCAGTTCAAATACAATTACGCCTACCAAAAAATTTGCGTGGCGCGTCTGCGCACGCCGCAGACGGTTGAGCATTGGACGCAAATTCCCGCCGTGCCTACCGCCGCATTTAAGGAACTGGAATTGACCAGTCTTGCACCGGATGAGCGCACCGCTGTTTTTCATTCCAGCGGCACGACCGAACAAAAACCCAGCCGCCATTTTCATTGCGCGGAATCGCTGGCGGTTTACGAGGCGTCATTGTGGCAATGTTTTCGACCTCACTTTGATGACGCGAATGAAATTATTTTTCTGACCCCGAATCCAAAAGCTGCGTCACATTCCTCGCTCGTTCACATGTTTGAAATCATCCGGCAGAAAATGACTTTGCCTGAATCCGCCTTTGTAGGAACGATTGATGCCGCTGGTTCGTGGCAGGTTGATTTTGCCGTTGCGATTCAACAAATAAAGTTATCGTGCAATACTGACAAGCCTTTGACATTGCTTGGAACCGCGTTTTCATTCGTGCATCTGCTGGATTATCTCTCGGAAAATAATTTGTCGTTTTCGCTGCCAAAAAATTCGCGCGTGATGGAAACCGGCGGCTACAAAAACCGTTCCCGCATCTTGACCAAAGTCGAATTGCACGAACTCATCACCGAACGTCTTGGTGTTTCGCGCGAAAACATCCACTGCGAATACGGCATGAGCGAACTAAGCTCGCAGGCTTACGCGGCATCGTCCGGTGTGTTTCAATTTCCGCCGTGGGCGCGCGCGCAAATCATTTCGCCGGAAACCGGCCGCGAAGTTGCCGAAGGCGAAACCGGACTCATCCGCATTCTTGATCTGGCGAATGTTTTTTCGGTCGCGGCGATTCAAACGGAGGACTTAGGGATTCGCCGTAGCGATGGATTTGAACTCGTCGGTCGCGCGCAGTTGGCCGAACCGCGTGGCTGTTCCTTGATGACCGCATGAATCTGCCTGATTTTTATTTTGCCGATTTGCCGTCGGAAGCGACGTTGTCGCCGACGATGATCGCGACGGCTTGTGATACGTTGAGGCGTAACCGTGCAAAATATCTGCTGCCACGGACGACGGATGAAATCGTAAAAATCCTTTGTGAAATCGCGGCGGAATGGCTGTCGCCGGAAAATAAATTCCGCAAGCTTGCGCTGGAACTTGGTCCGGCGGAAACCGGATTTTCAAAGCCAATTTTGGCAAAAGGATTGGATGGTTTTTTTCGCCGGTTCACGCCGGAAAACTTTCACGCGCTGTTTGAACAAGAGCTGGGTCACGTGCGCCGGATGGATGAATTTGTGGCCGGAGCTGCAGTGCGCGGCCCGGAACTGCTCGTTCACATCGCGGCGGGTAATCTTCCCAATCCCGCGCTCATGAGTCTCACGTTTGGTTTGCTCACGCGTTCCGCGCAGTTTATGAAGTGCGCGAGTAGCGCAAGTTTTTTGCCGCGACTGTTTGCGCATTCGATTCGTGAAATGGATCCGAAACTCGGTGCGTGTCTGGAAATCGCGTCGTGGCGTGGTGGTAATCATGAATTAGAAAATGAACTGTTTGCTCAGGCGGATTGCCTCACGGCGACCGGCGATGATGATACGCTTGCGACGATTCGTGCACGGTTGCCAGCGAAGGTGCGGTTTCTCGGCTACGGCCAGCACGCGAGTTTTGGTTTTGTGACCCGCGAAGTTTTGCGCGAGGATGAAATTGCCAAAATTATTTCCAACGCAGCAGACGATGTGATTGCGTGGGATCAAAACGGCTGTCTCTCGCCACACGTCATTTATGTCGAAGAACGCGGCGCAATTGAATCGGATGAATTTGCGAAACGACTGGCGATTGAATTGGCGAAACGCGAAACGACCGAGCCACGCGGAAAAATTTCCGTGGAAGAGTCCGCAGCCATCGCGTCACGTAGGGCGATTTACGAAAGCATTGCCGCGCATCGTGCTGATGCAAAAATCTGGTCGAGTGAGAATTCAACTGCATGGACATTGGTGTTTGAGCACGATGTGAAATTTCGGTTTTCGCCGCTGAACCGATTTATTTTTGTGAAGCCCGTGCCGGATTTGCATGCGGTGCTGCAAGGCGTAGATGAGATTCACGGCAAAGTTTCAACTGTGGGCATCGCCGCACCGCCGGAAAAAATGAAAGATTTGGCGACGCAATTTGCGCGCTGGGGCGTCACGCGGATTTGCCCAGTTGGCCAGATGCAAAGTCCGCCGTTGACGTGGCGGCATGATGGCCGTCCGGCGCTCGGTGATTTAATCACTTGGACAGATTTTGAATTATGAAAATGGAATTAAGAAAATCGTTTCAGTTTGAGGCGGCGCATTTGTTACCGCATTTGCCGAAGAATCACAAATGCCGTCGCTTGCACGGTCACAGTTTCAGCGTGGAAATTGTCGTGGCGGGTGAGTGCGATAAAAAACTTGGCTGGTTGATGGACTACGCGGAGATTTCCGCCGCATTCAAGCCGATTTGGGAGAAGCTCGACCACTATTATCTGAATGAGATTCCCGGGCTCGAAAATCCGACGAGCGAAGTTGTGGCAATCTGGATTTGGAAAAAACTGAAACCTAAATTGCCGCTGCTCACGGAAGTTGTCGTGGCTGAGACGTGCACGGCACGCGCCGTTTATCGCGGCGAATGAGTTTGCTTGCGCCGCCATCATAAATTGCAAATCGTAGACCGAAAATGATTCTTGGAACCGGCATTGACCTCATCGAAGTGGCACGCATCGCGTCGTCGTTCGCGAAGTATGGTGAACGCTTCGTGAATCGCGTGCTGCTGCCGGATGAAATCGCTTATTGCCTCGCGCACAAAAACCCCGCGCCATTTCTTGCCGTCCGGTTTGCGGCGAAAGAGGCGGTGTCCAAGGCGTTCGGCACGGGCATCGGCGCGCAACTGGGCTGGCAGGATATCGAAATCCGGCGCAAAGAATCAGGTGAACCGTTTGTGCAATTGCATGGCAAGGGTGCGGAACTGTTTGCGGCGCGCAGTGCGCGGCAACTGCACATCAGCCTTACGCACACGGAAAATTACGCAGCGGCCACGGCGATTCTCGAAAGTTGATTTGCTTTTTTCTTTGAATCAACCGGCGGTGAGCGCGGCGCGGGCGTCATCGGCCATCTTGGTTTTCTCCAGAAAATAATCGTAGCCGCCCACATACGGCGTCACCGTGCCGGCGTTGACGTGCAGCACTTTCGTCGCGAGATGGCGGATGAAATGGACGTCGTGCGAAATGAAAACTAACGTGCCTTCGTAACGCTCCAGCGCGAGCGTGAGCGATTCGACGGTGTGAATGTCGAGGTGCGTGGTCGGCTCGTCCATCAGCAAAAGATTCGGCGGATCCACGAGAAATTTGACAAGATTCAACCGGCTTTTTTCGCCGCCGCTCAAAACTTTGGTGAGCTTGTAAATATCATCCTTGCGAAACATGAACGAGCCAAGTATGGCGCGCGCCTCGTCCTCGCGCATTTCGGGCGCCACGGCGAGAACCTCATCGAGCACGGATTTTTCCGGATCCAGCGTGGCGGCGCGGTGCTGGCTGAAGTAACCAATCTTCGCGTTGTGGCCGAGGTCGCGTTCGCCTTTTTGAAATTCCACGACGCCCGCGAGGATTTTTAGCAACGTGGATTTGCCTGCGCCGTTCGGGCCGACGAGCACCGTGCGTTCGCCGCGTTCAATCGTGAGGTCGAGGCCGGAATAAACTTTGTGCGTGCCATACGCCATGTGAATTCCATTAAGTGAAGCAGCGCGCTGACCACCGCGCGGCGGTGGCGGAATTTGAAAACGAAACGGCTTACGCGGCGCCATGGGTTTCTCGATGAGTTCCATGCGCTCGATCTGCTTGAGCTTGCTTTGCGCCTGCGACGCTTTGGACGGAATCGAGCGGAAGCGGTCGGCGAACGCCTGCAAGTCGGCGATTTCCTTCTGCTGATTTTTGTAGGCGGCGAGCTGCTGTTCGTAGCGTTCCTCGCGTTGGCGCAAGTAATCGCCGTAATTGCCGGTGTAAGCGATCAACTTGCGTTCGGAAATCTCGTGCACCTGCGTCACGACTTCGTCCATGAATTCGCGGTCATGCGAAATCAACAGGACGGCGCCGGAATAATTTTTCAGATAATTTTGCAGCCACAGCAACGCGAGCAAATCCAGATGGTTCGTCGGCTCGTCGAGCAACAATAAATCCGGTTCCATCACGAGCAAACGGGCGAGACGCGCGCGCATGATCCAACCGCCGGACATCTCGGTCGCTTTGCGGTCGAAGTCCGCTTCGCGAAAGCCGAGGCCGCGCAACATTTTCTTGGCCTTCACTTCCGCCTGCGCGTCGTTGAGCGCATCGTGTTTGGCGTGCGCTTCGAGATATTCGGGCGAAGAGACATCGCCAGCTTTCTCCAATTCGTGCAGCCGTTTTTCCAGACGCGGCAGCTCGTCCACGCGCCCCGTTGCGACGTCCAAAATCGTTTCGTCGCCGTTCGCCTCGGCTTCTTGCGGCAAGTGACCGACCATCGTCCATTCGTCGCGCAACACTTCGCCGGCGTCCGGCTCAAGCTGTTTGAGAATGATGGAAAACAAAGTCGTTTTGCCCGCGCCGTTCGGGCCGACGAGCGCGACGCGGTCGCCGTAGTTCACGCCGAACGACGCGCCTTCAAACAGCACGCGCCCGCCGAACGTCATTTTCAAATCGCGAATTGTCAGCATGGAAATAAAATTTTGTCGCCGGAAATGGCAACGAGCCGGAAAGTTTAAGCCAGAATTGTCCGGCGTCAATTGCCCAGTTTCAAAGCTCGCCGATGAACCAGTTTTCTACTTTCGTGCGCGCCCAAGGAGTTTTGCGCAGAAAAGTTAGGCTGGATTTCACCGTGGGATTGAACAAGAAACAACGGATGGGAACGCGCCGAGCCATCTCGCTCCAGCCATGGCGCTGGACGAGTGTGTTGAGAATCGTTTCCAGCGTGATACCGTGCAGCGGATCGCGTGGGTGTTGGATGGGTGCGGTCATGGTTGAATCAATCTTGGTTGCGTCCGACATTTGTGTGGAATTTATTTGCCGCCAGCAGGGCGGAAACTTTTTCAGCGATGATTTTTTCGCAGCGAGCGACTTCTTCTTTGCGCAAATCTAGATAATCGTTCGCGATGCTTTGCAGGTCGTCTACGTTGTAAAGATACACGTTGTCGAGTTCGCTGACGGTGGGGTCGATGTCGCGCGGCACAGCAATGTCAATCAGCAGCAACGGCCGGTGTTTACGCCGTTTCATCAACGGTTCCAGTTTCGCACGGTCAAGAATGTGTTGCGTCGCGGCGGTGCTGCTGATGGCGATGTCAATGCGTTCAAATTCGTCTGGCCAATTTTCAAACGGCACAGTGCGCGCACCTAGTTCGGTAGCCAGCGCGACGGCGCGTTCCGGCGAACGGTTGGTGACGGTGATTTTTTTGACGCCGCGCGATTGTAAAGCGCGCGCGGTTTTCTCGCTGGTTTCGCCCGCGCCGATGACGAGCACTTCGTGTTCGGAAAGCGCGGCAAAAATTTTCTCAGCGAGTTCCACCGCGGCGGACATCACGGAAACGCTGCCGCGCTGGATGTTCGTTTCGGTGCGCAAATGTTTGGCGACGTTGAAAGCGCGTTGGAAAGCTTTGTTCAAGCGCGCGCCGGTGTGTTGATGCGCGAGCGCGACCTCGTAAGCGGCTTTGAGTTGGCCGAAGATTTCCGTTTCACCGATGACCATCGAGTCGAGTCCGCTGGCGACTTTGAAGAGATGATGCAGACTGTGCGGTTCGGCAAACGAATAAACTTCATCGCCCAGCGCGCCCTCGTAAGCGTGGTGCGCGATGAGGAATTTTTTTAATTCCGCCACGGCGGCATCGGCAGCAAGCGGAGTGACCGCGTAAATTTCCACGCGATTGCAGGTCGAGAGAATGGCCGCTTCGCTGGCGAGGCCGGAAGTCCGCAGAGCTGCCAGCGCTTCGGGAATTTTCTCGCCGGCAAAAGCGAAGCGTTCGCGCAGTTCGACGGGCGCGGAGCGGTGGCTCAAACCGATGACGACGACACTCATGGATTCAATTATGCAGGCCGGAATAAAGGTTGGTGATCCAGAACGTCAGCAGCAGGAAAATAAAAGTGACGATGATGCCTATGGCAAAACGGCGGCTGGTCCGGCCAAATTTTTTATAGGCCACGAGCGTTTCGAGATACACCAGCCAGAGTAGGGCCGACCAGAGAACTTTGGTGTCGGAGAAATAAGGTTTGTCCGCATGACGCGGCAGTTGCCAGCCGGCGGTGAGGCCAATGGTCAGCAACACAAAACCCACGGCGACGAGGCGGAACATGATGAATTCCAATCGTTGCATGGACGGCAACAGCGAAAGCAACGCGCGGAGTTTGTGGACTTTCAAATCGCGTTGCTGCATCAGGAACATCGCCGCCGCCACGGCCGCGAGACCAAACGCGCCGTAGGCCTGTAAAATTGTTGCCGCGTGCAGACTGCGGAGTGCTCCGGAGAATTCCGGTTTCGCGCCCGGCGGCAGATGCACATCCAGCGACGGCATCAACGCAAAAATGCCGATGGTGAACAGCACTGGCGCGGTGAACGCCGTCAGAAATTTGAAGCGCGGCAGCAGCGAGTATACCAGACACGCGAGACCGAGCGCCCAGAGCAGGAAGGTCGTCGCTTCGTAAAGATTGTTGATGGGGCAACTGTGCAGCGTCAAACCGCGTTTGAACATCGCGAGCGTGTGGAGCGCGACGCCGGCGGCGAGCAAAAGATAATTCGCCCATTCATCCCGGCGAAAACCTTTGCGCCAGAGAAAGACGGAATACAGCGTGCTCAAACCGTAAAAAATCACGGCGAACATGAAACAATGCCGGTCAGTGAACCAAGCCATGCGCATAGATTAAGGGCGAAGCGGGTTGGTGCAAAGCGGCAAGTTGTTTCAGTCATTGAACCGATGGCGAAATGAATTACTTTGCGGTTGTGAAAGTTCGCTTTGCTATCGTCATCCTGATTGCCAGCAGTTGGCTCGTGCCAGCGCAAAAGAATGATCCGACGATTGACGTCGGCGGATTGTTTGATGCAGCGCAGCAATTCGCGCAGGACAATCTTGATCCTGACGTGCTCAAGGCGTTGCAGCAAGTGGACCGCGATAAGGTCGAAGATTTTCTCAAAAAATATCAGGCCTATCTTCAGGGTGATTATGTTTTGGATGTGGCACAATTGAAGGATGCGGCTAACACCATCTTGCCACTGCTTGATTTGCATGAAGAAACTCAGCCTTATGCAGCGTGGCTGCGGTCACGACTGGATTATTTCGACGCGGTTGACGAATTGAAAACCATCGCGCCGCCACCGCCAGCGCCGGGAACAAATCAACCGCCGCGCGCGTCCAATCCTTCTTTCGCAGTTGAGGAACAGGTTTGGATAAAAAAAGTCGCGCCGCGTCCGTGGCCGGAAGCCGCCAAAAAATATGTGCCGCAATTGAAAACCATTTTTGCCGCCGAACACGTTCCGGTGGAACTCGTCTGGTTGGCAGAAGTGGAATCTGGTTTTGACGCACACGCGCGAAGTCCGGTCGGCGCGGTAGGGATGTTCCAACTCATGCCGGCAACGGCAAAAGATCTTGGGTTAAGTTTATTTCCATTCGACCAACGCAAACAGCCGGACGCAGCGGCGCACGCGGCGGCCAAGTATTTGCGGTATTTGCACGGCAAGTTTGGCGATTGGCGACTCGCAGTGGCGGCTTACAACAGCGGCGAAGGCACGGTGCAAAGGTTGTTGAAACGTTACGATGCGACGACCTACGAGCGAATCGCCACGCACCTGCCAGCGGAACACAAATGTATGTGCCCAAGGTCGAGGCGACCATTTTACATCGCGAAGGCGCGGCTTTGGAGAAATTGAAGGCGGCTTAAATCTTCCGCAGCGCCCCATTGGCCTGCATGGCTGCGACCAGATTAAAAATGTCGCGTTGCGCGCAAAACGCCACGTCGTCGCGCAAGGTGGGATTAGCGAGCAGCCGCTGACCGTTTTGCGAATTGCCAATGGCAGCGGTTAGCCCGGTCAACACTGCTTGCACATACGTGGCGCGCGCCGCCGTTGAATCCGCCGACTTGGTGGCGTGCGTATTTTTTCCCGAGGCCAGCAGGTCGATCAACGCGCCCGCCGCGAGGATATCTTCCGCCGCCGCGTTCTCGCCCGTGCCCGCGCAGACGAGAAGAATTTCTTTTTCCCCGCGCAAATAATCCGCCGTGGCTGTGAGATTCAGGAACGACGCGGCGAGAACCAGCTTAGCTTTCGCACACGCCTGCAACGCGCGCGTGCCGTTGGTGGTGGTGCTGACAATGATTTTTCCGCGCACGCGTTCCGGTGTGAACTCGCGTGGAGAATTGCCGAAATCAAAATCAATTCCGCCTGATTGGGCCGCGCGAATTTTTACGCCGTCGCGCTCGCCCGCGAGCAAAACTTCCGGCTGACGACGACGCAGCGCCACCGCTTCGGCGATTTCGCTGACGGGAAAAATTTCCATCGCACCATGCTGCAAAGCGGTGACGAAGGTGCTGGTCGCGCGCAGGATGTCGAAGACCACGCACGCCGTGCCGCGCAAATCGCGTTGGGCGAGCGCGGGCAGTTCCGTGGGCGACAGGAGGGTTTCAATTTTCATTTTTGCTGCGGGTGGCCTAAATATGGGTTTAGTTCCGTTGAGCAACAAGTTTTCTTAAAGCGCACTTACCGCAACAACTTTGAATTTTGTTTCAGCCACCGTTCGGCCGTTAAATAATCCGGACACAAACGCTCAACCTCTTGCCAAAATTTATCGGAATGATTCATCTGCCGACGGTGGGCAAGTTCGTGGAGGATGATGTAATCGCGCACAAATATCGGCGTCTGAATTAATCGCCAGTTCAATGAAATCGTGCCGCGCCGCGAACAGGAGCCCCAACGTGATTTTTGATTGCGAATCGAAATGCGGGAAATGTCTATGACCTGAATGCGAGCTAATTCCTGAACACGCGCGGGCAATTCTTGTTGAGCGAGTTTGTGAAGATGCTTTTGAATCGCGGGCTTTAAATCCACTGACACATTGCGAACCGTCAGCAATTCGGAACCAAAGCGAATCTGGCCTGCGGTCTCAACCTCGATGCGCACAAGTCCACCTCTGAATAAAATCTCTGTCCCAACTTTCCATTCCGTTGCGGTTTGGGGCTGGGTTGCAAATCGTTGAAATTGTTGTTCCAGCCAGCCGATATTTTTTAAAGCAAATTCCGTGGCCGCCTTGATTGAGCCTCGGCGCGGAACGGTGACGCGAGCAATTCCATCCTGACGTAAGCGTAAAAGATAACGTCGCGCGCGCGGGTGATGCACGAATTGCAAAGGCACCAGTCTTGAGCCGACTTGCAAGGTGTCAGTCTTGGGTTCGGATTTTAAACTAAATAATTGGCTCAACAGCATTGTGCGGCCAATGTTTTCGCCCAATGCGCTCGGAATGTAAAGTCGCGGCTAAAATTCGCGAGCATTTCAAATTCTGTTAAATCTGCTATCATCATTGCATGGACATTGATTTGACCGGTTTTACAACGGCCCAACAACACGCGCTGTTTGATTTGCTCATTTTGGCGATGTATGCGGACGGCCATTTAACAACGTATGAAGATGAACAGTTGCAGAAGTTGTTAGTGGCCATGGGATTTGTTGACGAGCTTGATCGGCAACGTGAATTTGACGCCGCCGTGACTCGGATTCGTCCCTGCATTCAATCGATTTACAAAGCCAAGACGCAGGCGCTTTTGTTAGCCGACGAATTCACCGATCGCAGTCAACAGACAAAGGTGTTGGCGGCGGTGCATCAAATTATGAGTTCGGATTTTAATGTGAGCACTTGGGAAAGCACGTTGTTGTCAGAACTGCGGCTGAAATTTAGGCTGTGAAAAGCCATGTGGATTTCTCAATAAAATCCGCAGTTTTATCTTGGCGTAGGGTTTTCATCCAGCTTTAATGGGCTTTCGGCAAACATTAACCAATAACACAAAATAAAATCATGGCTAAAGCTCTGACTAAATCACAAATCGTATCTGCAGTCGCTGAGAAAAGCGGTCTTACCAAAAAGCAAGCGGCTGAAATTCTGGAACAACTCGCCGCGCTCGCTTACAAACACGCGAAAGATTCTTTCACCATTCCGGGTCTCGGCAAATTGGTGCTCGTGAATCGCAAGGCGCGCGTCGGCCGTAATCCGGCGACTGGCGAAACGATTCAAATCAAGGCGAAGAAAGTCGTGAAGTTCCGCGTCGCGAAAGCGGCCAAGGACGCGATTCTCGGCGTGAAGAAGTAATTTTGATTTCAAGCAAAGGCACTCTGTTCATTCAGAGTGCCTTTTTTGTTTCTGGTAATCCGCGCGTTTATTTCAGGGCAAATATAATTCAGCAACCGTGCAGGCCTGGCTACATTTTCTAGTTAGTTGGCATGGCCGCCACCGTAGGGCATTGCCACGCCATTCATACCCGCTTCGATGCGAGCCGCTGCCTGTTCAATTAAATCGCGCCAACGGCGCAATAATCTGCCACTTCGTAGATTGTGCGAGATTCTCCCCTTGCTGTCGCGCGGCTGCGTTTGTATATTCGCGCCGTGACGTTGCCGGCCAGCACCTATTCGGCTTAAAACGTTTAGTGCGTTTCATGTCGGCAAAGTGTCGGTAAATGTTCATTTGCGATTGTTCTTAACATCGTAAATTTAAATAAAGGCTAGTAAAATCAATTGGTTTGGAGAGATGGCCGAGTGGCTGAAGGCGCTGGTTTGCTAAACCGGTATACGGTCAAAAGCCGTATCGGGGGTTCGAATCCCCCTCTCTCCGCCATTCTGACTTTTCGTGACTCGTGGTGACAAGCGATGCGTCACGATGACTTTCGCCAGTGTTTGCAGGGCTGTTTTTAATTTTCAACTCCCTTGATTCAGTGACAGGCGGTGACACTGTTTGACCCGTCGCGCCTAAATTTCGGGAGTCTATTCGGGAGTCAGCGCTTTCACCAAAACCCGGTAACGTGTCCATGACTTCACGCAATGGCAGTTGCCCGGCGTCCGTGTAGGTCTTCATCGTCAGACGCATATCGCTGTGCCTCGCCAATTCCATCGCCAGCCGGGGATGCACTTTCATGGTCGAAAGCCGGGTGATAAACGTCGTCCGCAACGCATGATAATCCATGCGGTGTCCGCGCTCGTCCAGAAACGGAATGCCCGCTTTTGCCAAGTCTTGCCGGAATTCCTTCATCTTCGGAACGCCTTTGGCCACCAACAGATTGTCCGTTTTGCTGTCTGCCGGTTTGTGTTGCTGCAACGCTTTGGCCAGTTCGTGATGCAACGGCAACGCCTGTTCCTTCCGGTTCTTGTTCACGGCAGCATGAATACGCAGTAATCCACCGGACTCGCCAAGCACCAGATTCGACCAGCGTAGCGTTTTGACTTCATTGCGCCGCAAACCCGCATACAGGGGCAGCATATAGGCCAGTTGATTTTTGCCAGCCACTTTAAGCAATTCAACCACTTCCTTGTCAGCTATCAACCCAAGCCGTTGCCTGAAGCGAAGCAAAAGCTGGAGCTGGAGATTGTGCGGGTGTCCCAGGCGCATCCGACGCTGGGTTACAAGAAGATCGCGCAGAAGCTCAGAGAGCTAGGCTATTGCGTGAACAAGAAGCAGGTGCAGCGGATTAGAAGAGAAGAGGGATTGCAGGTGCCGCCGCCGAAGCCGAGGCAGCGGCGGCGCGGCGTATCCACGGGGTTGCCACAACAGGCCGGCCATCGAAACCATGTGTGGGCGTGGGACTTTGTGAGCGATTACACGGAACGGGGCGGAAAGCTACGGACGTTCAATCTGATAGATGAATACACACGGGAATGCCACCGCATCCATGCGGATCGGACGATCAAGGCGGAAGATGTGCTGGAGGTGTTGGCTGAAGCCATCGAGCAACACGGCCTGCCAGAATACATCCGGAGCGACAACGGGCCGGAGTTCATCGCACGGGTGATCCAGCGGTGGCTTAAAGAAAATCAGATCAAGGCGATCTACATCGAGCCAGGGTGTCCGTGGCAGAACGGGTATGCGGAGAGTTTCAACGGGCGGTTCCGGCGGGAATGCCTGAACCGGGAGTTGATTTACACCTTGAGTGAAGGCCGGGTAGTGTTTGAAGACTGGCGGCGATATTACAATACGGAGCGGCCGCATCGCTCGTTGGGCTTGCAAACGCCGGCGGAGTTTGCCAAGAATCAGCGTGAGCAAGGTTCCGGTTCCAGTCGGGCTACGCCCTCCTTCCACCGGAACCTTGAGTGGAAACAAAACAACAAAC
>Ga0214164_1000085_pt1 | contig 61609 bp, 45 predicted proteins | sample TroBogepilimnion_13_FD_153003 | JGI IMG/M metagenome (GOLD analysis project Ga0214164, IMG submission 153003) | Freshwater microbial communities from Trout Bog Lake, WI - Practice 03JUN2009 epilimnion v4 | ecosystem: Environmental > Aquatic > Freshwater > Lake > Epilimnion/Euphotic zone ... | reverse complement strand
GCTTGTTAGCGGAACATATGGGCAGTAATAAGCTGCGGCATCGATCTCGCCTGGGCCCTTGTAACCAACAAGAACGTTTGTGTCGTCAGCAGCATACTGGTCAACATAGACGCGCATGCTGTTGTTTAGGGTTCCAACAAACTTGGTGTTGGTTGGGGCTTCGAAGGTACCTTCTGTGGTACGTGCAAAAGCTGATGTTGTAGCACTCTGCAGGATGGTAAGAGCGGTTGGGGAAACCACAACCCAGTTACCAGCACCACGGCGTGTACGAGCAGCAATCAAGTTTGCACCACGGTTGATGAGCACTGCAAGAGCAGCATGCTCGTCGCCGACGTATGTAGCAGTACCGGAAACGGCACCCTGGTCATATGTCAGTGTTGTACCAGCAAGTGTACGCAGGCTGACGAGGATTTCCTGGTCAATTTCAGCGGTTATTTCCTGGGCTAGTGCAGCCATGATTTCTGCTTCAATGTCGATACCCTGCTGTGCCTGTGCATCCTGTGCAGCTTCAAAGGTCCAACGAGCCGACAGCTTACGTGTCTTGGCTTCAACGGTTTCTTTGAGGATCTGGATGTTCAAGCGCTTACCAGCAGTTCCTTCGAGCACGCTTACTGGAGCAGCAGCTGGATATGTGCTGTTGCCGTTGCCAGAATAGAAACGTGCGATATCGAATGGGCTGAGGGCTTCGCTACCTGCAACCACTGGAGTTGGTGTACCAAAGGTGTCAGCATAACGAACGCGAAGTGTGTGGATTTGTCCAACTGGACCGCTCATTGGCTGCACGCCGATGATTTCGTTAGCGATAACTGTTGGCATAACACGACGGATTACTGGAAGAATAACCTTGTTTAGGGTAGCAACGTTACCGGCGCTGGTTGCACCTGGTGTTGCACTTTCAAAAAGTATTCCAGACTTTGCCTGCAAATCCTTACGTGTGTTTTCTAGGACGACTTCCATGACCTTCTTGCGATTGCCGGTTAGACCTTCGCAGAGGGCGGTTTTTGTTGCCGACCAGTGTGTTTCGAAGAGGTTCTTACTCATTTTAAATAGCTCCTTAATGCTTAATACCGGCAAGGTGAAGTAGTTGTCCAAGGCCATTATCGTCCTGGGCTTCTTCAATCACTGCTTGGGCTAGTTTGTTGTTGGCTCTGTCTCCAGTAACGGCTACAGACTTTGGTCGGGCGGTTTCGGCAAGGTTAACCTTTGTTTGTGAACCTTGTGCTCCGTTTACCACTGCTGGTAGATAGCGTAAGAACGATTCCTTCAAGCTCTGAGTCTTGACGTCTCTCAGCATATCTTCCATTACAGCCTTCTTATCGCGTGCTAGCGGAGAAAGAAGCTCTTTAAGCGTTTCTTCTCTAAGTATGCGATCGTGGGCAGCACGTACCTTTGAATTGGCCGACTCAACCAGTTTAGTTTGCTCGTTGATTCGGGCCTGTGCTTCGGCTAGTGCAGTTTGTTTTTCTTGAAGCTGACGGCTAAGCTTCTTGACTTCGCTACCTTCTGAAAGATAGCTGGCCATATATTCAGCTGCCACTGCTTCAAAAATACGACGTCCAAAGTTGTTCTGACGAGCAACTTTAATGTCGTCTCTCCATTGTACCAGCTCGCTCTTAATTACTTCGTTTAGTGTTTTGTCAACTGCTACAACTGCGCGATTAATGAATTTGCTCTGTGCTTCGGAAAGTTTCTTTTTGCCTTCTTGTGCCAGCTTAACACGTTGCTCTACTAATGCCTTTTTATCAGCATGGAACTCGGCAATTTCTTCGCTGAGCTGTTTGAGAACGAATCCTTCTAACTTGTTGACGCGAGTTGTGAGCTCACGCTTGCTGCTTTCTTTTACAGTCTGCAGTTCATTAGCCATTTCACGACGCTGTGCGATGAGTGTTTTACGGTCATCTACGAATTCGGCTATCTCTGCTTTGAGCTGTTTAACCATAAATGAATTAAGCATTTTTGCATGCTCAACCATTTTTGTCTTATACATGTTCTTGGCTTCAACTGTTGCCTGGCTCAACTTCGCACGCTGTCTGATCATTGCAGAACGATCTTCTGCAAATTCACTGAGTTCGGCACGAATTGTATCGTCTAGCATCATGTCCATGGCTTCAACAAGCTTTGCCCTATCGTTAGAATAACGAACGGCATAGTCTTCCTGGAGTTTTTGCTCCGCGGCTTTAACCTTGTTGTTAAAGGCCTCTTGGAGAGCGGTCTTGACGTCTTCGCCAAGCACCTCATTTTCCAGGAGATCTTTTATTTCCTTTTCCATAGGCCACTACTCCTTAACTAAGTTTCAATTCATCTACCCAGCCGAGTAGAATTTTCTTCAGATGTTTTTGAGCAACTGAATCGTGCTTCATACTTTCGGCCAGTTCATGAATTTTGTAGCCGTGCTTGCGGTTCATGATTGCCTCATACATAGGTGTGGGGTAAGCATTCGGCGCGCTCGGCTTTGCCACAATATCTACAGTCAACATGTCAAAATCAGACACGCGACCGTTGTCATCTACGTTTCCAGAACCACGAGAGCTGACACCCAGCTTTACCCCGCAATCTAACAACGTACGTACAATGTTACCGCAAGGTGTTGGCAGAATTTGTAATTTGCCGTATCCGTTGGCTCCATCCATCCACATATCGGTGATCTTGTGGCTAACCCGATCTAGATGTATTTGTAATTCTTGAGGATGATCGCATTCACCGAGTACGCCGGCGTCGTTTTTTATGGCTTCTCTTATATTTTCAACTGCCTTACGTATCTCATTAATCGGATATACCCGACCGTTGTGATTACGTAAGTCACCTTGTATAAAGATGCCTTTCATAAAAACTTTTTTAGCGCCACCTTGGTTGGCATCATCTTCCATTATGACTTCAGCTCTCGCTGTGTCATAATTTAACTGCTCTATTAATATGTTATTTGTCATATTCATTGTTGCCTTGTTAGTGGAAGCTGCTTTAGAAATATTTAATAAGTTACTGCAATTTATAGTCTTTTAGCTGTAATAATCGCGTAAAAAGGCTAATAGATGAAATCTATTAGCCTTTTATTGCATGTATCTTATTTTAGATTTTGGCCGCCTTTGCTTAGTGGGCTCATCTTACCAACAGTGTCTGCACCAAACTGTTTGGCAGTTGTATTGATAGCTGCGTCTGGTTTGTTACCTTCTTTGTTTTGACGTGACATACCATTTGAATATGACTTACGACGATTGTCGGCTTTCATATCTGGGTCAGCAATTTTCATTGCGTCCATGTTGTTTTTTGGAGCTGCTTCTAGCTCGTAACCTTTGTGGTCAGGGCCGGCACCAATGTCAACTGGCTTTGCACCAAAACGTGTTGTTTGACTTGGAGGAAGTGGACTGCGAGCCTTGTTACCGTCGCTCATGCCGCTCTGTGCAGCGCCAACGTCCTTTGCAGGAACTGACTTTTCCATGTCTTTGGTTACTACTTCGAGGTCAAGGCTTTCTGCGATGTCGTCAAAGTCTTCGTCCATTTCCCAAGACTCTTCGTTTTCGTCTTCGTCTTCGTCATCGTCTTCGTCATCATCAGTTTCGCCATGTTCTTCGGCTTCTAGTTTTTCGAACTCAGCTTTTAGTTCAGCAAGGGCAGTTTCAAGGTCGCCCATCTTGTCCATGATTGCTTCGTGTTCGTCATGCTCGCTGCCGTCCTCGTCGCTGGATACATCCATGTCCATTTCGTCGCCGTCGTCGTCTAGTGACAATTCTAGCTCGTCTTCGTCATCAGTTGTAGCCTTAAATTCTTCAAGGTCGGTATCTTCTTCGTTCATGGTTTCTTCAAAGTCAATTTCGTTTTCCATTGCACGAATTTGTGCATCAACGTCATCGCGGTGTGCGTCGGTACCGCGTGCATTTACTGCGTTGCGGAAATCTTTACCTTGGTCGCCGGTGCCGCCAACTTCGTCTTCTTCTTCCATATCGTCGTGCCCCATCATTTCCTCATGGATAGCACGAGCCTTCTCAATAAATACTTGGTGGAGAAGCTCCTTGGCTTTCTCCTCGTCGTTCTTGATAAGATATTCAAGAACTTTTGATAACTTCGAATTGCTGCTCATTTAATAGCTCCTTTGTCAAAAGTTTAGGACAGACTCGGATTTATTTAACCCGATTTGTTATATCACTGTAAATTAACGGAAAAAATACCAAATTTTGGTTTATTTTATTTAAAACCCAAGGTTAATGATGTAAATGGTTGACCCGAGTGGTGCTAAGTTTGGAGTGGTTAATGTTCCGCCGCCGGGTAAACTGACTGTTTGACCATTGCATTGTGCCCATCCAGTTGGAATTAAACCAGGGTTATTCCACAATATAATACCTTGTTGAGGAACAGCGTTATTGTTGTTAGCAGCTTCAACTATACCGTTTGGACCAACGTATATGTTACTGTAATATCCCGGAGTTACATTTGACTGTCTATTAATAAACACATTTGCAGTCCATACAGAGCCATTTGCAACGGTGTTCCCGTTTACATCACCGTTAAATAGTATTATCGATGGCGGTGTATATCCAAGAGCGTTATATACATCTAAACTATTTAACGCAGTTGCATCGCTAACTATTCCGTTGCTGTTCACGTAAACGTTGGTAAACCAATTTGGTATTTGAGTTACGTTTGCGTTTGATATAATAGGACCTTGCAAGGCATCTATTAACGTAGTAGTTAACACTACATTGTTACTGCCATCAAACAATACATTACCTTGTGCCGACCCTGTTAGCGCAATAGTACGGCCTGTTGCTAGAACATTTGCTGCCGAAGCCGTGCCGGCAAATGTGTATCCATGCGGGTCGTTAACTGTACCGGGTGTGGTTGCTAATGTAATTCCTGCTGCAATACCATTGGGAAATCTACTTTTGAATTGAAAAGTCACATCACCAATTGTAACAGACACTGGTAGATTAGCAGGAGATACTGCAAAATGGCTAACTGCACTGACAATAAGTCCTGCACTAAAAGATACCATAATTTCAAACTGCGGATTTGCAGCAGTTATCAATACCTGGGCTGTTCCGGCATCGCCATCAAACGGAGGTGATAACACTTGCCACTGCATACCATCGTAGTAATTCATGACGGATGTAACTGAATTATACCAGATTTGTCCTTGTATAGGACTTGCCGGTGGTGTGCTACTGCTGAAATTTTGCAGCAGATACACTAGATTTTCATTTAATGTTAGACCAAAATTTACTGCATTTTGTCCAATTAGTCCGATACTAGTTGTTGTAGTATTGATAGTACTGTTTGGCACACTTACCAAAAAACTACCATCGTAATTTAATAAATTGTATGGCATTAGAACCCTATGCCTCCTTGGCCTGCAGCTTCGTCGGGGCCGCCGTAGATAATTTCTAGGAAATCACCTCGCATTAGCTCTTCAAGATCTTTAGCTGCACGCATTTTCTTTAACTTGTTTAAGTTTGTAAGCGTAATGGTAGGCTTGCGCGAATCTTGCGGCTGGCGCTGCATAACCATATCGTTGTCGTTATTTCTATAAGATGGGTCGAGTTCATTAGCGTTCATAAAAGTGTCCTTGCACAATATTTATTAGCCCGGTGGCGGTCCGAGGGCGCCCGATGCTGTTTGTTCTCCAGCTGCAGATACCGCAGGTCCTGCAGGTCCTGTTTGTTCCGGTGGAGGAATGGGTTGTCCGGCAAATTCGGTTGCAAGCTCATCCGTTGATGGTTCTGGTGTAGGTCGAACCCCTATATTTTGTAGCCCTGGCATATCTTCACTACCAATTTGAACGCCAATTTTATCTTTTACTTTTTTAGCGTTTTCTTCTTTCCATAGCTTTTCGTTTTCAAGGATGTCTTCGTCAGTCCAGTTTAAATATCGTTTTAACGCAAATCTTTTGCTTATATATTTGGCAGCTTCTGTTTGTATAAGACTTGAAAATACAGTAATTTGTTCCGAGTCTAGTGCCATTTGACGATACTGACCAAAACTCTGCGGTTCCCACATTTGCAATTCAAATGTGTCGCTTTCTATTTCTATGCCACGAGATTTAACAAACAATTTAAATTCTTTATCAAATGCAGGTGCCATAAGATTTTGTAATCGTTGGCAAACTTTAGCAAATCGAAACTCTTGCACATATGCTGTACCAACTTTACCGTCTACGTATGCAGTTGTGCCATCTTCCGGGCCAGTTGGTAGATAGCTGCTGGGAATTCCCAGTCCTCGGATCATTTTGTTATTGAAATACTTTAAATCGTCGATCTGTCCAAGATTTTCACCGCCGGGCAATGTTTCGATCTTAGTACCTTTGCCTTCGCTGTTGGTAGCCAGAAAGAAATCTTCGTTAATTGCTATAGGGCTGTAGGCAGCATCAAGTATACTATTGCATACGAACACGCCAGATTGCGTGGCAAAATTATGAAAATCATGATAAATTTCATTGCCATCGACGGTGATAGTTCCTGTGTCCATAGTTTCATCTAACCATTCTATAGCAACAACTTTATGATTATACTGCGATGCTTTATTTTTGAAATCTGTCCATCCTTTATATCCAAATGAAGTCAGCATGGTATTTACGGTACTACTTGTTATTTTTGTAATTTTTGCATTACCACGTTTATGCTTATTTTCATCTATCAATAAATCAAAAAATTCCTTATTAGCATTCAATACATCTGGTAATTTTGATTTTGTAAGATTTTTATCTTGTTTAACCATGTCAGACAAAATAGATATGTGTCGTTGATTAAACGCTATTTTTAGAGATTTTTTTTGAATGTTATAGCCAAATGATTTTGTAAAAGCTGACCATGATTTATAACCAAACGATTTGACTAATTTGGTTATGGTATCTTTTGAAAATTTATCACAATTAATTTTATTGAGCATTCCTTCTCTAGGCATGTTCAGTAATTTATAATGTTCCATAAACTCTTTATCATCTGACAATGCCATACATACTGCCTCTATATTAGATCCAACGTATGAGACCATCTCTATACATTTTGATAACATAAATTCATCAAATGAATTTGCCTGATTTTGAAACTTTCCTTCCGGATGTAATTTCAAATATTGAGTTCTATATTCAGATTTCTTTTTGATAAATTCTGCATAAGTTGACGATGTTTTCAAACGCTGCCAGTGAACAACCGCTGCTTTCGACATCTTTTCTCGTATCGATGGGTTGTTTTTGTGTGCCAGTTTGATACTATTTGATAGTTTCACACCAAGTTCTGAATTATTTGCATATGCTGCTCTGACAGCTTTGGCATTATTTTGTTTGTGTTCAAACTGTTGCTCAACAGTTAACGAATTCCAATATTCAGAATACTTGTTTGCGTGCAATTTAAAATGATCTGCGCCGTTCATGAATGCTAAATTTTCTGGAGAATTATTATATTTGTTGTAATCTATATGATGAATAACTGATTTACGTTCATCAACAAAACGTCGGTCATATACTAACTCATTGTGCAAATTGATTAACTTAAAGTAATTTGCAACCATACGATGGGTAAATTCCCATTTTTTTGAAGCATGATTGAATAGTTGGTGATATTGCGGATCATCACTATTGCGGTTTTCATTTATTGATTCATATCTAGTTCCAAAGCTGGTCAAGCTATCTTTGTTTATTTCAATATCTTTTGCTTGAATATTACCTTTACCCATAATTGGAATTTTATGGTCTGGTGTAACAATCAAAGTTTGACCGTTGTCCAGTGTTAGTTTTATAACTTGTGTATGCGTTCTAGTCACACCTGCCCACGAAATCAATCCTGGAACAATTTGACCAGTTTTAACATCAACTGAATATACCCAATTTGTTGCGCCATTATTAAACTCGGTGATCAATTGAGATAATTTTAAAGATCTACCATCAAGTAATGGTATTATTGTATCCAAATCAAGACATTGTCCGCCCCCAGTTCTATTAGGTATTCTGCGTTGATATATTTCATTCTTCATACGCTCAATTACCTGTTGCGCACGAGGGCCGCTTAGACTGCCAGTATCGATATAAAACACTCTGCGTTCAGGGGCACGAACAACACGATAAATCAAAATGCAATCTTCTAACAAGTCTTTTTGTTTGTATACTTTGTAGATACTTTCAAGTATTGATGTACCAAATGGCCACTGACTGTCCATACCTTCGCTCAAACTTAGATGAATAACATGGGTTGCGTCAACTGCCAGCTGGTTTGGTTGTAGATCAAATCTACTTGTTCTGCTGCCGGGACTGCTGCTTACTCCGTAGTTAACTGTTCCTGCACCCGCAGCCGGATTGGAACTGCGAGGATATCCACCTGGAAAACTGTATTGATCGTGTATTAGCATGTTGCTACCAACAAGCGTGGTAAGATTAAGGTCAAGATCTTTTACTACATATTGTTCAGCTGTTTTGCCTTTGTCTTCGTTTACAATAATTTTTTCTACTTTAGTGGGATCTATCCATATCAACTTGAATGTTTCTGGGTCTCGTATGAAAATTTGATCACCGTATTTGAGAACATTTCTAAAGCTTCTCCACAATCTCTGTTGCCATCTGTTTATCTTGCACCATTGTTTCAACATATCTTTGAGAATTTTAATCTCAGTTTCTGTCATGGTATCGTTGTAGATCAACTGAAACGGGGGTTCTCCTGGCTCGTAGTTTTGTACAGAATAATCTGCTAAAACGTCTAATCCTTTACTGATTTCGCTGTCAAGATCCATTTGTTCGTATTGAATATAACGCTCAACTCTGTTTGGTGCCCCACTGTATACTTCTGGAAGATAACTTGAGTATTTTGCGCCCGACCCTGCACTGGTGCCGCCAGCACCTGAGCTTTGACTCAGTTTTTGGTTAAGTCGTGTTTGACTAGGTACAGCAGAAAAATGTTTCTTCCAGGACGCCATGTTAAAATCACCAATGTATTATATGTATGGCCGTTATTTACCATGCAGTTACGTCGGTGTGATTTAATAAACGGTTCCACTTGCACTGTTTACAGCCGATACTATATCTCCAAACCCTTCTGTATTAATATTAAGGATTTTTTGATTAGTTATGTTAGCAATAGTAAGCAGCTCAATCATTTTATCAAATTGTCCTATAGTGCGCGAATAATAGTCAGCAGCAGCATCATTTACAACAGTTGACGTGCTTGCCACAGGGGCAGCAGATTGCACTACAATAGGAGCTCCGTTTCCGTAAATTGCTGCATTCAAGTCATGTAACTGATTTAAACCTGACAAATCCAAACTGTTAATTGCGTTAATTGCATTAACACCAGTTATTATTGTGTCTTCACTATTTCCAAACTTTTGGAAAATGCTCACAAATCCGTCAATGTTTTTTAGATTTTTTTGCGTGTTACTAAAATTACTAAACATTTCTGGTAGCTTACCAATTGCCGCCAACTTATCAGGAAGTATATCTATTGAGAATAGTGCAGCTAATGTACCTGCTCCGCTAATAATCGGTTGACGAGCAGCACCAAGTGTTCCAAACATTTTAGCAAAGCTATCTATCATGCCAGTATCAATTGATGCGCTAAACAAACTACCAAGCCATGTGGAGCTAAACATATCAGAAAGTGCTTTGAGCCCATTAATTTTATCACTAGTGGTGTTGATGTCCATTAATGCAAACAATGACTCCGACCCATTTACAATCGACTCTTCACCTTTTCCCAGTGCTGCAAACATCTTAACAAAGTTGTCAACTAAATCTGTGTCAATTTTAGCACTAAACAATTTACCATACCATGTTGAGCTAAACATGTCAGAAAGAATTTGCATACCAGTAACTTTGTCGCTTGTTATGTTTATAGAAAACATTGCAGCTAAAGATCCTGCTCCTGAAATTATTTGTTGCCTGCCTCTACCCAATGCAGCAAACATATCTGTAAATTTAGTTACTAGTGTTGTATCAATTTCGCTATGGAAAAGCTTATGTATGAATCCGCCTAACTTGCCAGCTGAATTGCTAAACATCTCGCTTAAAACCTGTATTCCTTTAATTTTATCCGCAGTTAGGTCGGCGTCGCCTATGGCAATAAGTGCATCAGATCCTTTGATAATGTCCTCTTCACTTTTACCTAATAGTGCAAACATGTTGGTAAACGATGCTATTTTACTAACATCAATGCTGCTGTTAAAGAGAGCCCACATTATTCCGCCGCCATCGTCGCCGGATGAGCTAAACATATCAGTTAGTCTAGCTATACCCGCCATTTTATCAGCTGTTAAATCAATTGAACCCATTGCTGCTATTGATCCGGCACCTTTGATTATATCTTCTCTGCCAGCTCCTAGCTGCTTGAATATGTCGGTTAAAGTTGAAATTGCACTGCTATCTGCAGTCAAATTAAAAAATGGTAAATCAAACGCCAGTACTTTTGTAATGGCTTGTAATCCTTTTGCAGTGTTTTTTAATGACGACCCATCAAGAGCCGACAATTTGCTAATACTTGTAACTAACGAGTCTATACCCGAGCTACCCGATTCCGGTGCAACATTGCTAATACTTTCACCAATAGTTGCAATTGCGTTGGCCATTATTTTTGAGCCAACCCACACAAACGGTGCTGCAACTGCGGCCGCTGTTAACGAGGCGGCCAAACCTCCTATAGCCAACCCAGCAACTGCTAATTTGCCAAAATCAACGTTGCCAATTGTATTAAACACAGTTGCAATAGAGTCACCTATTGAAGTTATAATAACTGAAACACCTTGCATAGACTTTGCTATAACGTTACCAAATGCTTCAAACGCCGGTGCAGCAAGGTTTAACGCAAACGCAAGTGGAATTAGTGAAGCACCAAAGATAGCTAAATCAACTGATGCTAATAAAATTGCAGGAGTTGCTGCTGCTAATGTAGCCGATGCAGCGTCAATTGCAATTGCAAACGGTTCTATTCCAAGCGTAAAGGCAGTGATAATTATACCTGCTTTAAGCATACTACCCCACTCAACATCGTTAAACACCTTCATTGCCTGACCAAAAAGATATAGATCCCCGGCCAATGCTGCAATAGCAACGGTACCTAACAGTACTCTGGGATTTCCAAAGGCAGCTACACCATTTGCAATTTCTGTCAACAGAGATCCGGCAAATTTTGGAACACCTCCTAATCCTTTGCTTATACCATCAAGCATACCAGATTTTCCACCAGTTGGTAAGTCAGGTAATTTGCCGCCCCCTGTTATCTTGTCAAGTGCAGCCCCTCCAAACTTTTTAACCAGTTTAGTCATGCCGATAACACCTTTACCGGAGTACAGCATTGCCAACACTGCAGGTACAACAGCTACAACCGTCTCGGCTATAGTCCCTGTCATTCCGCCACCAGTTATCAGACTTGTTACCGAATTTACACCATTTGCAAGTTTTTCAAATATCCATGATACTGCTTCTACTGCTGGCAACAATATATTGCCCATTGCAACTGCAAGCTTGTCAAACGCATTCCCAAATCGTGCAAAGGCAGCTGTTACATTATTTTGCACTGCAAGGGCCCTGGCCGCTTCAGCTTTGGCCTGTTTTTCTTTTTCAATGTCGTTGGCAGTCATTTTGCTTCGACGAGCGTCTATGCCAGTTGCTTGTTGTGTTTGTTGCATCCATGCACTAATGGTTTTACCTGCTTCTGGAAATTGTATCATAAGGTTGGCAACTTTTTGCGGATCCATGTTGCCAATTGCTTTACGCATTCTTATAGCAGCATCTGGATCGCCTTCGCCTGCTTGACGCATAGCTTGTTGTAATCCAGGTATTTGGTTAATAACCGATGCCATTTCTCCTGGTAGTGTTCCCATACTGCCGCCAGCTAATTTCATCTGTGCAACCATGGAAGCCATTTCTTTACCACCATCGCCAAATTCTGCAGAAAGTCCGGCCATAGTTTTACCAAATGCAGCAGGGTCTGGCATAAGACGCGACAATATGTTAACGTCTGGCATTTTCATTATTTCAGTTGTATTTTTTCGTATCTCGTCTCGATTTCTACCGGTTGCTTCTGACAACTCGTTATAATTCTGTAATAGACTTTTTCCTGCCGTTGTTATATCTTGGTTACTCATACCAACCAATTTGCCGGTGCTACGAAACATTTCAATTGTATCAAAAAATGCCTCACTAGCCTGTTCCTGATTCATCATCAAGTCTGCACCTAAGTTTGTTTGCTGTAGGAACATTGAGTTAACTTTGGTTAGCGTATCTACACCAAGTGTACCAGCTACTGCACTATATTTGGTCAGCATTTTAGAAAATGTTTCAACACTTACACCGGCAGAGCTGGCTGCATCTACTAGGCCTTTCATTCCTCCTTGAAATATCAATCCAGTGGCGTACAAACTTTCCGTGGCTTTGGTTATTTTTACTATTTTTTCGTAATATACTCCTGCCTCAGTTACCATAGCACCTAAACCAATAAACAAGGTGCTTAACACTGGACTCATTTTTTCAAATAATCCAGAAACAAGCGCAGTTTGGGCTCCTAATGAACCCAAGAAGGACTGCGCGTCTGTTGCTTTAGTTAAAGAAGAAAACCCGCTTAGTATGCTTGCGCTAACTCTAGCAATTGCGTGTCTGTTTAACTTTCCTTCTTTGTCAAACAGTGGCGGTAAAGCGTTAGTTGCATGTAATACATTCTCGCTTGATGCATTGCCAGTGTCTTCCATTACTCGCATGGCAGCAGCAATAGCGTCCTCGCCAACTTTAAATTTTGTTCCTAATAGTTTCAAAAGTTCTGCACTAGCAGCAGAACTGCCAGCAACTTTATTAAGAGTATATTCTGTTGCCCACCCTGCTTTAGCAACGCTTTCAGGGCTGTCGATTTTTATAGTAGTTATAGTTGCAGTTGGATCGGCCATATCTTTCTTTCTGGTATAAATTAACCACTGTGTTAACGGTACTAAATAACAACATAGCTATTTACCGAGGTTAAAATGTCCACAAATCCACTACAACAGTTTTTCCGTCAACCATCGGTATATCTGAGGTTACCAACAGGTGGCAGATGGTATACTACAGATGTTGTTGACACAACAGAAGATTGCGAACTTGCAGTGTATCCACTTAGTGCAATGAATGATATTATGTTGAATACACCCGATGCCATGCTTAACGGACAGGCACTTGAAAATGTCATACGTGACTGCGCACCCGGTATTAAAAATGTAAAACGGTTTATGCTTCCTGATTTAGACGCATTATTTTTAGCAATTAAATCAGCTAGCAACAATGGCAAAATGGATTTAGATCGTAAATGTCCCAAGTGTGAAGCGGAAAACACGTATGAACTAAACTGCCAGCATCTATTAGATGCCGCAACATCGGTAAACGAAAACGATTTGACTATAAGATTTGGCGACGACTTAGTTGTTTATGTAACGCCGTACGACTTTGAAATGCGACAGATGTTTATGAAACGCGAGTTTGAAGAAGAGAAACTTTTCCGTAGCATTAATGCACAAGGTGACGCTATAGACGAGATGACCAAAGCAAGCATGATGGCCGAAAGTGTTGAACGTTTGAGCAAAGTTACATTCAACCTTGTAAGCCGTAGCATCGAAAAGATACTGCTGGTAAAATCAAACACATTTGTAACAGATAGAGAACATGTAAATGAGTGGCTTGTTGGTATTACCAAACCACAGGCAGAAATGGTTATGGAAGCAGTAGATAAGATTAACAAAATTGGGATACCAAAATCATTAACAGTTACCTGCACAAGCTGTGGGCATAGCTGGGAGGACGCATTGTCGTTTGATCCAGCAAGTTTTTTCGGCAAACGCTCTTAACGGGTGATCCAGAACTTATAACACATATGCTGTCCATTATGGACAACAATCGGCAAGCTATACAGAAAGAACTTGCAATGCTGGCGTTTTACATGCAAGGCGGATTGAGTTTTAACGAATCATATATGTTAAGTTCAGACCAGAGAAAAATGCTTAGCAAAGTTATACAGAAGCATTACGAGTCCATGGATCCGAAGAAAAAGGGCGGCATGTTATAATTTCGCGCAAAGAATAAAAAACCGGAGCTTTTGCTCCGGTTTTGTTATCTTTTACGTCTTTCAGGAGCGTCTGTTATGCTTAACATATATCCGGTATTCCCATCGCGTAAATCAATTTGCCATTTTTGATGTTGAGACAATGGGTGCGGAGCTCTTACAAGTAATGTTTTAAAAGCACTTTGAGTTAAATCAAAATGTGGAATAACAATAGGCAACGAAGAATATGGTATAGACACGTTACTTGCATTATTTTCAACGTCATATGTAATCTTAACCAAGTTGTATGGTATTTGCAAATGACGTTTGGTGTCTAATGTATGTGTTTGTAGCATTTGCATAGGAGCACGCATTGTTTCTGTTTTCATAGCGGCCATTAGTGTATCAGCTTGCCCCATCATGTACTTCAGCACTTCGTTGGCTATCGACCGACGCACACTGGCATGCAATCTTGCGGGGGTGGCTGCTATACCAATTATGCTTATATGTGCAGGGACAATTTTAACGGTGTTAGTTGTGTCAAACAAGTGAGTTTGCAAATTCTGCAGATGTGCAGGCCATTGGTCCACAGGATAGTTGATCAACTTGCTTGGATCAACCGCATGCTCAGCACATGCTTCCCATAGTCGCTTTTCTCGATCTTTAATTGACAACAAATCTTGAGGATATGCGCGCAACCTCGGTGTAAGTTTGTTTACAAGCAAGTTATAGTATTCAAGCTCTTGTCTTACAAAATACCATAGATCGTTTTCGGTCTTTTTAGACAGCTCTACTTCAAAATTCTTTTGATAGGGCGGTCGACGCGTTAACACTCGGTCGTTTCTAATAGGTCTGTGGGTGGTATGTCTGTTTTGCATGCTTATAGTTTATATCAAATATAATTGAAAGTCAACGACAGGCTCAAAACCGCCTAAATATACATGTAAAATGCAGGAGCAAACATGAGTACCAAAGGTAAGGCCAAAGGCAACAACGGCGAAAGAAAGATTGCAGACTTCTTAACAACGTTGTACGGACAAAAATTCATCAGGGTGCCAAACAGTGGTGCATTTTTGGGAGGAGCTAACCGGTTTCGTAAAGCAGCTCTCGACGAGGGCCAAATTGCTACCTTTAAAGCCGATTTAATACCGCCCAGCAACATGCGAAAGCTGGTTGTTGAATCTAAATTTTATGGAGAGTTTCCTTTTCATAATCTTTTTAAAAATGTGGCAGTACCCTTGCTAGATAAATGGATAGAACAAGCAGTAAGCAGTGCGGATGCTGGTGATTTTTGGGTTGTAATTTTTCGTATCAATCACAAAGGCAGTTTTGTTGTGTTTGATAACAGCTTGCTAACTCAATTCAAAGTCTGTGATCACGTTCGGTATCAAAACACTGTAATCACAGACTTTGAAGGATTTTTTACCAATAATAAAGATGTTATATTTGAGATGGTTAGAACCGCAGGCACGTAGTCCTGTCGGAAATTGGTAAACCTGCATTCTGTTGTTACCGTTAGAACGGCTGATATCTCTGTTGACCTAAAACTAGGCGAGTTATTGCCAAGTTAATTACAAAAATGTCGATAAATATTCCCAGTCAAATCTTGTAAAATTTGATTCCTTTATTACCGACAAAATTTGGGTTGATCGGGCTATCAGCTCTTCTCGGTGACTGATAACAAAAATGTTTTTATTTCGTTCTCGTTCCATTTTCTTGAGAATTCCAACAGCGCCTTCAAGTCCTTGCGGATCCATACCACTATCTAACAGCTCGTCGACAAATACCAGATTTATTGCATGAGTTGTATTTTCAAAAATATCTCTAAAAGCCCAGCTTAATGCAAGTATTAATCTTGTAGATTCACCTCTTGACAAATTACCAAAATCTAAATCTTGTCCAAGTAAACTGATCTCTACAGAAAGATCATTTATAAAACGTACTTTGTGTGGTAACCCAAGCTTGTCAAGGTATTCATTTAGTCGTATATTAAGATATGCAAGATTTTGATCTATGATGCGTTTTCTTATAAAACTATCTTTATTTGTTAGCAATTTCAACAAGAACTCTTGATGATCTCTATTCTTCACCTGCGTGTTAAGCTCGTTGTACAAAACTTCTTGCATAGTGTCTGCTAAACTTGAATTTTGGTCTCGATACGGATTAATTGCCTGCAGTTCCTTTTCAAGTTCCTTTGTAAGTGAGTCTAACGTGTTACGATGGTTTAGTGCCTGTTCAAGATTTTTATAAATTATAACAGGTTTTTTCATAGTTGCTAGCACAGCATCTATTTCATCTAGTTGTGATTTACTTGTGGTAACTTCAAGTTGCTCTGTATTAACTTGTGCATCAAGTTCGATAATTTTAGATTCAAGATCGGTACGTATTCTGTCGTGCCGACTGTCATGTATACCTTGTCCGCATGTAGGACATTCGTGGTTAGCAGCACTTTCGTAGTTTGTTAATGCCGTTTCTAGATGCCCAGATATCTGTTGAAGATGTCTGGTTTTCATGGACAGATCTCTACTAACCTGCGCTTTCGAAGCTACTAGCTGTGTATAAAGCTCGAGATCCCGGTGTGCTTGTAATTCAGTATCAATGTCTAGTGTTTCTAAATCTGCTATTGAGTTACTAAGCTTGGTAACAACTAATGATTGCTTAGTATCCCACGCATCTGCCTTACGAGAAATATCTTCCATAGTTGTACGTATACGATCGTTGCTTTGTTTAACGGTTCTAATACGAAATTCTTCTTGTTCTATTGCATTCTTAGTGAATTTAATTAGTTCTTTTAGGTTTTCTGCTTTTTGGCTAAGTTGAGTTATACCCAATAGCTCTTCGATAATTTCACGTTGTTTAGCCGCACCCATGTTAAGGAACGGTTCTGTGTAGGTGTTTAGTGCAACAATATGCTTAAACAACCCATGGCTCATGCCAAGAAGTTTATCAATTTCTTTTTGTGTTTCTCGGTTTTCACCTTGTGCTTCGTCTGTGCTTTCGTCAATGTTTTTGTTGTCAACTACATAACGAAAGAAGTTCGGTTTTCTCCCTCGTTCAATACGATACTGATGTCCGTTTGTTTCAAACTCAATTGAAACAAACATATTCTTTTGATTTATGTGATTTACAAGATTGTTGATTTTAATGTTTGTAAGACTTTGACCGTACAATCCGTACGATATTGCCTGCAGTATTGTGCTTTTACCAACCCCGTTGCGCGAGCCGTTTCCTCCGAGATCTAAATTCTCGCCAAGAACCAGTGTAAGGCCGTTTTTGTTGAGTTCAATCGTTTGTGTTACATTACCGCAACTTAAGAAGTTACGCATAGTAACATTTTTAATTGTTAGCATGCGTTAAATCTCCTGATAGATTTTTATTAATTCGTTTTTATCCATTGAGGTAGACTCTATGCTTTGTAAATGGCTTATTACAATTGTGTCAACACTTTCAAAATTGATGTCTGCTTCGTCTATGATGTCCGGGTCGTCGACCTTAGTTGTTAGCATTTGTACTTCTCGTGCGTTAAGCTCAATTTCAAGTAGCTCACGTATAAAATTTACGTCCTCATAACTTGCGTCAATATCTACTGTAATTTTAGCAAACGTTTTGTCGTCAACAAACTTGGCTGGATTAGAAATAACCTGACTTAATGTTATTGTTCTATACTTTGGAGCTCCTGGCCATGATTTAAACTCAGGATTTTCTCCCGGCTTCCAAAACATCATTCCTCTGTCGTCGTCCCACGCGTCTGCATAATTATGTGGAAATGCATTGCCAATATACCAAATCTTACCTGTGTTCTGTCGCTTATGAAAGTGTCCAGAGAACACCTGTTTTTGATGTACAAAATGCGTAGCATTTAGCAGTCCGTGATCGGGCATTTCAACTGCTGCATTCATTTTAAACTTTGGTAACTCAAAATGTCCAAACATGTACGGAGCTGTTAATTTAGGAACACGTTTCCAGTCGTCAGCAACCAGCCACGGTACAAATGCAACATCTCCAATTTCTTGCATTGTGTCAACTGTTGTGATTTTCGGAAACTGTGTAATATACGGCAAGCTGTGTATTTCGTACTTGTCACGATAGAATAGATCATGGTTACCAAGCAAAAATATTGTATGATCAAAATAGTCATTAAGTAGTTTTAAGCCACTTACTGAGTAGTTTAACGTCGATATGTTAATCGAAGATCTAACATGATGAAAATCACCTAGAAACAAACAAGTCTTAATATTACGTTCTTCAGCTTGTTCAATCATCCACTTGATAAATGTTTCGCACGAATCGTTATGTTCTCTGCTGTTGTTCTTCATGCCGTAGTGTAAATCTGTAAAAACGGCAACGTGTGAAAAATTTGGTTCTCGTGCCATATGTTATTCCTTGAGATTGCTATGCACGTATTTTAGTGCATAGCAACAATGGTAACAATATTAACAATATTAATTGTATTGTGGATCTTTCTTTTGCGTAATGCTTGACCATAGAAAGGTTTAAAAACTTACCAATAGACAGAAAAACGTTAAGGTTCTTTCTGTTGTTTAATTGAATCATCCGTTTGGCGTGTCCAGCTAGGCGTTGCGCCATTCATTATAAGTATGTCATCGCGTATGTTTTGATTTTTCTTTTCTACATTTAGTATACGCATAAAACTATTGGTAATTGTTTGTGTATAGTATGCAAAAGGATTTGGACTGTCGCTTCTACTTTCGTCAAACTGTAGCCCAACTTGACTAAGTTGTAACAATGCTTGGCTTTTCATTTCGTCAATGTAGGTGTTGCCTGTGAGATATACCTTGCCGTTCCTGCGCGCCACAAAACAACCGTATTCAGTCTCTGGACACCAAACTCGACCGTTATACTGAGTGGTTGGCTCGTTTGGATGGTGCGCCTTGCCGCGGCCCGATCTTGGACCGCGTGCATTTCTACCGTTTCTTTTACCACCATGGAAATCAATGCATTCCACTCGCGTGGTATTTCCTCGTTCTGAGAATAAATTCACCTGATAGAAAGTTGAAGTTTTGCCGTATGACGGATGATCTACTAACAGATGATGGTTAGTCTTGATACCTGCAAGTGTACATAGAACCTGCAGCATGTCTATGCCATCTTTGCTCTGTTGCACATAGCGTCTGTGTCCATTTACTCGCCATCTGTTGCCGTTGATCATTGTGTTGATTAGCAATTCTCGCTGGTTGTTGGTCAATGATAACACGAAATCCATGGTGAGATTCTTGTTTGGTAATAATTTCGCAATCGTGCGAGAATCTTTACGGGACACAGCAAAGGTTATGTTCTTATTTCTTGGTGTGGATTCACTGAACTTATATCCAAGCTTAATCAAACAGTTGCGTATTCGATCTGCTTTTGATCCAGAATTTTGGTAGATAGTGATGCGTTCGATACCCTTTTCGTTTGATTCGTAGCAACCGTCTGTTACTATCCAACCTGCTAGCTCAACCAAGCAGTCTTCATATATGCCAGAACCATCTTCTACTGCATCTCCTATCAGTATTACCCTGTCAGATTCTATGAGATGTTCAGCTTTGACCAGCCCTCTTTCGGTAACCAGCTTGTGGTTTGGCGTTATTAACGCATCCATGCCACGCACTGTAAGACGGTGCATGAGACCGTTATACTGCCCGCGATATATGCTTTTGATACTGCTCCAAGTAAGCGAACCATCTGAGTATGACAAGATTGTGTCATCTTCACAAATGTCATCTATGCTTAACCAACCTCTCTTGGTCAATGCTTCTGTGGCAGTGTCTACACAATAACCTCTCCAATTGCCACGATGTCCGTATCTATCTACCAATTTCATAAACATTAATGCAAGGTTATTAGTCATTTTTCCGTGATCTTTAGAAAAATGTCCGTTTTCTAACCCACCTTTCCAGTGACTTTTTAAAACGCAAACAAGATCTAAATCTTTCATAATATAGTGTTGATACGGAGGAAAGTTACAGCGAATATGCCGTTCTACCTCTGTTTTAGCTTTTCCAATTTTTTCTTCATTTATCGGAATATGGTCAAATGTCATTACTCTTACAACAATACTGTCGAGAGGTATATTATCTATAGTAAGCTGACTTTTGAAATCTTTTATTCCTTTGACAGCATGTTCTTTCTTTTCGGCTGCTTGCATGTCAGCAAGTTTCTTTTTTCTTGCATCGTCTATACGCTGACTGGTTATCATGGATACATTTGATACGATAAAATCGTAACGCATATGCACAGGATCAACATATGAACAATAAGTAGATTTGCTAAGATGTATTTCTTCAAGTAGATCTTTATTTGTAAGATACTTTATTTTATTTGGAGGAGATATGGCCATGCGAACCCTTTACAGAAACTATTTTGTTATTTTAATGTTTATTCAACATTTAGTCAAAAAGGTTGCGTTGTTCAACAAGGGGTTAATCTAGGCTATAAATAGTGTTGATTTTTAGGATTGATAGATGTCGGGTACACAACAAATACCAATATACGATGCCTTGGGTAATTTTACAGGAGTATATGAAGATCCTGCTCCTGCTAATCCGGCAGCAGGAGTTAGCGGTAAACCAATACCGCCTGGCGGAACTCCAGTTGCTCCGCCTGCAGGCGGAACTGTTGTAACTGGTAATGCTGCACAACAGTTAGGCTCACAAGGGGCTAATATTGGTACACCAAACAATCCTGTAGCAGGAGCGTTAAACAATACTGTAAATGGACAAACAAGCGTTGCTAACGCAGGTGGCATTCCTAAGCCACCAGCGGCACAGCAAAACCTAGAAGATGCTGCTGGCCGCCGTGTAAGGTTGCGACCTAAACCAAACGCAATGAGTCAAATACTTGGTAATTCCGGCAGCGGCTTAATGTCACCACTGTATCTCACAAACGGTATGGTGTTTCCTTACCAACCAACCGTATCTTGGTCTCAAGATGTTTCATATACACAAATGGAAATAGTGCATGCCAACCAAGATTTCTATTCATACAGCAAAACGCCTGCTTTAAAATTAACAGTTGAAGGTGATTATACTGTACAAAATCAAAAAGAAGGCTTGTATGCATTGGCTTGTATACAATTTCTACGAACGGTTACCAAGATGTGGTTCGGCGGTAACACTGATAATGCAAAAAACATGACCGGTACTCCGCCGCCTGTACTGCTGTTTGATGCATACGGACAGTGGATGTTTAATGCACTGCCTGTAATTATAACTCAATTTTCCGTGTCATTACCAAAAGATGTCGATTATGTGCCAGTACAAACTGCGTATAATGTCAACAACACTATGGTGGCAGCTACAGCAGCAGCTCTTGATCCTGCGGCCGCAGCAAACGCATTTAATAACATAACAAATGCCACTGCTGCTAGTATTCAACCGCAAGGATTTGCATGGTTACCTGCAGTATTCAGTATATCTGTGCAGTTAACTGTACAAAATACTCCCCAAAGGTTGCGAGCGTTTGATTTAGATACATTTAGATCTGGTGAGTTATTAGCACAAGGATCGTGGATATGACACAGGTATTTTACAAAGGTCCAAGTCCGTATTATACAACTCCGCAGATTAACAATATGTTGCCATATCTTGATTTTTGGAATGCACCGGCTGTTGTACCTACTACAAACGACACATTGTATACTGTAACTGCTACATACCAACATCGTCCCGATTTATTAAGTTACGATATCTATAACACCACGGGCTACTGGTGGGTATTTGCAGCACGTAATCCTGATACTATAAAAGATCCTATATATGATCTGGTAGCCGGTATTACTATATATTTGCCTGCACGCGCCGGCTTGCCAAACGCAGGGTCCTGAGTATGGTAGATATAGTCCCAGGCCAAACTGGCGCAGCCAGTCGAGCAACAAGCGGCCCTACACCGAGTCCCCAGGCAGATACTCAACCAGGTTCAGCCGCCACCGTTTCTAATAGCCTAATAAATCAGGCCAGCGCAGGGCAGGCTGTTGAACAATCTGCGCAAGGCAAGCTTAATGCCACTGCTACTAATCCGTTAAGCAGTTATCAACTAGTACCGGGTGCAGAGAATGCACAGTTTAGTTTTTTTCCAAATGTTTTAGACCAGTACGCCAGCAGTACGTATCATATACGATTCAGTATGGTATCGGAAGCAACTGCTGCCGCAGTTCAACAAAATGGGTCAGCTAATTTTGTTAACGTACCTAAAATCGTTATTGCAGAAAGCGGTGCAACAGCTCTGTATAACATTACCGAATTAACGACAGAAAATTTGCTACCAGGTCACCCAAAAACTGGCAATTCTGCTGATTTAACTGCTGAAATGACAATTGTTGAGCCGTATGGAATTACGTTAGTTGATAACATGTTTGCTGCATCTCGCACAATCGGAATCAGCAACTATTTTACTACTAATTCGTATTTTATTGAATTATGGTTTACTGGCTATAACGAAGATGGCACCATAGCAACCCCTACAATGGAAAAAAATCTATATAAATTATGGCAAGTCCAGTTAAATGGATTGGAAACTACTACTACCGAGTCAGGAACCACTTATAAATTTAAAATGCTACCAACACAAATGTTTGGGCATGCAGATCATGTAGGAATAGTAGCAAACTCTATCAACATCGGACCCGTTACAACTGTTGGAGCATTCTTCGATCAACTTGCGACAACATTAACTGCTCAAAATGCAAGTCTATATCAAGATAAAACACCTAGAATATCTTATGTTATAAACACACCTACTTGGATGAAAACCTGGCAATTCAGCCAAGATCCCACTACCAGTCAGCGTAACAGCGATATTAAAGTATTAGGTGGCAGCGTTAACAAACCTACAATTAGTGTGGGCAGAGGTATGGATTTAAACACTATTCTTAATTTTGTCATGAGCATGACAAAAGATGGGCAAAATTATACCGCAGGCGAACCTACCAATACCTCGGCAAGCAGTACTGCATCAAGTTCGGCTAATTTGCGTTCAAACGGTATGGCCAACTTGATAGTTATACATTCACGTATGAGGCTGCTAACTCCTTTTGATACATTAACAAATGACTATCCTCGGCAAGTTGTTTACACATTCATGAAATATCAAACAAATAGATTGATAATTGATCAAAGTAATGCAAACAATACCAAACTTCCAGCACGGCAACAACAACGGCAACAAAGTCTTGCACAGTCGAAAAGATATATTAAACGTTATTTCTGGACATATACTGGTCAAAATTTGGATGTACAGAAATTTGAAATCAAATTAGAATGGAGTCGGCAGACCGGTGTTCCTAACAATCTTGGATACAACACATATCCAAATTTCACTGTTGGTCCTCAGTATAATCAAAGTGGTGTTTCTAACCAGCTATTGCAGCAATATCAGTCTGCAAAATTAACTCAACAAGCTGCGCAACAATTGCTTGATGGTCTATCTGCGCAGCAGTTATCAAGTGCAACATATCAACAACAAGCTGCTTATTTTACAAAACAACTTAACGATGCAACTGCGCAGCTAAGTGCGTTGCAAACAGCAAATCCAAATTTCAATTTTCAACAAACAGCTGCTAATAAAAGTCCAGGTGAGATTGCAGCCACTAATGCAGCGAAAAATGCAACCAATGCAGCAGATTCATTTACAGCCCGCAATACACAAAAAAACATTGCACAAAATTTATCTGGTGTAGGACCAACCGTTTTAAGAGAGTCGATATACTTGGAAGATTCTGTCGGATCGGCTGCTACACCCAGCGCTCTCCCTATTAGTGCTCGGGCAGACCCATCGCCTACAAACCAAGCAACTACGGGCGGTAGCGACGGACCTCAGGAAAATGCAAGCTCCAGTGGCACGGCCGCCAACCTACCTGCATCACGAAGTTTAGTTGCGTCGGTGTTGTACGAAACAAAACAAAAATCACTACAAAACATACATTTAGAAGTAAGAGGCGACCCGTTTTGGCTCGGAATTGGTAATATAGACGAGGACCTGGCTGTAGGCAACGGTAACAACGAACCTCCTACCAACACATCTGCGGCTTGGTGGTATAATGGCGACATAGGCTTCCTTTTTACATTGCGCACCGGCCAGTCATATAACGAGCAAACGGGTATCATGGATCTCAACGACCGTGTTCTAATGTGGAATGCTTTTTATTCTGTAATAAAGGTTAAGAACCTGTTTAAGGCAGGCCAATTTACACAAGAGTTGAATGCTGTTAGAGATTCGTTAACCGATGCACCAACACCATCGCAAATCAACAACAGCAGCCTTACTCCAGCTCAAAAGGCTGCGCAGGCTACGTTACATGCTACAGTTGCTGCCCTAAAAAAGGATACAGGACTGTAACAGCAGTTTATTGTTGTGAACCGTATTTTTTACTGGTAAATACCCGTATGGTAACGTGGACAAGACATGTAAACACTCCCAAGGAATACGATTTACAACCTCCTGGGCGGGCAACAGTACAAGATAAAATTTATGTTGGGTTTGTAAAATATACAGACGACGTAAACACAATGGGCCGTCTTAAAGTTTGGATACCCGAGTTAGGAGGCGATCCTAACGATCCTAACGGCTGGTTTATAATGAGCTACTGCTCTCCGTTTGCCGGTGCAACAAATGTGCTTGATAACAAAAACGACAACAGCTTTCCTAGTACACAAAAAAGCTATGGCATGTGGTTTGTTCCGCCAGACCTTAATAACGAAGTTGTTTGTGCATTTATTAACGGAGACCCTGGCCGAGGAATTTGGTTCGGATGCTTATACCAGCAAAATATGAACCAAATGGTGCCAGGGCTTCCGGGCAATAATTCACAGGCTACACTTCCAACAGCGGAATATAATAAAAAAATCACACAGCCCAACTTAGGTGTTCCGGATCGACCTTTATATTACCCGTTAGCCGACCAGCTGAAAAAGCAAGGTCTTGATCAAGATACATTACGTGGAGTTTCTAATAGTGGTGCAAGGAGAGTAGATCCAGGTCTTGCAGTGTACGGCTGGTTGACACCTGCTGGTAGTCAGATGGTGTACGACGACGATCCTGCAAACACATACATACGTTTTCGTACACCAAGCGGTGCTCAAATTATCATTAACGACACCACAGGATTCATTTACTTAAATTCTGTAGATGGTAAAAACTGGATTAGCATGGATGCTGGTGGTCGAATTGACGTGTACGGTTATGGCGACATCAGCATACGTAGCCAAGGAAGCTTGAATTTACGTGCAGACCAAGATGTTAATATCGAGGCCGGACAAAACATTAACATGCGTGCAAGAGGCACTACTGCAATTACGCCAGTGGTTAATCCTCAAGCCAACATTCCACAGCCTGCTCCACCAATACCAGGTCCTGCAGCTATGGTAGGAGATGCCACTGCGTCTGCATTGGCTCAACGAATTCCAGGGTCTACACCTATTGCCAGTCCGGGTTCAACATCAAGCGACAGCTTAGCTGCTGTTCAAGATAACGCAGGTACAATATCTGGAATTGTAAATGGAGTGATAAGTGTAGGTGCAACTGATACAGACCAATCACTATTGTTAGCCAATATAACTGGCATACGGTCGGGGTTGGCTGCATCAAACTATGTTTGGATATTGCCATATAATACAACATCTGCTGCAACAATTCAAACATTTGCCACATCTAAAGGTGATACAGTATTACCATTAAGCAATTATCCATCAAATGATAATATTATACCAAGAGACTACAACATTGTTACAAACGACCTAACACCAAAGCTAAAACCAGCCAATACTGCTGGTAATTCTCCTGTACAAACAGGATCAACCGGCGCTATACCAACAGCAACTACATCAACACAGCCGCAAAGTGGTTCTAATGTTATTTCAACTTCAGGTCTAACTACTACAACAAATACACCCGGGTCCCCGGCTCCAGTTCCAGCAACGCCAGCATCATCTCTGCCGGGCAGTACTGTTCCAGCCGCATCGACAACGTCAACATCTATAGGTAATACCGCACCAGCTGGCACAACAGTAACCAGTGTACTGGTTCCATTTTTACAACAAGTAGAAGGTAAAGACAACAAGGCCTATTGGGATGCACAAAATCAACGTGTTCTTATTAGTATAGGATATGGTCATCAAATAAAGTCAAATGAATACGCACAAGGGTATATTGATACAGGTACAGCAGGAAGAATAGCAGTTACAAGACCAAACAGCAGTGCCAATCCGCCTGGTAATGCTACGGCAACAGACGAACAATGTTTAGCATTGTTAAACATTGACGTGCAAATTTATATTGCAGGAGCACATACACAGCTCGGCGGCGCATGGGATGTATTAGGTCCGTATCAACAAGCTGCTCTCAGCAGTGTATATTACAACAGTCCTGCAACTTTAAAAAGACTTGTAGGACAAGGTTTAACTAATTACATTAGTAGCAACGATCTACAAGGTGCTGCATCACTTATTGCTAATGCAGGTCCTGCTATTGTTGCTAGTAGGCGTGTAAAAGAATCAAATCTGTATCTACAACGAACCGATTTACTTGGGTCTGGCGGCAACAATGCATTGCCCGGACAGCCTACAGGCGGCGCAAACAATACTGTTCCGGGCACGGGCGATAGTCAAAATGCACCAGGCACTATTGCAACATCAAATCCTAATATTAATAATGGCTTTATAAAAATACAAAGCACCAACAGCATGCATTTGCTTGCCAACCAGTATATGTTTTTAACTGCAGGAGCAGATATGCATAGGTTTGCAGGATCAAACATGTTTGACACTGCTGGCACAAATTGGAACCGAGCAGCAGGTGGGTTTGTTCATGAAAGTGTTGGTCAAGATTTTTCTATAGGAGCATCTAGCGAGATCAATCTATCTGCAACACGTATTGATTTAAATGGCACACAACCTCCTCTTGCAGTTGCGGCTGTAGCAGCACAAGGTCCAAATGACATAAATCAACAAGATGGCATTTTAGATACGTTAGGAAATGTAATACCAGTTCTAACAGACACAATAGTATACCACTTGCCATATCACGAACCATACGACGATCACGGTGGTAGAAACACATACGGAATACAAAATGCAACCAGCTACAACACAAACACTGGTCTGCGTGCCGGCGAAGTAGTACAAAATAGTCAAAAACCTCTAAATCTTATTGGTACTCCGTTGAGCAACATGCCTCCTGGAATTTACACTGGTGCAGGTTATAACATACAAAATCAACCTGTGTATTCATATCAAGGGCCTATTAGCAACTCTGCTATACAAACAACTAGTGGGCTACAACTGTCGCAATCTGGCACACAGTTTATAGAAGGGTTTGAAAACGGCAGTTATATTCCTATCGTGGTCGGAGAACCTCCGGTTACTCAAATAGGCTATGGGCATAATTTAACGCCGGTGGAGATCAGCACCGGTCAGGTGACAATCAACGGATCATCTTATAGTTTGTATTCACCTCTTAGCCAACAACTTATCGATCAGCTATTTCAACAAGATATGGTATCTGTACAAAATTGGATGCGTCCAGTGGTTAATGTGTCTGTAACACAGACTCAGTATGATATGCTTTGCAGTCTTGCATTTAACATAGGGCAAACTAACTTTACCAATGCACCGGTAATAAAAGAATTAGTAGCCGGAAATGTACAAAATGTTCCCAATTTGTGGATGCAATGGACGTTAAATGGAGCCAACAAATTAGTTCCTCAGTTGGTCCAGAGACGGTTGGCAGAGTCAACAAACTTTATGTTAGCACCTTTCCAGCAAACTGTTCCGGCACAAAATACAAATGTAATCACCAGTAATTTTTCAAACACAGGAACCGGAACTGTTACGCCATTGGTGCCAAATCAATAACTATTCCAGATTCTCTTATCAATATACAAGCTCTTCTATAGATTGGGTGTAGTTTATAGTATGCGAACACCATATGGGCTCTAGTTGTCACTCCCATATAGGGATATAGCACTAGTCGTGTCCTAGATGTGTATCCTCAAGGAATAGGTGTTGCAACTTGTCTCAGTAACTATTCACTATTATGCTTTCGTTAAAGATTGGATGAACCAAAGATCAATATGCACCGAAACTACTTCGTTTGGACATAAGTTAACTTTGCTATCATATCCTATGCCACAAACTTGTAAACAAGGCAGTTCAAGTCCAGTTTTATCAAACTTCTTCCTTGCAATCTTGGTAACTCGTCCTAGTTGCATTGGAAAGCCAACACCGTCGAATCGGAAGTGCGGGGAATAATGCGCAAATACAACTGCGCTGCCAACGTCAATGTCTTGCCCTATGGCATCTTTTAAGATATGCACAATGCTACTTCTTTTTTGGAGGGCGACGTCGTGTTGCAGGAAGTCAATTGACTTTCGAGCAGTTTTTATTACAGACCGTAAAACCTTTTGAGCACTGGGAAGACGCTTTGCCATTTTTGTTAGTCTCCTATGGTTTCTAAACGTATATTAGCAGAATATTGCATGCTGTCAACGTCAAATCACTTGGTGTTACTTTCCGCCAATTTTAATATCTAGCGTGTTCACTACACGATTATTATCCAGTACTGCATCCAATACTCGACCTTTGCTAATCAGCATTTCTGCGGCGTCTTCTTCGATTGTACCCTCAGCAACTAGACTATAAACTGTTACTGTGTCAGCATCCTGCCCAATACGGTGTATACGATCCACACATTGGCTGATCTCGCCCGGCGTCCACGGAAGCTGCACAAAAGCAACTGCCTTTGCAGCAGTTAGTGTAAGTCCAAAACCTCCCGACGTAATCCCAATAATAATCACTCGCGTTGCAGTGTCATTTTGGAAATTTAACACTGCGTTAGCTCGGGCTTCATCAGAAACCCCACCATATATGACGCCAACTGCACCGGCATAGTCTTTATCTTGCTCTAGTGCGTTGCAGATCTGCTCAATTATCTGCCTGTTATGTGCAAAAACCACAAGTTTGTTGTTGGTCTCTGTGTAATCTTTAATCCATTCAATGGCAGAGTTAAGCTTAGCGTAACCGGCAATCTCACGCAGCTTTTGAATAGCCACAATGGCGTCGTTGCTGACTGGCGCGTTGCCGCCCATACGTACAATAGCCTCCATACCAGCACGCCAATTGACACCATTAAAGGCAGCTTCGACGCGATTGTACTCAGTACGATCAAACTCCAACGGTAACGTACAGTAAATTTTAGGCGGCAATTCTTTTAATACGTCAGCTTTCAACCGCCGTAGCATAGCATGTTTGAGTAACAACGCATTGAGCTCAGTTGTGTTCGACGCACCATTAAAGTCCCACCCATGGGTACTACGCTGTGCATTTGTATAACGGAAGGCAAAGCGTGTAAAGTTGCTAAACTCAGGTACCCACGGAGCAACTGTACTAACTGATGTCCATAGTTCTAACGGTTTGTTGACCAACGGAGTACCCGACATTAACGTTACACGCCCAATACCCGGCCCAAACGTTACATGCTCTCGCTTACCGGCGCGCAGCTTAACATCGTACCCACCTACAGCTAAGCGTTGCATAGCTTGCGTCCGTTTTGCATCTGGATTTTTAATTTTATGAGATTCATCAACCGCCATAAACTTCAGTCCAAGAAGTTCTAGCGCTTCACAATTTGCAGCCAAAATGTCATAGTTTATCAAGTAAATATCACAGCCTGCAGTGGGAGTTTTGCTGTAAATTACATTAGGATGTTTAACAGCACGTTTTTCTGTTTGCAGTTGGCTATAGCTCTTACCTACGACGTTGATCGTATACTGCAGGCCTGTCATAGCTACAATCTCGTTGCGCCAGTTCAGTTTCAATGTGTTGGGTACAACCACTAGCATGGGGAACATGTGATTCTTGTGGGCGTAGGCCATGACAATTGCAGTTTTACCGGTGCCTTGCTCGTCAGCTAACAGTGCCCGGCCGTCTTGTTTTTCAAGCCATGCAACACCTTCAGCTTGAAAGTCTTTCAGTTTAAAAGCAAACCCAGGCAGTACACAAACTTTAGGAATGTTGTCTAGTATGTCTTGAATTCCAGAATCCATAACAAGCCCGTGTTTTACAGCCAGGCGGTTAATTTTGCGTGCATTTTCTAGTGTAGCCGGTACAGACAACATCGTACACTCCTTGTTTGCTAGATCATAATAGCACAACTACCAACTACGTCTACCTGTTTTTCACTTAAATCTAATCAATTGTTCCCTGTTAATTTAGAATAATATCAGGAAGATCTTCGGAAAACTCTTCGTCGTATGCTAGGTTGTAAACTACCATTTCTACAAATTCAGGCCATAAACACGTACACTCAGAACAGGTTTTATCTGCCCACATATTATTTTCAACTGGCTCGCACATAAAACGCGGAGCTTGGCAAACAGAGCACCAACGACGATCGTCGTCAAACCATTCGCCATGGCTGATATCAGATTCTGCAAATTCTTTTAACAGCATTGTTTTAAGATCAGTGGTAAGTTTAGGCTGTTCTAAGCTCATTTTCAAATTCCTCAAGGATGGCTGCATTGTTGATAGAAATAATTATCGTATCTCCGGCACAAACTATATGCCTGTTGCCATTAAGCGACAGCATTGTACGACTGTTAGCTGTTTTTTCTTTTATACGTTCAAAGTAATCAATAAATCTCTTTTCAATTTGAAATTCAAAACGTTCTGCCAAGTCCATGATATGCCATATGCTAGTTTCGTTTACCGGTACTGTCCACGATTTAGACACAGAATTCCAGCTCGCCCAAAACTTTTTATTTTTGTGTTCACCTTTGAGTTCTGTTTTAATAGCAGCTACCAGCTCGGCATTATAATCAAAAGAGAACTCTGCATCTGTTTCTTTACTGTACAGTTTACGTGTACATGTGGTATCAGATACCAACGGATCAACCGGGTTGTTTTTGAAAACTGGAGAAAGTAGCCAGTTGTCAATAAGTTCAGCTCCTCCTAATTGGCGTTGATACTTTTTTATCAATTTAATCGCAGCGTGTGCTTGTTTTTCAGTCCATGCACGGTTTTCACTAGCACGTTCAGCCAGGCTATGCCCGAAATTTACGTCAACTTTACTAAAGCCTGCGCCATCATATGTGCTAGCACCGTTGCACATACCTGCAAGTGTGCAAATCATAGATTCAACTGTTAAAGTTGAAGTTGAGTCGACCTTCCAGTGTTTCACTTGCCTCTCCTGCTGCGTACAAGCGGTATACTAGCAGCATTAAGATGCTTGTCAATCTTTTTATGCTATTAAACTGTTATGCATTGTGCCAATAGACGTTGTTTTTCAAAATGGCATTGCAATCTAGTGAAGATTATACAAGGGTTGATAATTCTGGATATGCAGGATTGTGAATTTTTAAAATTAGTTGGTTAGTGTTAATAGTGAATTTTTCTAGCCATTTCTTCTATTAGATTGTTACTTAATGTTATGTTTTGTGCAAATTTCCTCTATCAATTTGCCAACTGTACTCAATTGAGTAACAGGATCGGTGTCTTCGATAACTATGTTTAGCTTTTCTTCTATCATCATTATCATTTCAACAATATCTAAACTGTCAAGCCCCAAATCGTCAATTAACGTACTTTGCAAATCTATATCGACGTTTGGAAAAATTTCCTGAAGACATTCATACACCGCTTGTTGCACGGTAGGTTGAGACATTTTAGATCCGTTTGTTGCTAATTAGTCTTTGTATTATAATCAATCTTATCGGTACGTCAATTAGGCTTAAAATACCTGGTTTGACTTGCATAAATACCAGTATGGCGACCTTAACAAGCAAAAATTTATTTGTCGGATATACCACGGTTAATACGTTTGGTAGCCTGCAACTTGCAGATATTGATTTAGTAAATCAAGATCTTCTCAATGCGTTTTATACAAAGAAAAACGAAAGACTTATGATGCCCGGATACGGGTTTGGCGGCTGGGAGTATTTGTTTGAACCAATTGAGCAAGTACGCGATTTAATCGTGTACGAAGCCCAACAAGTAATCAACAACGACCCACGTGTACAACTGCAATCAATTAATGTTCAACAACAACAGTTTGGTTTACGAATACAAATGCAACTATATTATGTACCTTGGAATGCCGTTGGTAATTTCCAAATTGATTTTGACAACAGAAGCGCCGCAATGGCTTAAACAGGAAAACATTAATGGCCACTACTCAACAAGTTAGACAAAGCCAACTATTTGCTGCGCAAGACTGGCAGGTAATTTATACAGCATTTACCCAAGTAAACTTTAATGCGTACGACTTTCCCACGATTCGCACAGCAATGATCAATTACATAAGACTGAACTATCCAGAAGATTTCACTGACTGGATCGAAAGTTCAGAGTTTGTGGCTATTATTGATCTGCTGGCATACCTCGGTCAAAGTCTAGCATTTAGGATGGATCTCAATACTCGTGAAAACTTTATTGAGACTGCTACACGTAGAGACAGCATATTTCGTCTAGCACGAATGCTAAGTTACCAGCCTCAGCGCAGCATTCCTGCAAGTGGTCTTTTGCAAATTACCAGCATTATTACAGACCAACCTGTGATAGATGCAGATGGTAACAGTTTACAAAATGTACAAATTAACTGGAACGATCTCAACAACCCAAATTGGTATGAACAGTTTATCATTGTTCTTAATGCTACACTTAATAGTACAAATACCTTTGGCAACCCAAGCCAATCTGGCACTGTAAATGGTATCAATACTCAATTGTATGAAATGAACAACACAAGTATTCCCACAAGTGTTATCCCATTCTCTGCAAGCATAAGTGGCAACAATGTAAACCTAGAGCTGGCAAATGCAGGATTTAACAACGGTACTACCTTCAACTTACTAAATGCAGGTAGTTTTTATGAAATAACTCCAAATCCCTTAAACAGTTGGAATATTATCTATCAAAATGATGGCAATGGATACGCAAGTCCTAACACAGGATTTTTCTTTTATTTCAAGCAAGGTAATATGCAGTATCAGGATTACCTGTGCAACCAGCCTATTGCCAACCGCATAATCGACGTAAACGCCAGCAACGTAAACCAGACAGACGTCTGGGTACAAAATATAGATACAACTGGGTTAGTGACTACACAGTGGACACAGGTCCCTGCGGTAGTAGGATTTAATATAATTTACAACAGTCTTTCTAATAACGTACGTGATATTTTCACAGTTATAAGTCGCGATGTTGCCGGTAGTGATCAAATAAGCATACGGTTCGCCGACGGAACGTTTGGCAATGTTCCGGTAGGTGTAATACGTGTATGGTATAGAGTAAGTAACAATCTCACTTATCAAATTACTCCGTCAGACATAACCAATCAGACATTTGCGTTCAGTTACGCAGATAATCTCAATAACATTTGGAACGTAGCCTTTACAACCAATCTGAAATACACAGTAACCAATGCGCAATCAGGAGAAACAAACGACCAGATTGCACTGAATGCCCCGCAAACATATTATACGCAAGATCGTATGGTAAACGGCGAGGATTACAATTTATTCCCACTGAGCAATCCGTCGGCATTAAAAGTCAAAGCAGTTAATAGATATTACAGTGGCCAAAGTAGATACTTGGATATAAACGACCCTACTGGCAGTTACAACAACTTGAACGTAGTTTGCACTGATGGTATTTTTTATAGTGAAAACGATCTCAACACTGCACTGATTCAAAACTCGTCTGGTATAAATTTAACAGTAGTGGTTAATACGCAAATACAGCCTCTTATAAATGGTAGTTTAGGCGATAACATAGCTGCAACAGAACTTGAAGATTACTATTACTATTACTATCCAAGAGTTACTGTTCCAGCCGGTTATACCTGGAATACCATTACTAGTTCAACTAAAAGCTGTACAGGTGCGTTTTACGTAGGATCAGTTGCAGTTCAACTTGGAACTTATGCTCCGCCTAACAGCTTTTTACAGTACATTACGCAAGGCGCTACCATTAGATTTGCCAGTGGTGCAGTTGTGTCTGTCGTTGGAATCACAGGCGACGGCACAGGTGTAAATCTTACCGGATCAACTAACGGAATATTGGCAAATGTAAATGCAGGGCCAGGCGCTGTAACTCTCAGTCTTCCATTGGCCGCTACTGATATTCCTGTTCAAATCATTCCAGCGTTTAATACCACACTTACTGTCTCATCAACAACTGCAATTGCAGTTGCAATGGCAGCACACACAACATTTGGTATTAGGTATGCAGCACAAGGGGTTCAGAATTCATCCGGAACTCTCGATTATTGGGTGGTTATTCCCACATCAGACCTTAATAGTGCTACTACATTTAGCACAGCATATGCTGGCGATAATTCTGGTACAAACAAAGATAACAGCTGGTTGCTACTGGTATCGTGGAACGGTGCTGGCTGGACAGTAAACAGTCGTGCGCTTCGTTATATTTTTGAAAGTGCAAATCAAACTCAATTCTATTTTGACAATTTTGAAAAATCTTACAATCCCAATACTGGATCTGCGGAGTACGACTATATCAATATACTCGGTACCAACAGCAATTCACAAACAACAGTTGTACAGACAACTGCTCTGTCTGTATCATTAGGTAGTTTTACTATATCAGTTGTAAGTGCAGTTGGCATAATTCCGGGTATGATAGTAATAGGCGCTGGAATCCCTGCTGCAACAACCGTAGTAAGCGTTAGTGGAACGTTGGTAACTATAAACAATGCAGTAACATCTGCAGGCACCAATGTTATTGTTGCGTTTTATCCGGCACCGGCACTGGGTGTTGACTATCTATGGCAAATAATTGGTCAACAAATAGATCCCGACGGGTATTCAAATCCCAGCAGCGTACGAGTTACCATGTGGCAAAGTAACAATTACGGAATTCCAAACAATCCCGACGAATACAACTTAGTAGTAAACCCAGGGGTTAACACGCAGCATTTGCTTTTTTGGGTAAATGTAACGTCGTCTGACGGATATCAATATTGGCAGCCTATACAAATTCCAAGCAGTCAAATCTTCCAAGATGTAAGTTTAGTTCCGCCTGTTACCATCATATCGTCTGGCAATGTTGTGGTAAATCCGTACTGGGTTCCAGGTAAAATTGTCTACGTTATCAATCAGGATATTGTATATCAATATCAAAGCATAGCGGCCGAGGTAGTTGGCAGTTTGGTAAATGTATCGTCTAATTACAAGGTTCGTATAGGACGCAACAATTTATCGTTTACCTGGGTACATTATGCGCCAACTGATCAACGAATAAATCCAGCAGTTACAAATGTAATTGATATGTATGTACTAACGTCTGCATATAATTTGAATTTAAGAAACTGGATAGCAACAAACGGCAGTTTAAACACGCTACCCATACCCGAAACCAGTGCACAGCTCGCAGCAACGTTCAGCAACCTTGATCAATATGCTATGATGACCGACCAGATGGTGTGGCATTCTGTTAGCTATCTATTGTTGTTTGGTCCGCAAGCTGCACCAGAACTACAGGCTAATTTCCTTGTTGTACCGGTACCCGGTACAACATACACTAATAATCAAATACAAAGTCTCGTAATTCAAACTATTAATCAATACTTTGCGTTAGCTAACTGGGACTTTGGTGATAGCTTCTTCTTTACTGAGATGGCTGCATATATACATCAAAATCTAGCAACTATTGTAGGTTCTATAGTTATGCGACCAATAAGCGCACAGGCAGTGTTTGGTAACTTATTCGAAATTCAATGCAGTCCGGATCAGATACCAATTAGCTGCGCAACAGTGAATAATGTGCAAATAGTACAAAGTCTTACAGATTCGGTATTAGGGATAACAAACAGCAATGGCTAACAACGAAAATACGTCATACATTAAACGTACCCCAATTGATCTTTTACCTAGCTACTTTCAAACAGATTCGCTACGGAAAGTATTCAACGCCACCGTTAATCATCTTTTCCAACCAGAAAGTGTGGAATTTCTCGATGGCTATGTTGGACATATACCGCCGTGGTACAAACCTACTACAGATTTTTATATTCCAGAGCCAGATGCTAACCGCACTAATTATCAACTTGACCCAACAATAGTAAGTGCACCTTATCAAAGCCCAGAATTAACAAATGCTATGTTTTATGAAGATCTTATAGGTCAGCTAAACTTCCAAGGTGGCATTACCAATAACCATAATAGATTGTTTAGCCAGGAATATTACAGTTGGAGCCCGCCAATCGATCTTGATATGTTTGTAAATTACACAAACTATTACTGGCTGCCTAATGGTCCAGATGGTATCATTTTATATAACACAACCGATCTTGAAAATACTGCTGTAGGTCAAACTCAGTATTCGTATGTTGGCACTGCACTTTACACAGCAAATAACACGACAGTTGTGTTTACTGCTGACGCACCATTAGTGTTTACAACTGGGTTAAAGGTAATACCAACAAACGATCTCACACTATCATTAAATTTTCAGCAACTAATTATAAGCGGTGTCGGACGATCCATACAACTTGTTGATATCACCAACACATCTGCTCGATCTTGGGATTTCAGCGGTTGGAATACTTTTGCATGGTCTGGTGTTGCATTGTCAGACCCGGTATATGTAACAATAGAAAGAGGCAGCAACGATGGCAATCAATGGAGCTCCGGTAACAGATGGTTTCATATCGATGTTATCAACATGTCGCAATCATTTGCAAGTGATCTATTTTCACAACAGGCTATGCGTCCAATACTTCAGTTTGATGCCAACACAAAGCTGTGGAACTACGGTACCAACAACCGAGGTGTTATAACTGTAGCCGATACTAGAAATACTAACCTACTTGCATCTATTGTAGGACAACCCAGTTGGCAAATAGAAGGTATAGAACTTCAAGACGGCATGCGTATCATCGGTCTTGCTGATCAAACTGCAAACGCTGCAGGTAAAATTTTTATTGTTACAGGCCAATCTGCGGGCGCAATTGAGTTAATAGTCGACACATATGGCTGTCAATCGCCAAACGGAGAGCCAACACAAGGTGACCGAGCTGTTGTGCAGTACGGAACCTTACAAGGGGAAAATATATATTATAATAGCGGTGTATGGACGTCAAATTGCCAACAGCAAATAGGTCTTATGCCGCCGTTGTTTCAGTTGTACGATGTAAACGGCAACTCAATGAGTGATCCTAGCGTATATCCCAGCAGCAGCTTTGTTGGTAGTAAAGTGTTTTCATATGCAACCGATCCTTCGCAGCCAATCGATCCATACATAGGCGAGCCCTTAGAACTAGATCAGTTTGGCGATTGGATTTTCAATAACAACCTTGCAACCGACACAGTAACGTATGTTAACAATGGCACACGTACTCTTTATAATGGCTATCTATTTGCACAAGTGGGCACACCCAACTCTGTCAATTACATAAATTCTTGGTATACTGCACCACAGCTAAGCCGACAGTATATTATCAATCAGTTTGTGCTTACGTCTGCTTCGTCAACTTTTACAATAGATCAAACTCCTGCAGCAAAAGAGCCAAATACTTTACCAACCATATTTGTGTCTGTTAACATTAATCAACGCGAAACATTGTTGGTAAATGGGGTAGATTATACAGTAAGCGGCAATGTTGTAACATTGGTTACACCAGCAGCATCAGGCAGCATTGTAGAAATAGCATCGTGGAATCCTGTAGCTCCTGACGTTATAACCGGTTACTATCAAATACCGTTAAACCTTAGTGCTAATCCAAATAATCTACCAATTACTACTGTAAGTCGAAGCCAGTTTTTACAGCAATTCCAAGAAATTATCGAGAATCAAACCGGTATTGTTGGACCTGCACTTGGTACTAACAACTATCGAGATACTGCACAGCAACGCGGACTTGGGCTGAGTATATTGCAGCATCGCGCGCCGATGCTTAAACTGGGCCTGTTAAACTCGGTGCCGCTTGCAACGATTAATTTAACAACAGCGCCAACAGATCCAATGCAGGCTATGCAGTATGCAGAAAATAGTTACACAAGATTTTATAACAGATTATTGAATGCGCTATTTTCGATTGCAGCACAACAAGGGTTTTCTGCCAACAGCAACCCAGCAGTATGCGACCCATACAACACCAATCTGTGGTTAAACACCGCATTGGCCCAAATTAACATAGGGAAAACACCTGCATCGCCATGGGCCAACACCGGCTACGGTGGCGTACCAGGTGCATACGGATTAGTTCAAGCATCTACCCCATTATACATTCCTGCTACTGCTACACGGTTGGGCATCACCTCTGCTTATCAACCAATTGTATATTTCGATACATCTTATTCTGTACCAAAATTAACTATACAGACTCACGACGGTGCGCGAATTGTCATGACAGACAGTCAAGGTGCGCAGCTAGGTACTATACTTCATAATCAAAAATCAACTACTAACCCAGAACAGTTAACTAATCCTGTTGCAGCAGCATGGTTGCAGTTTGAGCTAAACATGTTCAACAATTTGCCGCCTGCATATTCAAATACTCAAGCGTCGTTGGTGTTCGACATCACGACATACTCTCCTGGTAAATGGCGGTCGTCTGACTATACAGCGTCAGAATATCTGCAGTTGCAAAGGGGTGTGTTTGACAAGTGGGCAATTAATAATCAAATTAATTTCACTGCAAACACAACATACAATGCAACAGATCCGTTTACGTGGAATTATAGATCAGTAAACGATCCTAGTGGTAATCCTATTCCTGGATATTATCAAGGAATTTATCGTTGGTTTTATGATACAGATCGACCACACTTATGCCCGTGGGAAATGCTTGGCTTCTCACAACAGCCCGATTGGTGGACTGAACAATACGGTCCATCACCATATACAAGTGGCAATACTGCTATGTGGCAAGACCTTACAAACGGAATTATAAGACAAGGCCCACGTGCAGGTACGTATGAGGCGTGGGCGCGTCCGGGACTAACAAAATGTATTCCAGTTGACACTCAAGGTAATCTGTTGCCTCCTGTACAAGCAGGATGTGCTGCGTCAATTCCTACAACATTTGCAGCACAAGCACCGTGGATATTCGGCGATGGCGCACCTGTTGAGTCAGCATGGATACATTCTCAGTTTTATCCGTTTGTGCTGTCCATGACAGGTTATCTTATGAAACCTGCTGCTTTTATAGAATATACATGGGATAGTCTACGCACAGAAGAAATTTATGCATCAACATCAGAGTCGCAATGGATATACATTGATACAAACACGCGGCGTTCTAGTAATCAGTTTTATATCAATCGAGAAACTCCCAATTCGTTGGTTACCGGAACGGTTGTACCTAACGAAAGCAGCTTAAACTACTTTGCTAGTGCAGGGTTTGAAGTATGGATAACAGAATACGTCGTTTCGCAAGGGCTTGGTGTTACAAATTATATAGGTACTTTGATACGCGGAGGCAACGTACAACTTGCGCATCGTATGGCAGGTTATGTAAATTCCACTAATTTTAGAGGTATTGTAGACAGTTTTGGTCAACTAGGCTACAACAGTCAAATTATTCCACAGGAAAATATCAGTACTTACTTATATCGCAGCACCAGTACTGGCATGTATTTTTACAGTGGCATTGTTGTAGAACAAACGCTCGGCGGATGGTCAGTGTATGGATATGATGCAACTAATCCGAGTTTCACAATTATTCCCAGCAATACATCGGGTCCTCGTAATAGTGTTGTTATTGGCAACCAAAAGGTTATAGAATATCTTAGTGCGCTTACCGGTACAACACAATCTGTTCCCTACAATACAATAATGACTTCATATCAACAGGTATATGATTTTATAATCAGTTACGGACGCTGGTTAGAAAGTCAAGGATGGATCTTTGAACAGTACAATACCGATGTAGGAAATTTAGTAAATTGGACACAAAGCGCCAAAGAATTTTTATTATGGGCGCAGGGATCGTGGGCAAACGGTACTGTAATAGCACTTAGCCCCAACGGTGCGTTGGCTAAGTTTTACAAGAGTGTGGGCATGATACAATATGTTAATGGTATTGTAGCAGGAACATATCCTGTTGTTGACAGATCCGGAAATCCAATACAGGCACAAAATATTAATGTGTTGCGCGATAATGGTAGCATAACAGTACAGCCTACCAACTCTCAAGAAGTATATGGACTGCGTTTATTCACTACAACAATGGAACACGCTGTATTTTTTGACAACTTAACCCAGTTTGGAGATGTAATCTACGAACCATTGTATAATTTACAACAACAGCGTATAAAGATCTACACTTATAGAGCAAACGGTTGGGATGGCACAGTAGATGCACCTGGATACATTGTAATTCAAAATAATACAACTGTAAACGGACAAACGTTTGTGTCTAACACATGGACAATGACAAATAACTTTGAAAAAACTGCTAGCGATTTTACAAGGTATTTTAACATTGACGAGCCAAAAAATTACGATGTAATTACCTACGGCGGTACAAACACAATTACGTCGTCAACAACGCTGGGTGCAGTTGACGATCAAAATATTGCAAACTTGTCAAAACATCTTATTGCCTACCAACCGAGAGCATATTTGCAAAATCTGCTGTTAGACGAATCAGTTGAATTTCAGTTTTATCAAGGATTTATTCGCCAAAAAGGTACATTAGCAACAATAAATGCACTACTACGAAGCTCAACTGTCATTCCCACAGGCAGTACGTTTAATTATTACGATGAGTGGATGATTAGAGTTGGTGCATATGGTGCAACCGCACTTAATGTAGATATTGAATTTATCTTACCGCAAGGATCTATTAATTACGATCCACAATGGATACGGTTCTTTAGTGCCACGTCTAATAACCCGTCGGCTAATGTTTTTGATATAGTTCCTAACGATCCATTATTGGTTACCCCGCCTGCAACATATAGCACAAGTATGTTTGGACTACGGCAATCGTATGCCCCTAACCCAGACACAGACGTTCTAACAGCAGGATACGTGCAACTAGGTGAAACAGATTGGTATGTTGTCAACAGTAGCAATCTACTGTCATTATATCTAACACAAAGCGTAACATCAAGTCCCATAAATGCGTACGACACTGTTTGGCAGTTTATAACAGGCAACAGCTCTTGGATGGTCTGGATATATGTTCCTTCAATTAGCCAGGTTAGCTACACCATACAAAGTGCTTCATTTGGACAACCCACTACCATAGTTACTCAAGAACCTCACGGGTTGCTAAATGGTGACATATGTGTAGTTAACAACGTGTCGGGCGTTACAGAAATAAACGACACGTATGTTATAAGTGCTGTAACCAGCAATACTTTCAATATATCTCTAAGCACCTTTTCACAAGGCATTGGCGGTAACATTTTTGTTTATAGACCTATGCGATTTGCAAATATATTTGATAGAGATACAAGCCCACCGCCAGGCGGCTATATAGAGGGCAACTTAGTATATGTTGATCAAGGCGGCATTATATCTAATGCATGGACAGTTTATACCTATGTAAACGGAACATTTATTCCTTATAGGCAGCAAGCAAGACAAGTAAACCCCGATCTTATTCAATCCAGTGAAATTTATAATTTAAATACTGGCGATAATCTTGCCAATCTCGATTACTGGGATCCGGCCAAAGGGAAAATACCAGGTCAAGCACAACAGGAAATTACCTACATCACAGATTTTGATCCTGCTCGTTATACCAACGGCAACACAACCAGTTATGCTGTAAATTATACGCTGGCTTGGAGCAGTGCCCAACTGGGGCAGGTATGGTGGGATATATCCAAGGTTAGATACATTGATTATGAGCAGGGCGACGAGAGCTACAGGCTGCGTACATGGGGGCAAATTGCGCCCGGAACACAGGTAGTAATTTACGAATGGATACAAAGCAGTATTTCACCAGTTGACTGGGCATCGGCAGTTGTTAATCAAACAACCGTTACTGTAAATGGAAATCGTATTTTACCTTCCGGATTTGTCCAAGAACCATATAACTGGTCGCAAATAACAGAATATAATTCGCAAAATACACCAACAGTATATTACTATTTTTGGGTTGGCAACAGTGCTATTGCGCCTTCAAGCATCGGTCGTAATCTAAGTACTCAGTATATTGCGTCATTAATTACAAATCCGTCACAAACAGGTCTTCCTTGGTATGCAGCTATTAGCAGCAACAGCATCATACTAGGAAATGCACAGTCTTTGCTAAATGGTAACAGAATTGCACAAAGAATTAACTATACTACGCAAGTTAACAACGCTAACATATACAGCCAGTGGGAACTGGTAAGAGAAGGCGATCCCAACAGTCCGATTAACGCAATAGTTTGGTCAAGATTGAAAGCAAGTTTAGTGACGTTCGACGGCATGGGCAATGACGTACCAAACTATCGGTTAAACGTTTACAACAAGTATGGAACACTAATACGTCCTCGACAAACCTGGTTTGTAAACAGAGAATCAGCTAGCGCACTGTTTATCAGCACCTTTAACAGTTTGATTGCCAGTAGCACTACTCCAATTGTGTACGATTCGACAAAAACTGGATGGTTAAACTATTTTAATGCAGCAGAGCAGCTGCCTCCACAATATATTACCATTACGTTGTCAGTAAATGGCACTAAGTCTCCAGACGTTGTAAGCGTGGGCAGTACAATTGGTATGGTAATTAATAAACCAATTGTGTTTACAACTGCTGTCGGCGGTCTATCTGCTAACACAACTTATTATGTTAGAGAAATACTAAGTCAAACAACATTTACTGTAAGTGCAATTCCAAGCGGGTTAACTATTGCGTTAACTACGTCTACCGTTTCTACCACAGCTACAGAAACAATAACCAATTGGGACTACCAAGTATCTGATATAACTCAACGTGACAACTTAATAGGTGCAATTGTTCCAGGACAGCTTATACTTGTCGACTCCAATAGCCAAACTAAAAATCTATGGACAATTTGGGAATACACACCTCTCTCATCGCAGAGTTGGCAACTAATTCAAATACAGTCATACAACACTGCCGACTATTGGCAAACAGTAAATTGGTATGCTGCAGGTTATAGCAGCGAAAACATTCCAACGCTTACAGTCGGTACTGTTGCAGAGCTTGACGCTATATCAAGACCTGTTCCAGGACTGTTAGTGAAAGTTGCCAACAGTGGTGACGGTACGTATCAATGGTATGTGTATGCAGGCGGAACATGGACGTTGGTTGCTCAACAAAATGGCAGCATCGAAGTGCTACCCAGCATATATCAATGGGGTGAAGTTGGCGGATTTGATGCAGTTCCGTTCGACGGAGCTGGCACATCGCTGGTCTTTACACCAAGTCCAAGTTTTGACAACAATGCGTCAATCGAGTTTTCAAATATTATCGACGGCATATACAATGCAATATATTCAGGACCAAATTCTATCGAATTAAACACGTTGTTCTTTTCAATGATTAACTATGTTGTATCTGAGCAGCGTAATGTGGATTGGATCTTTAAAACCAGCAACATGGTCTTCACAGGATTTAACCAACCATTAGAAGCAACTACAATACTTGCTGTAGACAATACTCAAAGCATACTCGAGTTTATCAACGAAGCTAAACCGTATCACGCACAAATACAAGCATATATTAACGGTTACGCAGCAAACGATACTGCAAACGTATCGGTAGTGGATTTTGATGTTCCGTTCTCATATCTAACAGCGTCAACCCCAGGGTCAGTATCATCTCCAGCCAATATCTCTGTGTCGTCGTCAAATCTTGAAGCAATAGAGTACAAAGACACGTATACAGCATGGTATAACAACTATAACGCCGCTAGCAGTGTAACTGAGCAATACTATATAGATCCTACACTTGTAAGAAACCTAGCAACTAAAATTATATTTGATAGAATAAGCACTCCTGCATTGTTGCCCGGTTGGAGCAAACAAGGATGGTCAATTGGAGGATGGTCAGACGAAACTGCAAATCAAACTTTTGGCGCTATGTCACGTATATCTGAATATTACCAACCAACGCCTGGTATGATACCAAACGTAATATCAGACCTAATGCAAGGTGTTGTGTACAAAGGTCAGTTAATAGGTAATTTAGGTTTTAATGCAAATCCCGGCTGGAGTTCGGGACCATGGGGAGGATTGCTTGGCTGGGATGCAGACATGGCAGTAGTCGACGCGTATCTTGATCAAATTATACAAGGTGGTCAAGTTCCAAATTACGACGTTGCAATAGGTAACGGAATGACCGTGTCGTTTCCGCTGTTAAAAGGTGCACAAAATCCCAATAACTTAGTTGTTTGGTCCGACGGTGGCCTGCGCTTATACGGAGTTGACTGGATAGTACCAACTTTTGCCACAAATGCATATGTTACAAATGGTGGCTCAGGTTATGCAGTTGGGGATCAAATTAATATAGTAGGAGGTACCGCAGTAGTTCCTGTACGCCTACAAGTTACAGCAGTGTTAAATGGCGCTATAACAGCAGTTTCAATTTTGGGCAAAGGATCCTATTCTACAGTATTACCAGGCGTATTTCAAACCACATATCCAGCATTATATCCAGGGTTTGGTACCAATGCCACAATAGGCATAGATTGGGATTGCAGTACAATTCAGTTTAATGCTCCGCCTGCCAGCAGCAGTTCGCCAAATGTGTATATTTTGTATGTGGGAACAACATTTGGCGAAGCCCCAACTAATGCAAGCGACAGCATTTACGACGGCTACAAGTTTGTGCAACCATATGTAGACGACAATCACCCAGAAGAACTATATCCCATGTTACCACGAGATTGTCTGATGATGGATACATACAGTGTGGAAATTAGCGGCCGACCTCTTGTATCTAATCGAGTTTATATTACCGACGGAATTACCGACCAATATGACTTGTTAATAGTACCACAGAGCGATCAAGCAGTAATGGTGTATCTTGGCAGTGTGCCGCTTGTAGTTGGATTAAGCGGCGATGTGGTTATAAACTACATCACCAAACGGTTGGTTTTTGTAACTACACCTGCTGCAGGACAAATTTTGTATATAACTTGCATTGGGTTTGGCGGAGGTGGCAGGTCGGTAGCAAATTCATATGTTGTATCTGGCGGAAACAGTTACACGGTAGGCGATACTATTACAGTGTCTGCCGGTATGCCATATAATCCAGCTGTGTTGCAAGTGACTGATATAGGAAACAACAACAGTGTTGTTAGCACAAGTGTTGTAGAAGCAGGATTATATCCTCGGTTACCAATTCAGCCGGTCGGTCAATCTGCCACAAGTGGTGCAGGTATGGGAGCTGAGTTTAATTTGGAATTTACAGACAGCTTCAATATGTATAATTTTGTAGGAGACGGTGTTACTGTAGATTTCATTATACCTGGGTTAATTCTCAATCAGTCAGGAATAATGGTAGTAATTGACGGGCTGAATATACCATTCAACACCAGTGGGCCAGGTTATTCGTTTATTTCTTATCCGGTTCCTGGAATAGCTATAAATCCTGCTCCGGCATACGATTCTACTATAATTGTTGCTGTATTTGCTAACAGTAACTTCTCAACAGTAAACGAAACTGTTATAAATGTAACCAACGACTCTGTGTTATCATATAATATAGTTGCCCCGGCAAACACAACACCAGTATATGTATCAACGCTGGTTAGAAAAAACGGACAACTGATGTCTCCGCCAGTTATTGAGGAGTTTGTTGGATCTGGTAATCGACAACTGTTCTTACTCAATCTTAGTTTCACCGGCACCTCTGTATCGGTATACATAGACAATGTTCTACAACCAGGATCTGCATATAATTTAACTTCGTCAATTATTAGTTTTGTTGTTCCGCCAATTGTCGGAGCTAACATTGTATTGGTAGGTATAAACAGTCAAACACGCTATACCATTTTAAACAATACGATTACATTTTTGTCAGGGTCAATAAGCAATGGCGATCAAATTGTTGTTACAACGTACAGCCAAGATATCGACTATGAGTTCCGTACAGAAGAATTTGTTGCCAACAACGCTAATAATTACACACTAACAGCATACCCTAACGATACAAGTACCATACAAGTATGGTATGGCGGCGTATTAATGGTACCACAACAAGATTACACATTAACACCAGTTGCAGGAAAACTTGTCGTAAAAATAACTCCAAGTATATTTGGTTGGGGTGCTGTGTGGGAAGATGTTATTGCGTGGGACTACTTACCGGCGGTTGTTGTTACATACATGGTCGGTAACTACAGTGTGCCGGCAATAGCGTGGCGTACAACAACCGGTTGGGATGCAACATTGTCAACTGCGCTTGATACCACTAATCAAACATTCATTGTTAGTAATGTTCATACATACAGCTCGTCGATATATGTCGCCGATGTTACAAAGGTTACTGCACCAATACCAGGAGCGCCTGGGTTGGTATATATTAACGATGAGTTAATAAGTTTTACAGAGATTCAACTTGCTCCGTATTTTGATCCAATTACAAAACAACTATTGTATCCAAACAGCGGTTACTTAACTAGAATTGCAAGAGATCGATTGGGAACATCTGGTTCGCCATTGACGTTGTACAATACATTATGGTATAACGGTAACGGAGCAACAACCGAATTTGCAATAGAATCTGCTACACAAGCAATTTCAACTACAGTGTTTGTAAATGAGATTTTACAAGTTGAAAATGTCGATTATGTAATACCTGTAAACAGCATGTATTTGACATTCACAACTCCACCACCAGTTGGAACAAAAAATATTCAAATTACTGCATTGAATCAAATAAGTTACAATACAACAGTGAGTCACCAGATACCGTCTAATGTAACAGACGCTGGCACCGACGTGCAAATACCAGGCGGATATTCGTGGGTATCTACGCCAAACGGATTGCAATATAGTGACTCATCGTTGGCAGTTTTCCTTTTAGAGCATTCTACAGGCGCATAAATAGATGATGACAACAACACAACAATCTGAAAATAATAACAACAACGAAAACAAGCCTAGGGATGAAGATCTCGGTATAATGATATATGGTAACGTAAAAATACGTGTTATCGATACAGGTAAGATCTTAGTAAACCAACGAGCATAATGAGAACAAATATGGATGAGATATTGCGTAAATCAATCACAGGGCATGTGCTAATTCGGGACTCTATCACTAAAGAAGTTCTCGTTGACAAGATGAATGCTATCAACTACGAAAACTTTTCAATAGCCCTGGCACAAACTATTGCAAATAGGCCAGACGGATGGATTCAAAATATGTGCTTTGGTAACGGTGCTGCTACAGTAAGCGGCACCGGTACTATTACATATCTTCCACCAAATGTTGTAGGCACAACCGCACAGTTGTACAACGAAACATATTTTCAATGTGTAGACGATTTAAGTCCGCTAAACGCAAATCCAACACAAAACTACATGCAAACAGCGCACACAACCGGAACAACATACAGCGATGTAATTGTTACCTGCACGTTAGGACTTGGACAACCTGCAGGACAAGAAGCGTTTGACAACACAACTAACATTACAGGTACATATGTTTTTAATGAGTTAGGACTGAAATCATATAATGCAACCGATGCTGCAAATGGTACTGATGCCAATGGCTTACTGCTAACACATGTGGTTTTTAGTCCTGTACAAAAAAGCCTCAATAGACAAATTGAGATAGTATACACTATCAGGATACAAACAGTATAAATACTGCAATATTGCATTACAACAAGGGTTAACCAAATGGCCACTAATATTTTTAACTATAATGGTACGCTAGCGACAACTATTGCCGACGGTTCTATAGATAATACAACTTCAATTGCCATGCCAGGTAGAGGGTATATTAATTACGGTGAACCAGTAAACCAGGATCTACTTTGGATAATGCAAAATTTTGCCAATAGTAGTGCACCGACAAATCCTACAACAGGACAAATATGGTATAACACATCTAATCAAGGGTTGTACGTATACAATGGGTCAACCTGGGCTTCAGCAGGTGGCGCTATTGTGTCAACTGTTAATCCCGGAGCAGGTGCTCAAGCGGGTACATTCTGGTATGACAGTACCAACCTACAGCTAAATGTATGGGATGGAACGGCATGGGACATTGTAGGACCACTTGGTAGTGCAACTAACACTGACCCGCTCAATCCTTCCACGTCGAGTGTTACATCAAGCCAGTTAAGAGTTGTGCGTATTACAGACACACTGTCAGTTGTACACTCTGCATGGGAGTTGTATGTTGCAGGCACATTGTTGGCAATATTCAGCAAGGATGCTTCGTATACGCCTGCAAGTACCATTACAGGTTTTGCTACAATCGGTCCAGGAATGAATTTCAGCACAATTGTATCAAATGCTGGTGTAATCTCTAGTAGTAACTTTACAAGCCTACAAAGTAATCTTCCAGCTACTGACAACTTATACAATATGGGCAGCGCATCATACCGATTTGCCAACATGTATGCTGTTAATTTTATAGGCCAAGCTAGCTCTGCGTTATATGCCGATCTTGCAGAACGCTACGCAGCAGACGCTCCACTTGACCCTGGTACTGTTGTATCACTAGGCGGCGATGCGGAAGTAACTGCATCAAACACTCCGGGCTCAGAAGACGTGTTTGGAGTGGTATCCACAAATCCGGCATATTTAATGAATTCTGCAGCAGGCGATGCAAGCCAGTATCCTGCCATAGCAATGACAGGCCGGGTTCCGTGTAAAGTAGTAGGACCAGTTAAAAAAGGTCAGCGATTGATGGCTAGTTCAGTTACTGGATGTGCATGCGCGTACGATACATCAATGGGAGTGCTGTCAATACTTGGTAGATCATTAGTTGATAAAACAACTGATAGCATAGAACTTATAGAAATAGTAGTAGGTAAGAACTAATATGACGTATGCCGTTGGCCAACCTATAGCAGCGGCTGATTACATGGGATTCCGTGGAGCATCAGCACCAAACACAGCATATACTAACAGCACTAGTGCAACAGACGCAGTTGCAGCGTTAGTAGGAGTTGGATACGGGTCGCGAGGCTACGGCCAAACATCTGTTGTTATACCGGCGGTTACTGCTGGAACAACTGTAATTACTGCTGCGCAATGGAACTATCTGTATGCTGCAATCGGTATACTTAATACTCAAACCGGATTGAGTTTAACATTACCTAGCAACGTAACTGCAGGAACATCTGTTATACAAGCAGATACTGGCACCGGTGGAAGACCGAATTTACCATCAATAATTTCAACTCTTGACAACAATCGTTTAGTTGCTGCAATTTCTCAGATGGCAGTATCGTCCGAAGTTTCCAGCGTGTTGTCTACGGCCTGGGCTACATCAATAACACACGAATTTACACAAACATTTTCAACCGAAGATCAAGCAAGATATTTTTATAATACAGGTGGCAAGATCTATGTGTCAGCATCGCGTGTTGGCGGCACAGGTTCTGAGGTCGACTATGCTATCTCAGACATGTTGTCTCAGATGGGGACCATAAAAATTGGAGCAAAAACAACAACATATACAGGTAGTGGTGGTACAGCATATCCAATCGGCTATTACGGATTAACCAGCACATTCCAACCATTGTTCACACACACCGGATCGGCCTATGGCTATACCAGTGTAAGCTACACACTGCAAGCTCGTGCGGAAAATATTGTAGGTGTAAATGGCGGCAATGGCACGGTAATACGTGTCGAAGCTATAATTGCAACAGGTTTGCTATCTTATAACACAGTTGATGGAACAATTACCAGTACTGTTCAACAGCTAGCAGCCGATGTGTTAACGATTACACTTCCTACGTATGTAACAACTATTCCGTTTAGTAGTGTTCCTATACCGCCAGTTGTTACAAATAGTATGTTTGTTGCCAATAATCCTGCCCTCTCCGGCACTGGTAACAATAATGTGTCAAAAATAACACCTGCACCAGTTTTATCTCAAAATTGGGGAACTGTAGCTGGTTTTGACCCAGTTAGAGTTGTAGTAACTGATGCATCAGGTAATGTATACGCAGCAGACGATTTTGGAAATCTTACAAAACTCAATTCGTCTGGTAATGTATTATGGCAAAAAAGTCTTGGTTTTTTTGCCGGAGGAATTGCGTTCGATTCGGTGGGCAATCTTTACGTAAGTAACGAAGATACCGGTGTTACTAATACCATTGCAAAAGTAACTCCAGGAGGATCGGTTACAGCAGCGTGGGCTACCCTTGCACTTAACTCTGAACCAACAGGCATTGTTATAGATTCAGCTGACAACGTATATACAGCAAACTATGGATTACGTACTATATCAAAAATTACTTCTGCAGGGGCTGTTACTCAAACATTTGCAACACTTACAAGTCAGCCGTATGGAATGACAATCGATTCGGTTGGTAATCTTTATACTTCAAACATTAATGGAAATACAGTATCAAAAATAACACCAAGCGGTGTGGTTACAAACACATATGCAAGTATAGCAGGCCTCGAACCCCGAGGAATAACAATCGACTCTCTCGACAATTTGTATGTCACTGCAGGAAATAACACAATTGTAAAAATAAATACATCAACAAATACCGTAACACAACCGTGGTGTAATACATTACCTACAGGATCGAACCCATTTGCATTAACAGTTGACGCTGGTAATAATGTTTACTCAGCTAATACCGGTACCAGCACAGTGTCAAAAATTAACACTAGCGGTACTGTAACAAACACGTATGCATTAGCAGCAGGGGCTAGCCCAGAATCAATAACAATTGATGGCAGTGGCAATATATACACCGGTAACAATGGTGACGTATATGGATCAATCTCTAAGATATATTCCGGAACTGTAACACAAAATTGGGCAATACTTAATTTAGCAGGTAGCGTGGCGGCTAAACTAGATTCAAGCCAAAATGTATATGTGTTAACAGGGGATGGTACAGTGTTGAAGTTTACATCAAGTGGCGGCCTTCCGGCCTACATTTACAATCCTGACAATTACTTCCCATATGCATCAGCAATGGCTATTGACACAAGTAACAACCTTTACATACCGTCAGACATTTCGTCTGTTCTTAGCGTAGTCAAAATCAATACGTCAACTAACGTCGTAACAAGAGGTTGGGCCTCTGTCCCTGGTGTAGCCGAGGCCAGCAACGGCATAGTAGTTGATTCATCAAACAATGTTTACATTACAGATGCAGGAAATTCCAAAGTCTACAAATTCTCGTCCAGTGGCGGCACACCAGCTGCCACTTACATATTAGCTAGCGGCGCATACCCAAATAACATAGCAATAGACTCGTCGGGCAATTTGTATACTGCCAATTTCGACAACAACACCGTATCAAAAATAGTACCATCTACCAGTACCGTGACAGCAGCATGGGCCACAACAGGAAATCAACCAGTTGCTATTACAGTAGATAGTCTAGGTAATGTGTTCACAGCTAACGGAAACAATACAGTATCTCAAATATCATCTGCCGGTGGATCGCCGACACATACATATACACTAACATCTGGGTCCACTCCATTAGGCATATCTGTTGATGCAGAGAATAATGTATACACTGCCAATTCTGGTAATAGTACAATTAGCAAAATAGTACCATCCACTACAACTTTAACAGCAGCTTGGGCTACGTTAGCAGCTGGTTCTAACCCAACTGCACTTGCAATAGGCTTTTAATTTGTTCCCATAACAAATTCAACTGGGTATACACTATCAAGTGGTAACCAGTTGAATTTTGCTATTTGTAAAAAATCTTTTATAATGTAGCAGGAGATCTGCTATGGACGAACGCCTGCAAAAAGCATTAGATGCATCAAACTTTCGTTTGAATCTTTTAAACACAAAAGAAAATATCAAGTTAAAAGTCGAAACCATGACTACTATAGCCGTTAACGGCGGAATATTTAAATCTAGTCGAGAACTTGTTACTTTTACAAAACTTATAATTGACAAAGGACATAATTCAGTAGTATTGCTCGACGAAAATGAAAATCCTATTGAAATATTAGATTTGTTAAAATTCCATAACGATTTACTAGATTGCTACTTTTCAGCAACTAATTACTATAATACAGAATATTCCAAGCTCAAAAAGGCTAGGTCTTCTGCTGATCAATTTTCAGAGTTGTCTGCGGATAAAAATACATGACATGTGGATTTCTAATTCATGCATATAACAATCGTGAAATAGATTACGGCAGCATGGCAGTGTGCTGTGCTTTGCTTATTAAAAAACATCTTACAGTAAACTCAACTGCGCTAGTTACGGTACAAGACACATATACACACATGGTCAACATGCATAGCGAAGAACTAATACACCATGCGTTTGACCACATAATATTAACCGATATATCACGTAATGTAGCCGATAGAACTTTTTTTGATACAAGATACAATCGAAAAGCGGCACCATACTACAATACAAACCGTAGTGATACTTTAGCCCTAAGTCCGTTTGACGAAACGATATTGATAGACGCCGATTATCTAGTTCTCGACAACAGTTTAGATAAGGTTTGGGGATCTGTAGAAGATATTATGGTCAACAAATCTGTAATAGATCTAAACCATGTTCAGAATCTCGGAGGGTTTGACAAAAGGATAAGCTTACTTGGCATCGAACTGTACTGGGCAACAGTAGTTTATTTCAAAAAAACGGCGCTGGTCGACAGCTTGTTTGGAATGGTACAGTATATTAAAGACAATTATCAATACTATAGTAAATTATATAATTTTCCATCAAGCAGTTATTTTCGCAACGACTACGCGCTTAGTGTTGCATTACACATGATAAATGCGCATACAGAAATGAAACATGTATCGTCGTTACCAATACAGCAACTGATGTTTTCTACAGAAAATGACGATCTGATTGATTTTGTTAACGGAAATGCATTTTTTATCAGCGAGCGTAGTCAAGGAGACTTTAGATTGCATAAAGTAAACACAAACGTCCATGTGATGAACAAGTGGTCGATCGGTCGTGTAGCTTCTAGGATAATAAGTTATGCAAGCTGCTAACAGCATGAGAGGTTTTTTTACAATTGCCCAAAATACCAAAGATATTGACTATATAAAACTAGCATACGGGTTAGCTCTCAGTTTAAAACACAGTCAGTCATCTATATCGCAACTTTCAATAGGTGTAACTCCAGGAACCACAGTTGACCGTCGGTACCGGTGGGCGTTTGACCAAATAATTGAAATACCGTGGGGCGACAATGCTGCTGAAAAAGAATGGAAGCTTGAAAATGAGTGGAAATCAATATGGATGTCGCCATACAATGAAACTATAAAACTAGATTGCGATATGTTATTTTTCTCTGACATACAGCAATGGTGGCAAAATTTGTCAACACAAAGTCGGCCGTTGGTGTGTGCCAACAACGTGCTTGATTGGCGAGGAAATGTTATATACAGCGACTATTGCAGAAAAGTTTTTACCGAAAACAAGCTTCCAAACATCTATACATCGTTTATGTACTTTAAAAAAACTCAAGAAACATACGAGTTTTTTGAATTAGCCAAACTTATTACGTGGAATTGGCAACTGTTTTTTGAAGCGTTTTTAGAGCCAAAAACACGTCCTGAATATTTTAGCACAGATGTTGCGTTTGCACTTGCACTGAAAATACTGGATTTAGATCAAACATCTGTGTCAACACAAACTATTCCCACATTTACACATATGAAAAGCCAGTTGCAAGGTTGGAACACCTGTGGTATATCCGACAATTGGCAAGAACACATACCTACATTTTTAACGCCAACAGGATCATTAAAAATTGGCAACCATTTGCAAGTGTATCCATTGCATTATCATATTAAAGAATTCTTAACAAATGACATTATACAAACATTTGAAAATCTGGTGAAAAAATGAACAATGCATGGCTAGAGTACGACACGGAAACCGGCGCAATAAAACGTGTGTCGTGGAAAGAACTAGCTAGTAAAACTGTTGTTATTTCACAGTTGTTGGCGGAGGATTTTGTAGACGGTAAGGAAAAGTTCAATGAATGGACGGTGGTTATTGACGATACAGCAGCAACACTCACAAAGATAACAAAGCAAGATACAAACCGTCAAACCTTACAATTTTACAACTTTCAAGATCTGTCTACAGCAACCGACGACTGCCCAATCCGCATTAACAATGATATTGTAGAGGTTTTTCCTCGTGCAGCAACACTTGGTAAAATGCTGTATATGACTATAAAAAACGATCCAAGTTGGTTAGTCAAAAGCTGGAATATAAAAACAATAATGGCCAGCCAACCATGCATGATTGCAATCGACGCTGCATCTAGTTACAGTTTCTATATAGGATAAAAATATGAAATATAGAATTGATTCGTTTGACTTTGTATTTTTAAGTTTCGACGAACCAAATGCAGAATTATGTTATTCAAAAACAGCCGATTTAATCCCATGGATAAAAAGAGTTCACGGTGTAAAGGGCTTTGATTCTGCGCATTTAGCCTGTGCAGATGCAAGTGATACTGATTTTTTTGTCACAGTCGACGGCGACAACATAGTATATCCAGAGTTTTTAAATCTTGAAATCAATATTGAGCAACACCAACATGATCATGCATGGACATGGGCAGGACGTAACTCAATAAATGGGTTGGTCTATGGCAACGGAGGACTTAAACTTTGGAGTAAGTCGTTTGTTCGACAAATGAAGAGTCACGAAAATGCTGTAGATCCAAAAAACTCAGTTGAGTTTTGCTGGGATGCACGGTATCACGACTTACTAGGCTGTTATAGTACCAGCTATCCCAATGGAAGTCCGCAACAGGCATGGCGTAGCGGATTTCGCGAAGGAGTTAAAATGTGCTTAGATCGCGGTGCAAGAGTGTCTGTGCCAGAGTTTCATACAAAAATCTGGCATGGTAATATAAATCGGCTGTGTATTTGGGCTAGTATAGGACAAGATACTGAAAATGGAATATGGGCCATGTACGGAGCCAGAATGGGTGCATATCTAGCACTACTTACTGACCATGATCATACCTTTATAAGTGACTATGATTTAATGCAACAAAAGTGGGAAGAGATTAACAACCGCGATCCATATGCCGAATGTGAAAATTTAGAGTCTATACTTAAAAACAAAGTTGGTTTAGATATAACAACCATGCAGCCCAACGAATCAAAGTTTTTTAAACGTGTGTACATGAATCCACCAAGACCTTGGATGACAAACGAAAACATAGCACATTTTATGGCTACAAAAGTTGTATAATCTTTTCTATTCAGGGTTAAATGACAATGGCTGGAAACTTTTGAAAAAAAGGTATCCACATGCATGGAGAATAATGCCAGATGACAAATTGTTCGTAACGTGCTCTAAGTTATCATTTACAAAAATGTTTTGGCTAGTCACGGATTATATGTCGTTTAACAACGAATGGAATTTTGATTTTATTGCCGAAGAATGGGATCAAGAATATCTGCATTTATGGCCCGTTTGCTATTCTAGTAATGATCTTACAATGAATTTACAAGACTCGTGTTTGCAGTTGTGGCCTAGAAAACTAGCATTGTACACTCAGGGACAGGCAATTGATTTTCAAAAATTAAACGGAAAACTAAAAATTCTCAATCAACCAGTGGCAAAATATGCCGACATGTTTGATTTGTTTTTTATTTCGTATCACGAATCTAACGCAGATGAAAATTATCAACAACTCTTGAAAAGATTTCCAAATGCCAAGCGTATAAATGGTATTAAGGGCATACACAACGCGCACCGAGCATGTGCAGAACAATCTACAACAGAAATGTTCTGGACAATTGATGCCGATACAATAGTAGATCCATTGTGGAAATTTGATTATTGGCCAAACATGCATGATAGAAATTATATACATCTTTGGTATAGTAGAAATCCGGTTAATGGGCTTGAATACGGGTACGGAGCAGTAAAGCTATGGCCAAAAAATGAGGTGTTATCGTATAATGGGTCTTGGTTAGACTATACAACCAGTGCAGGTAAAATTAAAATAATAGAAGACGTTGTAGCAACAACCATGTTTAATTCAAGTCCATTTGAAGCATGGCGAAGTGCATTTAGAGAGTGTTGTAAGTTGATGTATAACATAAACAATAATCCACTAGATGTCGACAGCAAAACCAGACTAAATTGTTGGACTACCACTAGTTTTTCTGTAGAAAATGCTGAATGGTGTCAACGCGGCTGCAAAGACGCAACTATGTGGTATCAAGATAATACAAACTTGAAATTGATAAATGATTTTGATTGGCTAAAGCAACAATTTAATATACGGTATCACAGCACATTAGCAGCATAATACGTAATATATCACATTGAAAACCTTATGTATTTTCTAATAAAAACATTGGTTTTGCTTTGCAAACTATCAAACTTATTTCATTACAACATTAACAAACAAAAGAAAAAGGACAAACCCAAATGGTAAATATCAATAGAACAACCAGCGAGGTAATCATCATGTCTAGGTCCAAATCAACAACAGATGGGTGGGATATGATTTTTGACGACCTTATATTAGAATCCGATCCGCCGCCAACAAAATATATAAAAGATGCTGTTATTGTTACAAAAAGCGGGTCACGCTTTAAAGTTTCGGCCGAAGATTTTGGCGAAATGGTTGCCCGGCAAAAAGAAATTGGACCAGAAAACAGCGATATATTCAGCTGTTCGTTAAACATAGATTTCACACGCATAAAACGAGATGTTAATCGGTGGACCAACAAGTTCATCGAAGATATAGAAATCGACGCTGCTAAAATGGTAGAGTCTATGGCTGCTAAACGTAAAAAAAGAAGTCGTAAAAAGCCTTTGGCTGACTAAGTTGACTGGCACGCATATTAGCTCTATCATTAAGAATAGATGGAGCTAATATATGAACAGTGCAAAAATTATTTCAATCAGTAAACCCTTGATCGAAGGCATAGAAACTGCTGAAGATTTTATAGCCTATACTGCCAGGGTGTCAAATCCAAGCAATCAAATGAATTTGCAAACATCTGAAAAGCTATTAAAATACCTTATTCGAAACAAACACTGGTCACCATTTGAAATGGTTAGTGTTACTATGCAAATTGATACCACCCGTGATATTGCTAGACAAATATTACGGCATCGTAGCTTTAGTTTCCAAGAGTTTAGCCAGAGATACGCTGATCCAACAAAAGACCTAGGTTTTGTTTTTCGTGAAGCTCGAAATCAAGATACCAAAAATAGACAAAACAGTATCGAAACTGATGACAAGCAGCTAAGTGAAAACTGGCAAGCAATGCAAAATGTTGTGAGGATTGCAACTCTTGATGCTTATAATTGGGCAATTAACAACGGTATTGCTAAAGAACAAGCTAGGGCGGTTCTACCAGAAGGACTAACAGTTTCAAGATTATACATGTCTGGTACATTAAGATCTTGGATACACTATTGCGATCTACGTTGCGAAAATGGCACACAAAAAGAACATAGGGAAGTTGCCGAAAGTGCGAGGCAAGAATTGATCGCCAACTTCAGATTCTTGGATAGTGGGTTTGAATAAATTACTTAGCAGCAGGCGGGCGATTTTTGCGGTCTAGATGTTCTAGTGCCGCAACAATCACTGCTGCCGATTTAATCAACGATTGTCGTTGTTCTTGATAATCTGATTTTATATGTTTGCGGTCAGCTCCGCGGGTCAAATATTGGCCAGCTATTGCTATCCAATCATTCATGGTATGCTTTTGATCATATTCGCTACCAGGCAAATTGTATTGACAATCACGTTCTCTTGATATCTCGTCAAGTATAATTTGCCTGGAGTTGTTCATACGATCAAGCTGCCTTTGATTTCTTTGAAACCTTTGTAGACTTATTAGTAGCTGCTACGGGTGTGGGCGCAGAGCTTGCTGCCTTCTTGTTGGCGTTGGACTTTGCAGGGATCTCTTCGGTTAAAACCGGTAGAGCATCAAGTGGTGCAAGCGTTGGCTGCTTGGATTTAGACGCTTTGCGCAGGCCTGGATCCATGCGGTACGCACGCTCACGCATGGCCTGTGCATCAGACTCTAGCAACTCAGCTTGACGTATAAGACCGACTGCTTCGTCTTTACGATCAGATTTGGCTTCGCTATCCATGTTGGATGCATGAACATTAAACTTTTTAAGATCGGCTGCAACTGCTGCACGAGTTTCAGGATCAAGATCATCAAATCCGTCTGGTGACGACTCATTCATAACATTCATAGCTTGAATAACTTCTGTTAGAGGCCAACGTATGCCTTTGCGTGGTGTCATAGTTATCAAACTTGTAGGAACTTTTTGTAAACGTCCTGCACTGTGAAATTTGTTAAGCAATGTAGTGTTACTACCGTCTGGACTCATTCGACGTGCAAGAACATCAGCTAAATTCTGACTTTGCTGGCCTTCTGTACTTTCAACTACTCTACGTAGACTGTCGTTATAATTGTCCGGTAATGCGTCAGTGTCAACAACCAACGCATGGTTAGGATCGCCTGGAAGTTGCATGTATACAACTACTACGTTCTTGCCGGTGTTGTTTAGCATACCGACGTGTTTGATCATTCCTGTCATGTCGCTCATATTATAAACCTACCTTTGGAGTAAATGGTGGAGTCATTGGCATAACAGGAGTAGGTGCCATTTGCTGTACTGGTGCACCTGACTGAGTAGCTGTTGTAGCAGCAGTATCAGCAGGAGGTGTCACGCTTTGTACAAACTGATTTAGCTTGTCAAACACTTGTCCAACCTGACTAAGCTCGGGTCCGCGGAACGCACCTCGTGTAGTTGCAAGATCGATTACAATTAGTAGATTTTGTAAATCTGCAATTGAAATAGATGCTTGTTGTGGGTGTGAGTCTGGATTTATTGACGATATTGTACTACTCATGTGGTTCTCCTAATATTCTATAAAATGTTGCCGGAAACCGGCTCTACAAGTCAATTTAGTTTGTATCCGTACCGACTACTGTTACCAGCGACTCATCCCAACCGAGATATTTGTTCCAAGTTTCACTTGGTATTTTGATTGGTAAGGTTCGTGCGTTATCAAGCAACTGATAATAATCGGGCTTTATTGGTTTTTTTATTGGCTTTATACTTGTTTTGTGTCCTTTATCAGTGTTGCATACATAACAAGAGCATACAATGTTTTCCCATTTAGTTGCTCCACCTCTTGATCGCGGAATAACATGATCAATAGTGAGATCAATAATATCTAGTCGTTTGTTGCAATATTGACAAGTGAATCCGTCGCGCAACAACAAATTAAAGCGTGAAAATCTAACTCCGCGCTTTTTCTTTATATATGTTTCAGAAATCATCACCGAAGGCACATTAAGGCTTATGCTAGGGCTATGTACCTGCCATTTGTCGTAATATTCCACAGGTTTAGCATGTCCCAGAAATAAAATTCTGATTGCGTCTTTCCAGGAAATTGAGCTTATAGGTATTATGCTCAACGGACTATAGTCCGCATTTAAAACCAGCGTAGATGCCATAATTATAGATACTCACTCTATAAATTATAAGAAAAAATATTAGATAGGACAATAAATGTTAGGAAATTATATCATTCCAAATTTTTAAACCACTGCCAATCAAACTTGCAAAACTTACACCAAACACTGCTGAACTTGCAATTATACTGCTGTGGTACGTTTCTAAATACATAGCAAAATGCCCCGACGCTGAAAACGCTATAAAAATAGCAAAAGAAAAACAAACCTTTTTCAGCAACTTTGGCACAATAGATGTTTCCTTGATGCAGTTTTTTAATGCAGTCTTATTTAACATTTTAAGTGAAATATCATGATCTAACTGTTATTTGATGCCAACTATCATATATCTTGTATAGTTTGTTTCAGGATCGCGAAGTTTCAACGCACCTCGATACAAAACTTTTGAAAAGAAAAACATATCAGTGAGTTCCTGCGTGCTGCTAAATTCGTATACAGAGCCAGGGTCTGGGTCTCGACCTTGTATTGCCACCAACGTACCCAACGGAATATTATCAAACCATCCGGAATTTTGCATATTTCCTGCACTTGAATTAAGTACAAGCCCGTTAGTTTTTATCATGCTATATGTCAACGAGTTAGCATCTTTTGAAATAGGTATTATTTTATCGTCAATACCAAGCTGTTGTGCTAACATGTCACCTGTGGTAAGCTTAGGAATATTTAGATCTACATTTGCTATGTGATCAAATGTTATTTCATGTTGGTCAAATAGCAAAATGCTAAGATTGCCATACCACGAGCCAAGTATATAAATGGTGTCAAATTGCCGACGTATGCAGCTCACCTCGCGTATGAGCCATAATTTACTCATAATAAGATCCGGAGTAAAACTACCAATTAACGTATCTGGACTTGATTCTATAATTTTTTTCAGCATGCCATTATTTAATCTTTCGAGCGTAAGTCTGTTGACTTTCAAGTCAACAGATGGACAGCAAGCGACATAAATGGCAATGAAGTTTCGTTTTCGATATAGTATCTATCCCATAACAGGAACAACAGATGAAGTACTTTGGCGGATCAGTGCGATTACTATACAATCACTTCCTGAAGATCAATATCGATCAACACTCATCTGACAAGAAGTTTGTTCTGCATCTACAAGGTTGATATTAGCTTTTATTTGATCCATAGTGTTGCAAATATGTACTATATCGTGTTAATTTGTTTTTTTTGAGCTGAACGTCGTTAGATATAATAGATGGATTCATTTGAAACTGATCTATAACAATATCAATCATAGCTTGCAGATCAGCTAATTCTAAAGACAGTTGTTCCAGATTGGTTAAGTTATTTCTACCATTATTGTTGCTACTTGCACCCCACCTGTGAATCTTGGTCACAGCTTGAATAACTTCGCTACATTCTTCTGCAAGAATTATTAACGCCTCATCTTGCCCGTTGTCTATCATGCAGTAATCACCTTATCAAATCCTTCTGCTGTAGTTGGTGGTTGAAGTTGGCTCAACATGCCCATAACAATGTTTTGAGGAATGATTTTACCCGGCCGGCTTGCAAGTCTGCGTTGCAATTCTTTTTCATCTGGTGTTGGAAAAAAAACAGCAACTTTAAGATATTTTTGTGGTATTTGTGACAATTTACCTGCACGAGATTTAGCCGTAAGATTGGTTTGATCCCATACAATATCCATGTTATTTGCAATAGTATTACGCAGAGTTTGATTCATTTCAGTTGTAGCTGACTTGATTTCGTTTTGGAAAACGTCTGAGTATGTTTTGCCTTGCGCCGCGGCACGTTGGTCAATGATTGCGTCTGTAGATATAACTTTAAAATCTCTATCAGGAAATAAAGATTTTACAGTATTTTTAACAAAAAAAGACTTTCCTGCGCCAGGAACACCAATTAGCATGACAAACAAAGGACGAATATCAGGGTGTTTCATAATGTAATTACATTCAGCATGGGGTTTTCCTATTCATTTTTGTTGTTGTTCTAGTCTTATCAATTTGCGCTGTCCAACCATAATTCAATTCTAACCTATAATACTGCCTTCTTTATCACCATAAGTATCAAATGCTAGAATATCGTGAAGAAGGCGGCATAGTTGA
>Ga0214164_1000084_pt1 | contig 61833 bp, 70 predicted proteins | sample TroBogepilimnion_13_FD_153003 | JGI IMG/M metagenome (GOLD analysis project Ga0214164, IMG submission 153003) | Freshwater microbial communities from Trout Bog Lake, WI - Practice 03JUN2009 epilimnion v4 | ecosystem: Environmental > Aquatic > Freshwater > Lake > Epilimnion/Euphotic zone ... | reverse complement strand
CTTTAAGCAGTTCAACTAAAGACGCAACCTGCTCTGCGTTCAAAGGCAATGGCGGTAAGCCAACGGCAGAACGTTCAGCGATGTGGGTGTGGTAGGTGGTGAGCATTTAAATTCCAAGCTTTTAAATAAATGAATAATTAGCCTCAATTATACAGGCGGCGCAGATGGCTTCCAACGTCGGCTTAAAAACCACCGATAAAACCAAGTGAATACGATGCAATGAATATGCCAGAACTGGCGAATAGGAAATTTTAGATTAAATTAATACAAAGATTTTGCAAAAGACGAGCCACAACTTCTATTTTCGGCAGACTTTTCCATGTCATCAAAGACTTTACCTTGATATCCTTTACCATGCGTGGACTCTATAAAAACACGCATTTCATGCACAGTAACGATGCCATCATGGTCGGTGTCCATTGCTGCAATGCTTTCAGCGACTGACATATAAGGCACAGAAGAATATGACGCATCGTCTTGCGCATAGGCAGCGCACGTGGGAAGCGCCATGCACCAAAAGAAGACGAAATGTTTGATTAACCTATTTTTCATCATGTCAAAGATTACGCTTAATTTTAACAACCGAATACCCTTATTATCTTTGTCAGCGAATCAGAGATTTAGTTTTATGCATTTTAATAAAATAATCCATCAAATAAATACATAAAAAGCCCAATCTCGATTTTTGACTAGGGCGGATGTAGGGTAAAATTACCTTATTCGCAATTTTGCACCAAATCAGTATCGAAGAAGGTTGTTTATGGAACTCACGCCACTTAATGCGCTATCTCCCTTAGATGGTCGCTACCAATCAAAAGTTGATCCACTCCGCGCTCACTTTAGTGAATTTGCACTCATTAAGCACCGTGCTCTTGTTGAGGTTGAATGGCTTAAAGCATTAGCTGCCTTAACTGAAATAGAAGAAGTTAAGCCGTTTAGCAAAGAAACAATTAAAGAGCTCGATGATGCAATTGCAAACTTTGATGAAATTAATGCATCGCAAGTAAAAGCCATTGAAGCGCGTACGAATCATGACGTAAAAGCCCTTGAATATTGGCTTAAAGAAAAATTTGATGGCAATCCAGAAATCAAAAAAGCCAGTGAATTTATTCATTTTGCTTGCACTAGCGAGGATATCAACAACCTCTCTCACGCCTTGATGCTTAAAGGTGCCCGCAATGAGGTCATGTTGCCCTTCTTAAATAACCTGATTGCACGCATGACTGAGTTATCTCAGCAGCTAGCAGCGCAACCGATGCTTTCACGTACGCACGGTCAGACAGCCTCCCCAACCACGATGGGCAAAGAGTTTGCTAACGTGGTATACCGCTTGCAACGCCAACAAAAACAGTTAGTGGCTAATGAAATTCTAGGAAAAATCAATGGTGCAGTCGGCAATTTCAATGCCCATTTATCCGCTTATCCGAATGTTGATTGGGAAAAGTTTGCTAAACAATTTGTAGAAAATTTAGGCTTAACTTACAACCCAATGACCATCCAAATTGAGCCGCATGATTATATGGCAGAGCTATACGATAACTTGTCGCGCATCAACACTATTCTAATTGATATTAACCGCGATATTTGGGGTTACGTTTCTGTTGGATATTTCAAACAAAAACTTAAACCAGGTGAAGTTGGTTCTTCAACCATGCCTCACAAAGTGAACCCAATTGACTTTGAAAATTCAGAGGGTAACTTGGGTTTAGCAAATGCTATCCTCCGTCACCTTGCAGAAAAGTTGCCGATTTCTCGTTGGCAACGTGACCTCACTGACTCCACCGTACTTCGCAATATGGGAGTGGCTTTTGGTTACACACTCTTGGGTTACGACTCATGTCTACGCGGCTTAAATAAACTAGAAATCAACCCATTAAAACTGGCTGATGATTTAGACAATAGCTGGGAAGTGCTTGCTGAGCCTATTCAAACAGTGATGCGTCGCTATGGTTACGAAAATCCATATGACACACTTAAAGAATACACACGTGGCAAAGCCATTTCTAAAGAGTCATTGCAGTCATTAATCGCAGAGCTCAAGATTCCTGCTGAAGCCAAGCAATACTTGATGGACTTAACGCCTGCGACTTACATAGGCAAAGCTACTGCATTAGTTAAAAATATCTAATATGACTGAAATTCTCGTTCTCTATTACTCACAAGGTGGCGCCGTGCGCGATATGTCGCAGAGCATTGCCCGTGGCGTTGAGAGCGTTCCAGGCGTAAAAGCGCGCATTCGCACCGTGCCAAAAGTATCAGCCAATTGCGAAGCGACTGAGTCGGAAGTACCCTCAACAGGGGCACCTTATATTGAGCTTCAAGACTTAGAAGACTGCGCTGGATTGGCACTTGGAAGCCCGACTCGCTTTGGCAACATGGCAGCCCCAATGAAATATTTTTTAGATGGCACGACTAGCTTATGGCTAAAAGGCGCATTGATTGGTAAACCTGCAGCGGTATTTACTTCCTCAGGTTCTATGCACGGGGGGAATGAAACCACCCTGCTCACCATGATGTTGCCACTCATGCACCACGGTATGTTACTAGTTGGCTTACCTTACTCAGAGCCGGCGCTTGGCAATACAACTACAGGCGGCACACCTTACGGTGCCAGCCATATTGGCGGCGCGATGGATGACAAACCCCTAAGCGATGATGAAAAGAAGTTATGCATCGCTCTAGGTAAGCGCCTTGCTGAAACCGCATTAAAGCTTTCAGCATAATGTCCAACACCAGCACCGTTCAAAAATTACGACTCGGTGCGTCGATTAGCTTAATCGCCCTAATTATTTTAAGTTTGGCTTGGGAAGGTGTTTTAGCGCCCATCAAACCCGAGGGCTCAAAATTAATTCTTAAAGCCATTCCATTACTACTGCCCCTTTTCGGGATTCTTAACGGCCGTCGCTACACTTACCAATGGGCGAGCATGTTTATCTTGATATACTTCACTGAAGGCGCAGTAAGAGCTTGGGCTGACCGAGGCATTTCAGCAAAACTAGCTTTGATAGAAGTTTTACTGACTATGACTTTCTTTGCTTGTACTATTTTTTACGCGAAATTAACCCGTGTTTCTCCAAAATTAACAAGCTAGGCCGAGCAACAGCGATACGAATAAGCGATATAATTTACCTATGTTAATTCTTCTTTCTAATGACGACGGTTATTTTGCGCCTGGCCTTGCAACACTGGCCGAGCATATTTCAAAAATCGCCGATATTGTCGTAGTCGCTCCAGAGCGAAACCGCAGTGGTGCTAGCAATTCACTCACATTAGATAGACCGCTTACAGTACGTAAAGCGACTAATGGATTTTATTTTGTAAATGGCACACCAACCGATTGTGTGCATTTAGCAGTCACTGGCCTAATCGACCAAACGCCAGACATGATTATTTCGGGTATTAATGACGGTGCGAACATGGGCGATGACACCATCTACTCTGGCACGGTTGCGGCCGCGATGGAAGGCTATTTACTTGGAATACCTTCTTTTGCAGTTTCAATGTCACAACACAATGCAACACATTTTGAAACTGCAGCAAGAGTGATTGTTGAGTTGATCGAACAATACAAAAAAAATGCATTCCCTCCCCCAGTTCTTATGAATATCAATGTACCTGACGTTCCTTATTCAGAACTTAAAGGCAAAGTGGTGACACGCCTAGGCAAACGTCACAAAGCGGAACCTGTGATTAAATCCAAATCGCCACGTGGAGAACAACTATACTGGGTTGGTCCAGCAGGTGCCGCTGCTGACGCTGGTGAAGGCACTGACTTTTATGCAGTAGCAAATAATCAAATTTCACTCACGCCCTTACAGGCCGACTTAACGCATCACAACCAATTAGATGCCCTAAAAAACTGGGTGAAATAGCGTGATTAGAAATACCTCAGGCATTGGCATGACCTCACAACGCACTCGCGACAGAATGCTGTCACGTTTGCGTGAGCAAGGCATTAAAGACGAAGTGACGCTTTCAGCGATGGGAGAAATTCCACGACATATTTTTGTAGACGAAGCACTTGCTACACGTGCTTATGAAGATGTTTCACTGCCGATTGGTTTTGGTCAAACAATCTCGCAACCTTACACTGTTGCAAAGATGACTGAAACGCTACGAGCGGGCCGCCCTTTAGGCAAGGTGCTCGAGATTGGCACAGGCTGCGGATATCAAACAGCGGTACTCTCAAAAGTAGCTAGCGAAGTCTATTCATTGGAACGCATTAGTCCGCTTGTGATGAAAGCACGTAAACATCTACGCGAAATTCGGATGAGCAACATCAAACTTAAGCACGCAGATGGCACAATGGGCTTGCCTGACTTCGGGCCATTTGATGGCATTATCGTCACCGCCGCTGCCAGCCATATTCCTGATGATTTAGTCAATCAACTTGCAGTAGGTGGCCGTATGGTGATTCCTGTAGGCACTGATGAGCAGATCTTGTATTTAATCGAACACCTCGACAATAATGGCATTTCAGAATTCAAGAAAACAAGGCTTGAGCCTGTGAAGTTTGTACCTTTACTTGGTGGAACCAATTAATGAGAAGCCTACTTAAACAGAGTATCGCCCTAACGACCCTTATATTGGTAGCTTGTTCCAGCACACCTAATCGAGCCCCTGTGATTGACCGCTCACCAGAGCCTCCTAAAGCAAAAGTAACGCAAGCTCCTAAAAAAGTGAGTACGAAAAGTATTGCAAACGGAAAAGATTGGCGCCCGGAGACTTATACCGTCAAAAAAGGCGACACGCTCTACAGCCTTGGCCTAGAGTTTGGCTACGACTACAAAGAGATTGCACAAAATAATAACATTAGCGCACCTTACAACATTCGCGTAGGTCAGCAGCTAAAAATAAAAAACAACAGTACTGCAAACAACAAGCCTATTGAAGCCAATAACGATGACGTTGTTATCAAGCCGCTTAATAACGATAGTCAAATCACCCAAACTCAAAATACTAATGTTAGCCCCACTGACATTCCATCACTGAACTCTCCCAAAGCGATACGTGAGTCATATACTGAGCAAGCTGCAAGTAACAACACTTCCCCTGCAAAAAATGCTGAAACCAAAGTGCCTGAAATAAAACCAGCAGAAGCCAAGCCAACTGATAGCGTTATAACTGGCGAGGATTCAATTGATTGGGGCTTGCCTACCAAGGGAAAAATCAAAACAGCATTTAATGAAGGCGCAAGCGCCAAAGGGGTTGATATTGAAGGTGCTATGGGACAAGACATCAACGCAGCAGGTAATGGGAAAGTAATTTACAATGGTTCAGACCTACGTGGATACGGCAATCTTGTCATCGTTAAGCACAATAAAGACTATTTATCTGTCTATGCACACAACAGTAAGATTTTAGTCAAAGAAGGCCAAACAGTGGTTAAAGGCCAAAAGATTGCCGAAATGGGCAACTCCGGGACTGATGCTATCAAACTACACTTCGAGATTCGATATCAAGGCAAATCAATTGACCCAACTAAATTTTTGACTGGTCTATAAACAAAGTTTTATAAGCCAATCACAGGTTTTATAGCCAATAAAAAGCCGCTTATAAGCGGCTTTTTATCATTCAAAAATTCATTATTTCTTATCTTGTTCTGCGTAGTATTCACGAACTTGAGTCATATCGAAATCACGTGCCCATTCGATAATTTTATCAAGTGCTGGCGCACCGATTTCACCCTGTTGGGCATGGATACCGGCTTGTTCACGAATAATCAAAATACCAGGGATTTTGCTCACTTCAAAATATTCAGCGATTTCTGGATTTTCCTCAGTATTAACCATACCAAACAAAATGTCAGGATTTTTTTCTGCCGCTGCTTCAATCACCGGCGTGAAAGCAACACATGGCTCACACCAAGGCGCCCAAAAATCAACGACCACAAATGGATTGTTGACGATGGTTTCTTTGAAGTTTTCTTTATTCAGTTCAACTACAGCCATGATATTTCCTATCGTTAATCTTTTTAGTGGCGGTATTCTATCAGATGCCCTACAAATACCGAAACTCACTAATAACAAACCATCTAACAAACCTTAAGCAATAGGCTTATTCCAAGCACCATCAAAAAATAAAGCCCCCAATTCACGGCGACTACGTGGTGCAGTTTCACGCGCAAGCAAATCCCCCGTAATTGTCTCAATATCCGTTAAATAGCCAACTGAAATCATCGCCATCAAGGTAAATTGGTCGGGGATATTAAAGGCCGCTCGAGCTTTATCCGCACTAAAACCACCTAATTGATGGGCACTCAAACCCATGCTAGTTGCTTGCAAGCAAAGATTTTGAGCTGCAGCACCCGTATCGTATTCTGCCCAACGGTTAGGCTGGCCATTTTTAGTGAACAAAGTATCTGCACAAATCAAACAAAGAAGAGGTGCGTTTTTCACCCAAGATTGATTCCCTTCAACAAGACAGTCAAAAGCTTGTTGCCAAGCGTTTGGATCAAGACCTTTATTCCACACCAAAATGCGCCAAGGCTGGTCACCCATACAAGAAGGCGCCCAGCGAGCTGCTTCTAATAAGGCAATTGTTTGTTCACGAGTCACAGGCTTGCTTGCATCATAAGCACGACCACTCCAACGCTCTGCAATGGTTGGGTCGATGGCTACTTGGGTAATCGCTGGTTTTTTCATAGGTTTAATGCTTATAAAGTTGGGTAGTCGATATAGCCTTTTTCAGTACCACCGTAAAAGCTTTTTGAATCAGCCTCATTCAGAGGCGCATCTTGACGGAAACGCTCAACTAAATCAGGATTGGCAATGAATGGAACGCCATAGGCCACAGCGTCTGCATGACCTTTGGCAATCGCCGCATTACCTCGCTCTTTATCATAAGACAAATTCGCCATATAAGGTGATTTGCAAAGTTTACGCATTGCATCAAAATCAAAGGGTTCTGCGACACCGCCCCCATGAATACCACCCTCAACCACATGCAAATATGCCAAATTGAATTGGTTTAATTGCTCAGTCACGTAATTGAATAAAGCTTGTGGATTACTATCTTTCATATCGTTAAATGGATTCACTGGTGAAAGGCGCAAGCCCACTTTATCGGAACCAATAGCTTCGACAACAGCTTTTGTCACTTCCATCAAGAATCGGGTGCGATTTTCAATACTACCACCGTAAATATCAGAACGTTGATTACTTCCATCTCGTAAGAACTGATCAAGCAAATAGCCGTTAGCCGAGTGAATTTCTACGCCATCAAACCCTGCTTTGATGGCATTTTTACTGGCTTGAACATAATCCGCCACAATACTTGGAAACTCACAAGCATCTAAAGCCCGTGGTTCGACATAGTCCACCAAACCTTCAAAAGTGAAAGCCTTACCAGCTGGCTTCACTGCTGAAGGCGCGACTGGTGTGGCACCATTTAATAAGCTTGGATGTGAAATACGACCCACATGCCACAGTTGAATCACAATCTTGCCGCCTTTGGCGTGAACTGCATCTGTTACCTTTTTCCAACCATCGACTTGGGCGTCGGTATAAATGCCTGGCAATAAAGGATAGCCGTGACCCATGGGCGAAATTGGTGTCGCTTCAGTAATAATCAACCCAGCGGTTGCCCGTTGTTCATAGTAAGTCACGTTAATGTCTTGCGGCACGCCCTCCATGCTAGAACGGTTGCGGGTTAGCGGCGCCATTACCATACGATTACTCATGGCAATGCTGCCTAGTTTTACTGGGCTAAATAAATCGCTCATCGTCTATCCTTTATCAAAACTTCTAAAATAAAATCGTTAAAAAACTTAATTCGTTTTAATGCCTTCAAGCAACAAAGTTACTTCAATCCTTGTGCGATAACTACCTCAAGACTCGTTAGCATAACCTAATACCTTCAAGGCGAATGTCATTTCTTTGGTATTGGTAAATTGAAAATAAATACTGATATTCTCAGTGAGATCACTTAAAATACCTGACAACTTTGACGCAACATGGAGAATCCCAAAGTTTAGTAAGGCTATGAGCGTTATCGATCTTTTAAGTTTCAACTTCAGCACAAACACTTACTTGAGCCGCTTAAAAACTAGCCGCCAATAACACTTTAAAAAACTCCCAAAAAATTAAACTTGTGGCAAATCAAATAAAAGCACTTCTACGTCCGACTCTGCTTGCAAATTCAAATCAATAGATTCTTCTAACACAATCGCATCGCCCTTCAGCAGCAACTCCCCATTGACAAGCAAACTACCTCTCGCTAATTGCAAATATGCACTTCGGACTTTAGGTGCATGATAAACAAGCGAATGACCGCCCTGCAAACAAGCCGCCCACAAATTGACGTCTTGATGAATCAACAATGAATCATTTCGTGCGTCTTGTGAGGCAATCAAACACCAGCGATTGTGCTTCCGTTTGGCATCAATATGTTTATCCTCATAACTAGGTGTAAGTCCGTTCTGTGCTGGCGTTAGCCATATTTGTAGCAGATATGCCTCTTCAGTTGACGATGGGTTCATTTCCGCATGCACAATACCTGTTCCAGCCGTCATGCGTTGCACATCCCCGGATTTAATAACAGAGCCGCTACCAAGGCTATCTTGATGCGCCAGTTCACCTCCGAGCATATAAGTAATGATTTCCATGTTCTGATGCGGATGCATCCCAAAGCCTTGATTGGGTGCGATCACATCCTCATTAATCACCCGCAACACCGAAAACTCCATGCGTGCAGGGTCGTAATAACGATTAAATGAAAACGAATGATAACTATCTAACCAACCATGATTAGCATGACCTCGTGATGCTGAACGACGTATTTCCATCCCCTGTCCTTAATTCAACTTTTCTGAATAATTAATAACATAATAAATAATGTAATCTAAACTAGATAGCAAATAATTTTGCATATATCATTCAAATTATATGAACAAAAAAATTACCTTAGAAGCGCTTGAAATTTTAGATGCAATCGAGCGCAAAGGAAGCTTTGCGGCAGCAGCAGAGTCATTATTTCGTGTCCCTTCCGCCATTACATACAGCATTCGCAAGCTAGAAGATGACATGGGCATAGCGCTATTTAACCGTTCAGGTCACAGAGCAACACTGACAGAGGCTGGACAGGAACTGCTTCAAGAAGGCCGTCATTTATTACAAGCCGCAAGCGAGCTAGAGGCGCGCGTAAAACGCGTTGCCACTGGCATTGAAACCACACTCACCATCGCCATCAGCGACATTCTGCCAACAGCACCACTCTTTAATGTTCTAGAGGAGTTCTACACATTGGGATTTGGCACGCGGATCAAAGTGTTACAAGAAGTGTATGGCGGTAACTGGGATGCCTTAATTTCTGGCCGCGCTGATATCTCGATTGGCGCACCAGGTGACGGGCCAACTAGCGGAGGCATTGCTGTCAAACCGCTTGGTATCATGCCTTTTGTGTTCGCTGTTGCGCCCCAGCACCCACTTGCCAAGCTAGAAGAACCGCTACAAAACAAAGATATTGTGCAATATCGCTCAGTTTCAGCGGCAGATAGTTCACGTAGTCTTCCACCACGCACCTCGGGCATCTTAACTGGTCAAGATGTACTCACTGTAGCTAATATGCAAGCCAAGGCAGAAGCGCAAGCAAAGGGCTTAGGTGTTGGCTATATACCGCAATATCTGGCTATTGAGCAAGTCGCTCTGGGTAATCTTATGATCAAAGAAGTCGCCGAACCCAAACCGGACACAATGATGTATTTGGCCTGGCGCTCACAAGATAAAATAATGGGCAAAGCCCAACAATGTTTAGTTAAACGACTGGAAAAAACTGCTTTTATTTAAAATAGAAGCGGTAAAATCAGCGACATGAGTATCATCTTGGAAAATAACATTACCATCCCCCTTCGCAAGGAAAATGCACACAAAGGTGACCACGGTAGCGTGGCAATCGTTGGCGGGGCTAAAGGCATGCTGGGTGCTGTTTTATTAGCAGCACGAGCAGCTTTGTTGAGTGGCGCAGGAAGAGTCTACGCAAGTTTTTTATCTGAAGATGCACCAACACTAGATTTAATTCATCCAGAAATCATGTTTCGCGATACTGAAGCAGTAAAATTATTATCGCATTTAAGCTCAGTTATTATCGGTCCCGGATTTGGTACATCATCTCAAGCAAACTCACTCCTGAGTTTTTGGCTCAACCAAGAAATCTCATTAATTATAGATGCTGACGCACTCAATTTAATTGCATGTGATGAGACACTTACCAACTTACTAATTCATCGCAAGGCCAGTTCAATTGTCACACCACACCCGGGCGAAGCAGCAAGACTACTTCAAACCACCGGCAGAGAAATTGAGTGCAATCGAATCGAAAGTGCATTAAAAATTTCTGAGAAATATCATGTTGTTTCTGTATTAAAGGGGCACGAAACCATTATTGCGCATCAAGGTAGACACCTGATCAATAAAACAGGAAATGCAGGCCTAGCTAGTGGGGGCACTGGCGATGTTCTTAGCGGCATCATTGGTAGCTTGGTTGCACAAGGCCTAGATACTTTTAACGCCACTCGAACCGGCGTATACATTCACGGCGCTGCAGCCGACTCATTAGTAGCCGAAGGGATCGGTCCAATAGGATTAACAGCCTCCGAGGTAGCGATTAAAGTGCGCCAACTATTAAACACCTCCCCACAGCGATGAATGAACAAGACCAACTATTCATGCAAGCAGCAATTGAGCTTGCTAAACAGGCAGCCGCGAATGGCGAAGTGCCCGTAGGCGCCGTTGTCGTTAAAGATGGTGAGATTATCGGCCGGGGAAGCAATGCCCCTATTGGATTAAATGACCCTAGCGCGCACGCTGAAATTCTAGCCCTGCGTGATGCCGCTAAAAATATCGGCAATTACCGATTGGTCGATTGCACTTTATACGTCACGCTAGAGCCTTGCGCGATGTGTTCAGGAGCTATTCAGCACGCTCGTATTGCTAACCTAGTTTATGGCGCTAGCGATCTTAAAACAGGTGCTTGCGGCAGCGTGATTAACTTAATGACTGAAGAAAAGCTTAATCATCACACCACCGTCAAAAGCGGCGTGCTTGCAGAAAAAACAGGGCAAATACTTTCAGACTTTTTTAGACAACGTCGACTAACTAAAAAGCTATAAAAAAACCCGCAAAAGCGGGTTTTTTTAAATCATTAAAAGCACCTAGTCTCTATCGTTACCCATTAAAGTCATCAAAATGCTTAATAGGTTCACAAACAAATTGTAGATATCAAGATACAGACTCAACGTTGCCATTACATAATTTGTTTGGCCACCACGAACGATTTGGTTAACATCGTACAAAATGTAACCTGAGAAAATAAGCACCGAGATACTTGAAATCATTAAGTGCGCAGGGTCAAAGTGAAAGAACATGTTAGCCAGTGAAGCCACTAAAGCTAATATTAAACCAACAAATAAGAATTTACCCAAACCGCTAAAATCACGTGCAGGTGTCGAACCGATTGCAGCCAAGCTGAAAAATGTAATGCCAGTACCAGCAGCCGCAAGACCAATAATTTCCCCGCCATTTCGTAAGTGCAAAGCCACCTGTAGGATAGGCCCTAACAAGAGACCAAAAATAAATGTCATGGCAAGAAGAAGCCATACACCTGTCGCGCTATTTTGATTAGCAGCAATGAGTTGAAACATACCAAACATGACCACCATAAAGCCTATTGCGAACATGAATGGATGCATTGCCATAAATCCGAAATTCATTTGCAGACCGAAATAGGCGCCTATCATGGTTGGAATCATGGTTAAACCAAGCAAGGCGTAAGTGTTACGCAGCACGCGGTTTTGAATATCCGCGGCAGTAGTTGAACGACCAATTACTTGAACATCATCAAACATTACAATTTCCTTATCAAAATATCGCCAAAGAGCGACATACTTAAGATAGCGACTTTATCATTAAGTTTCAAGACTATTTTTGTGACAATCTATTAAAAAATCAAAACAAATCCTGCTCAGACTTACCTACTAAATCAACTCGTTTTACCGCTGCAACAAACTCAGCATCTTCGTGTAAATGGTCCATATCTTTGGGGGCTCGGCCACCATGCATGCGCGCCAACCTTGCTCGACTTGCACCCGTCATATCCCACTTTAGATTTGCCAATAATTCATCCGCCTTATCTGGCTGATTGCACAATAGCACCATGTCACAACCCGCATTTAGCGCAGCTAAAGCACGCGCCGTTACATCACCAGCCACCCCAGCCCCCTCCATGGATAGGTCATCACTAAAAATGACGCCATCAAAAGACAAACGCTCTCTTAGCACTTTTTGTAACCAGCGCGGTGAGAAGCCTGCTGGCTTTTCATCCACCTTAGGGTAAATCACATGGGCAGGCATAATCGCTTGAATGCCATCATCAATCATCTGACGGAATGGCTGCATGTCATTTTGGGCGATTTCATCAAAGTCGCGCTCATCCACAGGAATCGCCACATGCGAGTCTGCCATCACATATCCATGTCCAGGAAAGTGCTTGCCGACCGCTGGCATACCGCCACGTCTCAGGCCATGCATCAGAGCGTAGGCAAGCTCATGAATAGCTTGAGCTTTGACATGAAACGCACGATTTCCAATGACTTGGCTTTCTCCGTAATCCATATCCAGAACAGGCGTAAAGCTAAAATCTACACCATGCGCTCGCAATTCAGCGGCTAAAATCCAACCCGCTTCTTCTGCCAACTCTTTCGCTTTTTTAGGATTTTCATCCCAAATTTTTCCAAACTCACGCATTGGCGGAATTTTAGTAAAACCATCTTTAAATCGCTGCACCCGCCCACCTTCATGGTCGACAGAAATTAACAATGGCGGCTGGCGAACCGCATGAATACTTGCCGTCAACGCCTTCAATTGCGCTGGCGATTCAAAGTTACGTGAAAACAAAATTACGCCACCTACTAAAGGGTGCCGCAATCGCTTAATATCTTCCGAGGTGAGTTCCTTACCAACCACATCCAGCATCACTGGGCCAAGTGTCATTTCTTTTTATCCTCTTACGTCCAAATAATCGCGCAAACGATCACCTAATACATTTACCGCCAAAACCAGCGACATTAAACTTAAACCTACCGCCAACACATAATGTGGCGCAATCAGCATATAACGCACACCATCGCGTAACATTGCACCCCAAGAAGCATCTGGTGCTTGTATGCCCAAGCCCAAAAATGACAGGCTCGCTTCCGCGATCACCAAACCAGCCATGCTATAAGTTGCCTCAACCAGCAAAGGCGCAGCTAACAAAGGCAACATATGTTTTACCATGATACGCAGCGTTGAAGCCCCCAAAGACTTAGCTGCCATGACATGCTGACGCTGTCTTAAAGAGAGCACTTGAGCACGTGTTAGTCGCGCATAGCCTACCCATGAAGTAATACAAAGCGCTAATATAAGATTACTTAAACCCGCGCCTAATACTGCAGCAAAGGCAATCGCCAATAATATGCCAGGGAAAGCCAAAAAGACATCGGTGATTTGCATGAGAGTACGGTCAACCCATCCACCATAGAATCCAGAAACCATTCCCAGCATAATTCCAAAAGTGGCAGTCATAGTTGTGACTAGCGCTACAACGAATAGCGAGACTTTTGCGCCCGCTAGCAAGCGTGGGAAAATATCACGCCCCAAATCATCAAAACCAAACAAGTGTGCAAAAGAAGGCCTTGCCAAAATAAAATCCAAATGAATTTGATTAGGCTGAAGATCAACAAAACTTGCAAGAATCGCGGCAAGCATCCACAAAGCTAATACCCAAACAGAACAATATTTAAGTCTCATGAGGCAAACCTTACGCGCGGGTCTATTTTGATATAAATAATGTCAGTGGCTAAATTGACCATTACATAAACCAAAGCCACCACAAGCACACAAGCTTGCGTCACAGGATAGTCGCGCTTTTCAATAGACTCAACCAACAACCGGCCAATCCCATCCCAAGAAAATATGGTTTCAGTAATCACAGTACCTGCCAACAAACTACCCAACTGCAAGCCAAGCACAGTGACAATCGGCAACAATGCCGCTCGAAGAACGTGCCTTAAAATCACAGATCGCTCAGCTAACCCTTTAGCTCTAGCTGTGCGAATAAAATCCTCATGCAACACTTCCAACATGCTGGCGCGAGTCATTCGGGTCAAAATAGCCGCTAAGCCAAACCCTAAAGTTAATGCAGGCAAGATAATAGCAACGCCTCTCTCCATGCCACTCACAGGCAATAAGCCTAGCCATAGTGCAAACACCATCATTAACATCGGCCCCATCCAAAAATGTGGCATGGCAGAAATAGAAAGACTTATAAAATTAGCTAATTTGTCAGGCCATTGATTCACCTTCAGGGCGGCAACAACCCCTAAAGGCAGACCAATCAATATGGCAAAAGACAAAGCGAGCAGAGCCAATTTAGCAGTAGCAGGCAAACGCTCTGCGAGCAAATCAACAATCGGTTTTTTTGAGTGAATGGAGACACCCAAATCACCATGGGCCAGTTTGTTTAGATAAACACCAAACTGCACATAAATAGGCTGATCCAAGCCAAGATCTGAGCGGAGTTGCATACGATCTGCGCTGCTTGCCGATTCACCCAACATTACCTCAACTGGATCACCTGGCACCGAATGAACTAAAAGAAAAGTGAGCAATACGACGCCAAACAGCACTGGCACTATGCCCAAGAAACGCTTGATCATGGCTGAATATCGACCTCTACACCAACATCCACCTTATCAAACAAAGCCATGATGTCAGCATTACGCATACGTACACAGCCATGCGAGCCAATCACGCCCATCGGATTACTATCCGGGGTGCCATGGATGTAAATATATCGCTGCATAGTATCAACATTACCCAAACGATTAAGACCCACTTCAGTGCCAGAAAGCCACAAAACACGGGTCAAAATCCAATCGCGATTTGGAAATTCATTCATGAGCTCTGGCGTGCAAATTTCACCTGTGGGGCGCCTACCAACAAAGACACTTCCTATTGGCTCGCCATCACCTATTTTGGCGCGGATGATATGTTTGCCTAGTGGTGTACATCCACTATTCTTTTCAGAGCCAACGCCTTTTGTGGCGGTAGAGATAGAATAATACGCAAGGACTTCATTCTGCGCATTAAACACAGTCAAAGTTTGCTGAGAAATAGAAACGACGAGACGCATGAAAAAATAGAAATCGCTTAAAAGATTATCTAAAGACGATTGTAACAAGCTAGACGGTTTTTAACAGCCTTAATCTTTGAGCTTGCCGGTGCAAAGCCATCCCCAAGGCGACGTCGAATTGTCATACGCCCACTGGGCGGCCATAGCGGTCAGTATTTACCACTTCCTCTGTCGCTTGTTTGTTGTAAAAAACTCAGAAAGTCTTTGTTTGCCTATTTGCACAAACGGCTAGACGTTCTTTAGGTGCAACAATCTCCACCAAACGGATGACCTATAATCGCTTGGATTAAACAGCAAACTAAACCGGCAGAATCATCGACTCCAAATTGATTTATCGTTTTGCGGGCGCAACATTCCAAATGTTTTTAGCATATTCACCAATGGTGCGATCACTAGAGAATTTACCTACTCGCGCCACGTTTAAGATAGCACGACGAGACCATTCCTCTTGGTCTTGATACAAGGTACTTACTGCATCTTGCGTAGCAACATAACTCGCGTAATCCGCGAGCAATAAATAGTGGTCGCCCTTATGCAATAAATTATCAAAAATCGCTTGATAACGATCTGGCTCCTCAACATTAAAGAAGCCGTTTGCAATCATATCCAACACCTGTTTAAGTTCAGCATTGCTATTGTAGTAATCCCATGGGTTATAGCCCGCCGCTTTAGTTTGCGCTACTTCATCAGTCGTTAAACCAAAGATAAAGATATTCTCATCGCCCACCTCTTCTTTAATTTCAACGTTAGCACCGTCCAAAGTGCCAATGGTCAATGCACCATTAAGCGCCATTTTCATGTTACCAGTGCCAGAAGCCTCGGTGCCCGCTGTTGAAATTTGCTCAGACAAATCACTACCTGGAAACAACAATTCAGCCGCTGAAACTTCATAGTTGGGATAGAACACTACTTTCAATTTATCGCCCACCGCTGGGTCATCATTGATAATGGTCGCCACATCGTTAATGAGACGAATGATTTGCTTAGCCATCCAATAGCCAGGTGCGGCTTTACCCCCAAAAATAACGGTGCGTGGCGTAATCTCTTTAGCTTGTCCTGAACGAATACGGTTATACAAAGTAATTACGTGCAAGACATTAAGTAATTGACGTTTGTATTCATGAATCCGCTTAATTTGCACATCAAACAAACTATGAGGATTTAGTTTTACGCCTGTTAAATCTTCAATTCGGTTTGCCAAACGCACTTTATTGGCGAGTTTCACCGCACGGAAAGCCTTTCTAAATGCTTTATCTTCAGCAAGCGGCGTGATGAGCTTGAGCTTATCTAAATCACGCTGAAAACCTGTGCCAATTGCTTTAGTCAATAATGCGGTTAAATCTGGATTGCATTGATTGAGCCATCGGCGCGGTGTAATGCCGTTTGTCACATTCACAAATTTTGTTGGATAGATACGGTTAAAGTCTGCAAACAATGTGGTTTTAAGCAGTTCGCTATGAAGCGCAGCAACACCATTGACTGTATGGCTACCCACGACAGCTAAATGTGCCATGCGAACTCGGCGACCGTGAGTTTCATCAATAATAGAAACGCGCGTTAGCAGATCAGTATCGCCAGGGAAATGATGGTTCACCATCCCTAAGAACTCGTGATTAATGCGATAGATGATTTGTAGATGACGTGGCAAAAGACGACTGAACAAATCAACCGCCCAAGTTTCTAAAGCCTCTGGCATTAACGTGTGGTTGGTGTATGCAAATACCTTACCCACTAAGCTCCAAGCAAAATCCCAATCAAGCTGATGCACATCGACTAATTGGTAAATCATCTCGGCTACTGCAATCGCAGGATGTGTATCGTTCAATTGAATGGCAATTTTATCAGGCAGTTTTTTCCAGTCTTTATGCTTGAGCAAAAAGCGATGAAGAATGTCTTGGATAGAGGCTGAAACAAAGAAATACTGTTGTTTCAAACGTAGCTCACGACCAGATGCAGAAGCATCATTTGGATAGAGCACTTTCGAAATACTTTCAGTCACGTTACGGCTTTCAACGGCACGCTCGTAGTTACCTTCATTAAACTGGCGCAAATCAAACTCTTTAGCTGCTTTAGCAGACCATAAGCGTAAGTTGTTCACGGTTTGTGTGTCATAACCAGGAATCGGCACATCGTAAGCCATCGCCACCACATGCTCACCATCTGCCCAGTGGCACTCAACCCCTTTTTCACTTTCAAATTCAACTACATTGCCAAAGAACTGGACCGTGTAAGTGCTCTCTGGACGTTGGAATTCCCAAATATTGCCATACCTTAGCCAATTATCTGGGTTTTCAATTTGCTGACCTTGATTGATAGATTGCTTAAACATGCCATACTCATAACGAATACCATACCCCGTACCCGGGATATCCATGGTTGCCATCGAGTCTAAAAAACATGCTGCCAAGCGCCCCAAGCCCCCATTACCCAAAGCTGCATCCGGCTCCATCTCTACTACGCTTTCCATCTTATGGCCTAAAGTGTTTAAGCCCGCACGCACTTCAGGCTCTACGCCCAAATTTAGTGCAGCATTGGACAACATTCGACCAATCAAAAATTCAAGTGAGAGATAATAAACACGCTTAGGGTCTTGCTCAGCATAAGCCTCAACAGTCTTAACCCAACGGTCAATGACATGGTCTCGCACGGTATATGCCGTGGTTGAGTACCAATCACGAGGCGTTGCAACCTCATCCGTTTTAAAAATCGAATATACCAAATGATTTTGCAAGGCTTGCTTAGCCGAGGTTTTCACATCAGTCACGCTTGAGACTTGGTTTTTGGCCTTTGTAGCACGCGTTTTTTTAGGTGTAGTCGGAGTTTTTTGAGTGGTCATCGTTTAATTCTTTATGTGAGATTGCATTCATCAAAATGCAGCATTGATTCAATGCTGCAATTTTACCCTAGCAAAAAGCAGGCCTGAGTGAAGTTTCGATTTATTTTTTATGTCGGCACCAATAAAAAAGCCCTCAAGGCCAAAGAGCCAAGAGGGCTTTGAATATTCGCTTGAATTAGCTAATTAATAAGCTATTCATGCGTTTTACAAAGCTTGCAGGATCATTAAGTTGACCACCCTCAGCCAACAAGGCTTGGTCAAATAAAAGGTGAGCTAAGTCGTTAAACTTCACCTCATCGTTTTCAGCTTTCAATCGTTCAACCAAACCATGCGTTGGATTAATTTCTAAGGTTGGTTTACTTTCAGGTGTTTTTTGACCTGCCGCTTTAAGCATACGCTCCAAGTTACCTGACAAATCATGCTCTCCTGCCACTAAACAAGCGGGGGAATCCGTTAATCGATGCGTTACGCGCACTTCTTTCACTTGATCGCCTAAGGTTGCTTTTACTCTTTCAATCAAATCTTTAGCAGCATCTTCCACTTGTTTCTTAGCTTCTTTTTCAGCTTCGTCTTCAAGCTTACCTAAGTCCAAGTCGCCTTTAGCGATAGATTGCAATTTTTTACCATCAAACTCAGTTAAGCCACCCAACATCCATTCATCCACACGATCAGAAAGCAACAATACTTCAATGCCTTTTTTACGGAAAATTTCTAAATGTGGGCTATGTTGCGCTGCGGCAAAGCTATCAGCCGTGATGTAATAAATCGCTTCTTGACCCTCTTTCATGCGAGCGATGTAGTCTTTAAAGCTAACCACTTGCGCTTCTGTGTCCAAGTTGGTTGAGGCAAAGCGGAGCAAGCCAGCGATTTTTTCTTTGTTAACAAAGTCTTCGCCTGGACCTTCTTTGAGGACACGTCCGAACTCGCCCCAGAATGCTTGATATTGCTCAGGCTTATGTTCAGCCAAGTCTTCTAGCAAGCCAAGCACCTTCTTGACTGAAGCAGCTTTAATCGCATCAATATCTTTTGAGTGCTGCAAGATTTCTCGCGAAACATTGAGAGGCAAATCAGCTGAGTCAATCACACCACGCACGAAACGTAAATATTGTGGCATAAGCTTTTCAGCATCTTCTAAAATAAATACACGCTTCACGTACAGCTTAATGCCATGACTGCGTTCACGGTCGTACAAATCAAAAGGGGCTTTGCTTGGCAGATAAAGCAAGGAAATATATTCTTGATTACCTTCTACGAGGTTATGACTCCAAGCCAATGGGTTCTCAAAATCATGCGAGACGTGCTTATAAAACTCTTGATACTCTTCCTCAGTCACATCGCTTTTAGCGCGCGCCCACAAAGCAGAAGCTTTATTGACTGTCTCATCTTCCTCTGTTGCCACTTGCTCGCCATCTTTCCATTCAGATACCTTCATCACAATAGGCAACGTGATGTGGTCTGAGTATTTACGAATGATGGATTTAAGTTTCCAATCATTAAGGAATTCATCTTCTCCTTCACGCAAATGTAAGACGATTTCGGTCCCTCGTGTTTTCTTGTCGGCAGTTTCTAAAGTAAAGTCACCCTCACCTGCCGACTCCCACTTAACCGCTTCAGTTTCGCCGGCGCGTAGCGTGGTTAAAGTCACTTTGTCCGCAATGATAAAAGCTGAATAAAAGCCCACACCAAACTGACCAATCAAATTAGCATCTTTAGCTTGGTCACCAGTGAGTGAGTTAAAGAATTCTTTTGTACCTGATTTCGCAATCGTACCGATGTTTTCAATTACCTCAGCACGATTCATACCAATGCCGTTATCAGTAATCGTCAATGTCCTCGACGCCTTATCAAAAGCAATCCGAATCTTTAAGTCGCTATCGCCACCGTAAAGCGTGTTATCAGAAAGCGCAGAAAACCTTAACTTATCTGAAGCATCGGAAGCGTTAGAAATTAACTCTCGCAAAACAATTTCTTTGTTGCTGTATAGAGAGTGAATCATCAGCTGTAGCAGCTGTTTTACTTCGGCTTGAAAACCTAAAGTTTCTTTTTGAGATGACGACTTCGCCATGTTGAAAGCTCCTAAATTGCGGGTAAAAAAACGATAAATTTTAGATGGGGATAATCACGTTTATTTCAAGAGCCTATTAGAGTAGTTTTTTAAGGAGTTGAATTGACCTGCATCAATATTGCCATGAGACAGAGGGTTATGATCAGAGTGTTGTTGTTTATTGGAGATATTGCGATGTTGAAAGTACTATTCCAAACCTTACCAGGCCAACTTAGCGTGCTTTGCTTAGTGTTGATTTTTGTCATAATGGGCTACTTGTGGACTTACTTCTACAAAAAGAGCCAAGAAGAATCTTAATGCTAAAGCCCAATTAGCTGATTTAGCACAATCGCTGCAGCGGTCATCCCAAAAGGGGCTGTAACACACACGGATGAACCGTAGCCCGAACAATTTAAGCCAGTAATGGCATTATCAACCTCGCAACTTACTTCGACGTCTGCATTTGGTTGTAAGACTTGCTCATCAGAATAAACTGCTGTGATACCAAACTTAGCCGCGCTCTTTTTATGGCTAGTTGGTGCCTTTGGAAACTGATGATCACGGCGTAATTGATTGCGCACTTTGGCTAGCAACCTATCGCCTACTACTTGGGATAAATCCCCTTGCTTGATTTTGGTAGGATCCAGCCTACCACCTGCGCCGCCAACGGTAACAAGGGGGATATCATTGTTCTTGCAATAGGCAGCAATCGACACTTTTGCTTTCGCATCGTCGATAGCATCTAGTACCATATCAAAAGCGCTATTCAGCATGTCGGCCACATTGTCTGGCGTCACAAAATCCTCAATCTCTTTAATCACACAAGCAGGATTGATCGCTTTGATACGCTCTGCCATGGCAGTCACTTTAGCGATACCAAAAGCACCATCTATTGCGTGGAGTTGGCGGTTTACATTGGATTCGGCAATATTATCTAAATCAATCAGCGTGATATGTCCAACAGCGCTTCTTGCCAATGCTTCAACCGCCCAAGAGCCCACACCGCCTATTCCGATAACACAGACTTTCGCAGCCTGAAGTTTTTCTAGGCCTTGCTGTCCGTATAAACGGCGAACGCCGCTAAAGCGACGTTCATAATCTGGCGAATCAATTTCGAGCATATTTACTTTTCTAGCACAACAAAAGCGGTTGCAAATGCCTTTTCATCTGAGATGGAAAGATGTGCAAACTTGATATTTTTTGCTTCTAAGCAAGCTTGCAACTCAATCGCCAAATCAAATACCGGCTTTCCTAAATCATCATGACCTACACCAATATTTTCAAACGTCGCCGGCTTGCGAATGCCTGTTCCGAGAGCTTTTGCAAAGGCCTCTTTGGCGGCAAAACGTTTTGCTAAGAAACGCGCTTTGGTATTGGATAATTGAAACTCTTGCATCTCGCGCTCGCTCAACACTCGCATCGCAAAGTGATCACCAAAACGATCTAACGAATCTTGAATTCGCGCCACTTCAACCAAGTCTGTTCCAACACCGTAAATCATGGTCTAGCGAGCCGCCTCAACCATCAGTGCTTTCATTTCACGCACAGCATATTCCCAACCCACAAATACTGCATGCGCCACAATGGCATGACCAATATTAAGCTCTTCAATACCAGGGATAGACGCGATCTGATGCACATTGTGTATATTCAAACCGTGTCCCGCATTCACCACCAAGCCTAAAGATAATGCATGTGCTGTCGCTTCTTGAATACGTTCTAACTCTTTAGCTTGCTCAGCACCTTCGCTATCCGCAAATTTTCCTGTGTGGATTTCAATGACAGGCGCACCTGCGGCTTTAGCTGCATTAATTTGCGCTATATCTGGGGCAATGAATAATGACACACGAATACCCGCATCAGTCAGCGTCTTACAAACGGCTTTCACTCGCGTCAAATTACCTGCCACCTCAAGACCGCCCTCTGTGGTGCGTTCCTCACGTCGTTCAGGAACCAAGCAGACGTCTTGTGGTTTTACTTCTAAAGCAATTCCGACCATTTCATCAGTGATCGCCATTTCAAAGTTCATTTTAGTTTGTAACAATGGACGAAGCGCATACACGTCAGCATCTTGAATATGGCGTCTATCTTCACGCAAATGGATAGTGATGCTATCTGCGCCGGCCTCTTCCGCGCGCAATGCGGCTTGCACCACGCTTGGGTATTGAGTACCTCGCGCTTGGCGCAAAGTCGCTACGTGGTCGATATTCACGCCTAATCTAATGTTGGATCTTGCCATCATAAATCCTGTAAATCGATTAAAAGTTGTCTAGTGTGCAGTGGCTTATCGCCCAAGTAATGCGCCAGCAGAAGTCGCATTAATTGCTTACTTTGCTGCTGTGTTTGCAGATCTGCATAATCATCTTGCGCCATGTCCAGCAAGGTTTTGCCAGACAATTGTACGCCATTTTCTTGATAGTCATGCTTTGACGAAACAGGACCTACTTCTGGCACGTAATAGTATTGAGCTTCAGCAGTCACTATCTCATCTCGAATATTGTGCGTTAAAGGCACGGCATAACCCAACGCTTGCAATAAACGGAGCTCAAAGCGACGCAGAATACTGGCAGAATCCTCAGGCGCAAGCGAAAGCAATTTTAGCGTTTGTGTGTATTCATCAAACAAGACTTCGTGGGCATCCTCACGCGGCAATAAGCGTAGCAATAGTTCGTTAAGATAAAAGCCACACATCAAAGCCTCACCTTGAAGCATTAACAGACCTGCATACCATTCCAGGGAATGTAAAGTTTTAAGCTCTAACTTACCAGACCATGCGCCAAGCAATGGCTGAAAGGACTGTAACATGCCACGCATCGCAGAACGAGGCCTTCTTGCCCCCTTTGCAACCGCTGATACCCGACCAAAGTCACGGGTAAAAAGCTCAACAACCAAACTAGTCTCTTTAAAGGGATAAGTATGCAGAACGTAAACTGGCTGATTGTCCTGACGAGAAATACTACTGACAGCCATTTAAAAACCTATAAAGCCTAATAACCCAGACTTTTGAGCGCACGTTCGTCATCCGCCCAACCGCCTTTTACTTTCACCCAAGTTTCAAGCCATACCTTTCCGTCAAAGAGCTTTTCCATGTCTTGACGAGCTTCCGTTGAAATCTTCTTGAGCTTCTCGCCACCCTTACCTATCAGCATGGGCTTTTGGCTTTCTTTGTCGACAATAAATGCCGCATGAATTCTGCGTAAATTACCTTCCATCTCAAACTTTTCAATTTCAACGGTAATCGCATATGGCACTTCCTCACCCAAAAAACGGAAAGCCTTTTCGCGGAGCAACTCTGCCGCCAAGAATCGTTCGTTCTTATCGGTAATTTCATCTTCACCATAAATTGCATCCTGCTCTGGTAAATATTCACGTACGGCGCTTAATAGCTCATCTAAATATAAGCTCTTTTTGGCACTCACAGGCACAATCGCGGCAAATGGAAATAACAAATCAAAGTCTTGAATAAGAGGCAATAAGTTACCTTTGTCACCCATCAAGTCGGCTTTATTCACGACTAGCAAGACAGGCTTATCTTTAGGCAATAAATTCAATACAATTTTATCCGCGTCACCGAGATGCATAGGTTCAATGACGAAGAGCACGACATCAACTTCATTAAGCACTTGGGTCACGGTTTTATTCAGGGTTTTATTCAGCGCATTAATATGCTTTTGCTGAAAGCCTGGAGTATCCACAAATAAGAACTGCGTATCTTCTGTGGTATGAATCCCAAGCAAACGGTGACGAGTCGTTTGTGCTTTCCGTGAGGTAATACTAAGCTTCATCCCCATAATGTGGTTGAGCAACGTTGATTTACCAACATTTGGACGACCAACAATGGCAACTGTGCCACAACGAAATGGAGTATTTTGAGTCATTTTAAACTTTCATTTTACGCAAGCGTTTAGGCTACTATTTGTTGATAGGCAAGCTTAGCTGCTTCTTGCTCAGCATTACGGCGGCTTGAACCTTCACCTTGTGTGATGATATTAAATTTTGCAACTTTGCATTCGACACGGAAGGTTTGACAGTGTGCCTCACCTTCAATCGCCAACACTTCATAAGTAGGCACGTCGATTTTTTTAGACTGTAGGTATTCTTGGAGTAATGATTTCGGGTCTTTGCCTATAGATTTAGGGTCTATTTTTTCGATTAAAGGCGTAAATAGTTTAATCACCACCATCTCAGCAGCATCAAAGCCGGCATCAAGAAAAACCGCGCCGATAATGGCTTCCAAAGCATCAGCCAACACTGAAGGACGACGCCAGCCACCACTTTTTAGCTCACCTTCACCTAAGCGCAATGCTTCGCCAATATTGAGCATCAATGCTAATTCCGCAAGCGTTGGCTCTTTGACTAGGTGGGCACGTAAGCGACTTAGATCCCCCTCATCCAACTTAGGAAATGCAAGATACAGCTGACTTGCGATGATGAAATTAAGAACCCCATCGCCCAAAAACTCCAACCGTTCATTATTAATACTACCGAAACTACGATGCGTCAGCGCTTGCGTTAATAAGGCTTGATGATGAAAATTATAGCCAATTAAACGCTGAAGTCCGAAGGTGGTTTGATGATTCATCATAAGCTAAGCATCAGATTAATGCTCTGTAGTCGCCTTAAACTTGAACATCAAGCTGATATTCGCCAACAAAGGCTTTACCACTTGATACTCGGCCACGACGACTTTTTGATCTGTCTCATAAATAGTCAAATCACTGCTTTTAACCGAGCCGATGTAAGAGACATTAGCGCCAGCATCAAACTCTTTAGCAATTTCTTCATTCGTCATTGTTGCAAAATTAGGTTCATGACCAATCTTATACATCAACTTTTTCACAGAAGCATATTCGATATAAGCTGGCACCATTTTTACTGCGAGAATAATGATTGTAAATACAATCGCACCCATCACAACAAGACCAACAAACGACATGCCACGCTGGTTTGATAAAGATTTAATGTTTAGAGACTTCATCATTAATGAATACTAGTACCAATACGTTTAAATTGATCAAAGTTCCACCAAATAAAGAAGGCTTTACCAACTAGATTTCGCTCAGGCACAAAGCCCCAATAACGGCTATCGCGGCTATTGTCACGATTATCACCCATCGCAAAATAGTGACCCTCTGGTACTTCAAAAGCACCTTCACGGCTCATGCTATTTTCTTCAATCAGCAAGTCATGTTTTACATCACCCAACTGCTCTTCAAAACGCTTTGCATGCACTTGGTTTAAACCAGCATTCTCATAAGAGTAATCGTCAATATAAGCCATATCGAGCTTTTGGCCATTGATATAAAGCTGTTTGTCTTGATACAAAATCTTATCCCCAGGCAATCCAACTACGCGCTTGATGTAGTCAATCGACGGATCTGGCGGATAATGAAATACAAATACGTCGCCTCGTTTTGGATGGCTGGTTTCAATAAACGTACTATTCAAAATTGGCACGCGCAAACCGTAAGTGAATTTATTGACCAGAATAAAATCTCCGGCTAGTAGCGTTGGCATCATAGAGCCTGAAGGGATTTTGAACGGCTCAGCAATAAATGAGCGAATAAGAAACACAGCCAAAATGACTGGAAAGAAGCTTTTTGAATACTCAACTAGCATTGGGTCTGGAGAGTTAGGCGCACGGTTTTTGCGCAAAACGAGTTTATCTAGCAACCAAATAGAGCCAGTCACCAATAAAACCACCACCATAAATAACGCGAACATCATGCGAATAGCCCTTTATTTTTTGTATTTTCTATTTGTCTTCGACACGTAAAATGGCCAAGAATGCTTCTTGTGGAATTTCAACGTTACCCACCTGTTTCATGCGTTTCTTACCCTCTTTTTGCTTCTCTAGCAATTTCTTCTTACGCGTAATATCGCCACCATAACACTTAGCTAATACGTTTTTACGCATCGCTTTAACAGTCTCACGCGCAATAATATTAGCGCCAATCGACGCTTGAATAGCCACATCAAACATTTGACGCGGAATTAATTCGCGCATTTTAGCGGCCACTTCACGACCACGATAAACCGCATTGAGTCTATGCACAATGAGTGAAAGTGCATCGACACGGTCGCCATTAACCATGATATCCAACTTGACTAAATCCGCCGCACGGAACTCTAGGAATTCATAATCCATAGAAGCATAGCCACGTGAAACGGATTTAAGCTTATCAAAGAAATCAAGCACAACTTCATTAAGTGGCATTTCATAGCTGAGCATCACCTGTCTGCCCATATATTGCATATTCTTTTGAATCCCTCGTTTACCAGTACAAAGCGTCATCACAGGTCCCACATAATCCTGAGGCATGAGTAAGTTAATCGTAATCATCGGCTCACGAATTTCCTCAATGCGTGAAGGTTCAGGCAAGCGAGATGGATTTTCAATTTGAACGACTTCACCAGTCTTGAGCAACAATTCATAAATTACCGTTGGCGCTGTGGTAATCAAATCCATGTCGTATTCGCGCTCTAAACGCTCCTGCACAATTTCCATGTGCAAGAGTCCCAAGAATCCGCAACGGAAGCCGAACCCTAGAGCCGTGGAGTTTTCTGGTTCAAACTGCAACGAAGCATCATTTAAGCGCAATTTTTCGAGCGCACTACGTAGTGCTTCAAATTGATTTGACTCAACAGGATATAATCCCGCAAACACTTGCGGCTTCACTTCTTTAAAACCAGGCAATGCTTCTAAAGCTGGTTTATCAGCCAATGTAACGGTATCACCTACTTTAGCGCTAGTCAGCTCTTTAATGCCGGCAATAATGAAGCCCACCTCACCTGCTGAAAGTGACGGCTTTTGGAATGATTTAGGCGTAAATACGCCAACTTCTTCACATAGATGAACTGCACCTGTGGCCATTAAGCGGATTTTATCTTTTGGTTTAAGCGTGCCATCCACTACGCGTACTAACATCACGACGCCAACATAGTTATCAAACCATGAATCAATAATAAGAGCTTTAAGGGGTTTTGTTGGATCTCCTACAGGGGGTGGAATTCTTGCTACAACTGCCTCTAATACATCACGAACACCTTCACCCGTCTTGGCTGAACAGCGCACAGCATTTTGTGCCTCAACGCCAATCACATCCTCAATTTCTTGAATCACGCGGTCGGGATCTGCAGATGGCAAATCAATTTTATTGAGCACTGAAGTAACTTCAACGCCTAAATCTAGCGCCGTATAACAGTTGGCCACACTTTGCGCCTCAACGCCTTGACTGGCGTCTACAACCAACAATGCGCCTTCACAAGCTGACAATGAGCGACTAACTTCATATGAGAAGTCGACATGGCCTGGGGTATCAATCAAATTGAGCTGATACACTTGCCCATCCAACGCCTTGTATTGCAAAGCCGCTGTTTGCGCTTTAATGGTAATGCCACGCTCACGCTCCAAGTCCATAGAGTCGAGCACTTGCGCTTCCATCTCGCGGTCAGACAAACCGCCGCATAATTGAATAATACGGTCAGCCAGGGTCGATTTACCGTGGTCAATGTGGGCGATGATGGAAAAGTTACGGATATTATTCATAAATTCAGTGCAAAAGTTATACCAACAACAAGGGCGCCTAAGCGCCCCTGCAACCTACTACTAAAGTTTGATTTTACAGCAATTAGAGGCTTAATACCATGAGACACTAAGCCTGATTGCCATAGCTATTTACTTCGTATCTGTGACTTTAATTGGCACATACAAAGTACTTTCCCCACGCAACACTAATACTGCAACTGTTTTGCCGTTTGATACGCCTGCCAAAGTCTTATTAAACTGTTCTACAGTAGTGACTTCCGTATTATTAATACCAAGCACAACATCACCACGTCGAATACCTGCTGTGGCTGCTGCACCTTGTGAGTCAGTGACCAACAAGCCATTTTTACCGTTGAGCTTTTTCTTTTGTGGAGGGGTTAATTCATTTAAGGTGAGACCGATGCGATTAACTTCTGGCTTAGCCGCACCTTTGGTTGGCGTTGTCACATCATCTTTATCGTCTGGCGCCTCACCTACTGTCACTGATAAAGTTTTTGTAGCCCCTTTGCGTAACACTTCAACACTCACAGATTTTCCTGGCTTCACCCCACCCACAGCCCGTGGCAGATCAGATGATGAATTAATCACCTTACCATCAAACTTGAGAATTACATCACCAGCATCTAAACCGCCTTTATCTACAGGGCCATTTTTCTCAACGCCGGCAACCAGAGCACCATTGGTATTTTTCATGCCAAATGAATCAGCCAAATCCTTAGTGATTTCTTGAATAGAAACACCCAACCAGCCACGAGAAATCTTACCGCCGGATTTAAGTTGGTTTGAAACGTTCATCGCAACATCTATTGGAATAGAGAAGGACAACCCCATAGATCCACCACTACGGCTATAAATTTGAGAGTTAATACCAACAACCTCACCCTTCAAATTAAATAGTGGACCGCCTGAGTTACCGGGGTTAATCGCAACGTCTGTTTGAATAAATGGTACAAAATTCTCTTGTGGCAGAGCACGACCTTTAGCACTCACAATCCCTGCAGTCATGGTGTTTTCAAGACCAAACGGTGAGCCAATCGCAGCCACCCACTCCCCGACCTTTAGTTGATTAGGGTCGCCGATTGAAACCTTAGGTAAACCACTTGCATCAATCTTAAGCAAAGCCACGTCGGTACGGCGATCTGAGCCAATAATTTTAGCTTTAAATTCGCGCTTATCTGAAAGCTTTACAATTACTTCATCAGCTGCGTTAATGACATGGGCGTTAGTCAAGACATAGCCATCTGCACTAATTATAAACCCTGAGCCTAAAGACTGAGATTTAAACTCTTGCTGAGGCGCTTGCCCTCTTGGACCTCCAGGCACAGGCAATCCAAAACGACGAAATAGCTCATTAAATTGCTCATCGTCTTGGAACCCTCCAAAAGGATTACCATTGCCTTGCACCACTTGTGTGACGCTAATATTCACCACTGACGGCCCCTGCTTTTCAGCAAGCTCCGTAAAGTCGGGCAATTCTTTCGCAAATGCCGTGCTGGCAAATGCAAGCAAAAATGTAGAAATAGTGACTATTTTTCTAATCATACTTTTTACCTCTTTTTACATTGAACATGAACATTTGAAGATTGCTCTGCTAACCCCAAAATTACAGGGCGATAACGCGCATCAAGCGTCCTTGCTTGATTATGCACTTTCAACCACAAGTAACCTACAAATAAACCCAGCACAGCACCTAATGCAGTATTTCTATCCGCATGTAAAGCACTAGGAAACACCAGACTTCCGAGCATGGCGCCTAAAATCAACAAAACTAAAGGAACGCCATAAACAGCAAAAGAACTCCATAATAAGGCGCTCTCTTCCACTCCAACCACAACGATTTCATCTACATTTGCGTTGACAGTATTTTGCGCTTTAAAGATATTAGGACGATGACCAAATAAGCGCCCCCAAATCGAGATGCCACATCCGCGAGATTGCCCACACAAACCACAAGGCTTATTACGAACAATCTCTAAGCTGGCAACATCTTTATCGATGCTAACAACAATCGCGTTTTCTTTAATCATGATATTGGGTTCAATACTGAAAATAACAGAGCGTCATTGTGAATGACTTTAGATTTTTTTGCTAAAAAATTACGGCAAAATTCAAGGTTAAAACTTACTTTTTACTCTTAAAACTCACAGCATTTGCAAACTGCGTAACAGCTGCCTCCGGCACTTCACCAATCACCATGACCTGGTGGCCTTCATTGACCAAAGCAAAGAAATTGGTTGCACCCACCACCGTATGACCAATTTTAGGTCTTACCCCTTTACCAAGAGGCTCAATAAAGACAGAAATGGATGCCAATCCATCGGAGAAAATCATCTGGGTCACTGGCAAGCCTTTGCCCTGAACCGATTGCTTCACTTGATCCACCTTACGATAACCTGAAGGCAATTGAGTCACATCCCAATCCATGTCAGATGAGCTCGCTTTTGCTGGACCCTCTTGATCCATCACATAAGACTTGCTTGGATCAAATTTAGGCTTAAACCAATCCATATTTTGACCATCCATCAAGGTGAGCTGACTAAAGCTAATTTGCTCCAACGCATCGCCGCGCTCGCCCAAAGTCATTGTTTTAAGTAACAGACCAAACTCTTTATCAACCCAAAATTTATAGCCATAACGCATTTGGTCTTTAGGCGTCAAACTCACCACAAAAGCATCACGCCCCCCAATGCGCTCAGTGCCGTTATTTTGCGCTTGGTAACTGGCCTTTAGTGCATCCATATTGCTTGGCAATAAAGCGGGAAACATATTCTGTCCACGCTTTTTCTCAATCATGATTTTTTCGTTTTTTGGACTAAAAATGACGACATCAGAACCTTGGCTTAACACTTCACGAGGCGCACCGTCTAGCACTACCATACGCGCATATTCGCCTTGGCCATAGTTCATATGGGTGAGCTGAACAGACTTTGAAGCATTGCCTGATTGATAAACAAATACGCCTTTATAGCTAAGCTCACGGGCAGCTTGAGAAGCTTTTTGTAGCATGAGCCAAACGTCTTCTTGCCCTGCAAATAACGTGCCCGAAAACAGGCTTAGGAGGCCAATAACAAAGCCAATAAAAATTTGTTTTTTAAGCATTACTTATCTTGTGAAAAAGCCGCTGGCTGAATGAAATAAGCCGCATTACTTGGTGACATTGATTGATGTGCGCGCAAATATTCCGCTGGGACTGCCTGTGCAATTTCAATCGGCGACACACCAGCTTCTTGTGATTGCTGATGTAAAACCACCAAGCCGACAAAAAAGACAGCCGCTACCGAAGCTGCTACAGACCAAACCACTTGTTTGTTCTTAACCAAACTTGATTTAGGTGCCAAGGCCGTTGGTTGCTTAGCAACCTCTTGCATAATCTTAGCTGTCAAATCATGACTGAGCAATTTGTCGCCGCGAATGACATCACCAATCAAGTGATAAGTTGCCCAGCTTTTGGCGGACTCACCATTGGCTTTTATCGCCGTCATCAGATACTCGGCATCTTCAAGTGCCAAGTCATCATCCATTAACGCTGAAATTTGTTCTTTCAATTTACTTCTCCTACTTTCAAATTCATTTGGGTTTTCACAAGCCGTTAATTACCAACGCTTATCATCAGGCGTATCTAACAAAGGCCTAAGCTTAACTGCAATGGTTTCGCGCGCTCTAAAAATGCGTGAACGCACTGTACCAATTGGGCAATTCATCAAGGTTGCAATTTCTTCGTAACTTAAACCTTCTAATTCACGCAAAGTGATAGCAGTTCTAAGCTCATCAGGCAAAGCCATCATCGTTTCATTAACTGTCTTTGCGATTTCTTTAGTCATCATTTCAGTTTCAGGCGTTTCTGCGGTGCGAAGTTCTTCTGCATCCTCGAAATTTTCCGCATCTTCAATTTCCACCTCGTGACTAATTTGTGGACGACGACCCATTGAAACTAAATAGTTCTTAGCAGTATTAATGCCAATACGATAAAGCCAAGTATAAAAAGCGCTATCGCCCCTAAAGTTAGGCAATGCACGATAAGCTTTAATAAAAGATTCTTGTACAACATCTTCCACTTCAGCTTGGTCTCGCACCATTCTAGACAGCAAACGCCCAAGCTTGCGTTGATATTTCTCAACTAACATGCCGAAAGCTTTTTGGTCGCCGCGTTGCGCGCGCTCCACCAAAGCTTGATCAATTTCACGGTTACCCGGAACTTGACCTCCTCCCGCATTATTATTGGCATTGCCGTTCATGATGGCGATGCTCCCCTTTTGATTGCTAGTAGTCATGCTTGAAGTATAACCCGCCGCCGCTGTATCAACGAAACCCATGCGGGATATTTCTGCGATATTCTTAACGTCTATCATTTATTAATTCCCCTTAAGCTTTTTTATTATCTAGCCATGCTTTAGAGACAACGCTAAACTGTTCAAAGTTCAATGTAATGGATATATATGCAGCAATTTGATGTATTAATCATAGGCAGTGGCCTTGCCGGATTAACCGTAGCGCTTAAAGTCGCCTCAGAAAAAAAAGTTTGCTTAGTCAGCAAACGTAAAATTAATGATAATTCAAGCAGTTGGGCGCAAGGTGGTATTGCAGCCGTGCTGACCGACGACGATTCCATTGAAGCACATATCCAAGACACACTGATCGCAGGCGCAGGCCTTTGCGACCAAGAAGTCACCAGACAAGTTGCCAGCCATGCACGTGAAACCGTGGAGTGGCTGATTGCTCAAGGCGTGCCTTTTACGAGAGAAGATGACGACAGCGGTTACCACCTAACGCGTGAAGGCGGTCATAGCCACAGACGAATTATTCATGCGGCCGATGCTACCGGACATGCAGTGCAAAAAACACTGGCTGAGCAAGTGCTCAGCCACCCTAATATCACAGTCCTTGAAGACCATATTGCAGTTGATTTAATTACCTCGCGCAAAACCCGCATTGGTGCACCACAAGATAATGCTGAATGTTTGGGGGCTTATGTGCTCGACAACAAGAGTGGCAAAGTAATGACCATCGCTGCACAGCAAACTGTGCTCGCAACTGGTGGCACTGGTAAAGTTTACCTATACACAACCAATCCGGACGTAAGCACAGGCGACGGCGTTGCAATGGCTTGGCGTGTGGGTTGTCGTGTAGCAAACATGGAATTTATTCAGTTTCACCCTACTTGCCTATTCCACCCAAAAGCAAAATCTTTCCTAATCACAGAAGTGGTCCGCGGAGAAGGTGGTGTTTTAAAACTGCCTGATGGCACGCGATTCATGCAAAAACATGACCCTCGCGGCGAACTAGCACCACGCGATGTGGTGGCAAGAGCGATTGACTTTGAAATGAAAAAACGTGGCCTAGACTGCGTCTTTTTAGATATCTCCCACAAGCCCGCAGACTTTGTGATTTCGCATTTCCCGACGATATATCGCCGTTGTATGGAGCTTGGGATTGATATCACCAAAGAGCCTATTCCTGTTGTACCTGCCGCGCACTATAGCTGTGGTGGCGTGATGACCGACCACACAGGTCGCACAGATTTAGCCAACTTATATGCAATCGGAGAAACCGCTTGCACAGGCTTACACGGTGCAAATCGTCTTGCCAGCAACTCACTTTTAGAATGTATGGTATTTGGCCAAGCAGCAGCAAACGATATTTTGGCGCAATCACCAAAACCAACGGTGGCATTGCCTTATTGGGATGAAAGCCGTGTCACTGATGCAGATGAAGAAGTCATCATCACGCACAATTGGAATGAGCTTAGACGCTTTATGTGGAACTACGTGGGGATTGTGCGAACCAACAAACGCCTCACTCGCGCGATGCACCGCATTCATTTACTCCGCGATGAAGTACATGAGTTTTATAGCAACTTCCGCGTGACAAACAATTTGATTGAGTTACGTAATTTATTGCAGGTGGCTGAGCTGATTGTAAGAAGCGCAATGGAAAGACATGAAAGCCGCGGCCTGCATTATAGTAAAGACTATCCAGAAATGCTGGATATTGCCGTACCTACCGTTTTAGAGCCATCAAACTATTTCAGCTTATTAGATACTGACCAAGTAATTAATCATGATTAGTGTTTAACACACCTAAAATTGCACCCTGCGATTTTAGGTCTCGCAAGAGTTCAAAACCAAAATCTACAATCGCATCAACATCATCAAACGCCATGGCCGAAGCAATGCCGATCAAAGCTTGTCTGGCGCTTAATTGCACATCTTGTAAGTCTTCAATCAGTGCCGCGGTCATCTGATTAAGCTCAACAAATTTCACCTCATCATCTGCATCTCTAAATACCAGCAAACTCACAGGCGTTTCTAGTGGAGATGCTGGTATATTTTCTGGCGAAATTTGATGCACTGGATAATCATAGCTGAGTAATGTCATTGCTGGCACAAAAGCCACAGGGTAATCTAATAAGTAGGCCTCGGTATCTATTTGAGACCAATCAATAGTCTCATCAGCATAAGCCAAATAAAGCTCTACCCATTCGTAATGGGCTAAATTTTGCACATAGGGAGGTAACCCACTTACCCGATTAATGTAAGCCAAAAAGGCTTCTGGGATTTCCCTAAAAATAGGCGTGGCACACGGCTGTTGTATAAAGAATTCACGCACTAAACCCAACCAAATATCTTCACCTAACACTTTTTTAAGCACAGGAAAACAAGCTGACACAGAAGAATCGATATTATTAAAAACAATCTCGGTATAAACCGCCATGCCACGCTCAGACACGCCTTCAGGCGGACTGGCATTTTGAGGGTCTCGAATATGGCGTGTGAACGCCATTAGATAATCTTTAAGCGCTGTCATTTCGAGTTTTGCAACATTGCGATATGCTCTACTTCAGGCATCAAGTCGAGTAATGGCGGAATATTGGTATCGCGTTCTAACAGCGTTGGGAACTTGCCAAACAAGTGATAAACATCGGATAACAAATCCCAAACAGGCTCGATGACCGTTGCACCGTGCGTGTCTATTAACAAATCTGGCGCTTCTTCATAATGCCCTGCCGTATGCCCATAAACAATACGCCCTCCAAGCCCAGCATCGGCGGCATTTTGCAAAAATGCTTTTGCATCAAAGCCAAAATTCACGCTATTTACATAAACGTTATTCACATCCAAATGCCAATCACAATCTGCTTCTTCAAGCACGGCCTTAATAAAGCTCAGTTCATCCATTTCAGAGATCGGCGCAGCAGCATAGTATGAGGCATTCTCCACCGCTATACGACGCTCTAAAATATCCTGTGTTTGCTTAATGCGAGTCGCGAGATGATGAACCGCTTCTTCGGTAAATGGTATGGGAAGCAAATCGTACAAATAACCGCCTGCGGCACAATAACTTAAATGCTCGGTATAAAGCGGGATTTGATGGGCATCAAGAAAATGTTTTACTTGATGTAAAAAAGGAATGTTGAGCGGGTCGGGGCCACCGAGTGAAAGCGATAGTCCATGACAAACGATGGGATAGCGCTCGGTAAACCAAGCAAGCTGTTTGGCCGCCTTACCGCCAGCGCCTATCCAGTTTTCTGGTGCGACTTCTAAAAAATCAATGGCAGCAATTTCTTTTTTGCCGAATTGTGCTTGAATTTGTGGAATCAACTCACGTTTCAGGCCCAACCCAGCGCCACGCTTACTTTGAAATTGCTGCATCATCAATAACGACTATTTACTTCTTGTCGTGGTGGCAAGAGCCTTCTTTCATTTTGTCAGCGCTAGCTTTTGCTTTATCTGCACTGCAAGAGCCTTCTTTAGCTTTTTCTGCAGAAGCCTTCATTTCAGCACTACATGCCCCATCTTTCATTTTATCAGCGCTGCATGAACCTTCTTTAGCTTTTTCCATTTTTTCTTTGGCTGCTTTTTTGTTTGCACCGCATTTCGCTGTCGCACACTTACCATCTTTTGATTTCATACTATCGCTAGCATCTGCGACCATATAACCAGAAGCCATTGGTTTTGCACTGAATGGATTCTCAGCTGCGTGCAATGATGTTGATAAAACTGTTGCTGCAAAAGCACTACCAACAACTAAAGCTAAAGTTTTCTTTGATGCGTTCATATGTTTCTCCAAATCTCTCTTAATGATGAATTAAATTGATGGCTTGGGTAATTCGCTTTACAGCATCCTTAGAGAGCTTAATTTCTTTATTTTGTTCCGTCAGTTTCACTTGCTGGCGAATTGCGTTCCGTAACCCGACAATTTGCTGACCAAAGCGTTTACACAACTTACAAAGCAACAGATGAAATCGCAATCTAAAACGCTCACCCCTTGTTAATCGCCTCTCTAAAGATTGAGATAATAATTGGCTGGCTTGTTTACAAGTCAACATCATTACCTCCCTATCCAGTTAAGCTCTAAACATTTTCTAAGGGTCATTCTTGCACGATAAAGCATTACCCAAGCATTGGTCGTGGTGATTTCCAAATCCTTACAAATTTTTTCATTTTCTTCTTCTTCAATGTCACGCAAAGTAAAAATAGCAGCCAATTTCTTAGGGAGCTTTTCCATGCAGTTTTGCAAAACACCAAAAAATTGCTTTTGCTCTAACTCACCATCTGGCTTACCCCAAGCTTGAGGCTTATCTGCCCAATGGCCGTCCTCCATAAAAAACTCATCCATATCTGGCCGCTCTAAAAAGTCATTTCCGTGATCAGCCGACTCACCCAAAGAAACTTCGCGTACCTGCTTGCGAAGCACGTCTATAATTTTGTGCTTAAGTATGCCAGTTAACCAAGTGCGCGGAGATGACTGCCCTGCAAAAGAATTGTTTTGCAATGCGGCCAACATCGTTTCTTGAACAACATCTTCTGCTTGATGCGAGTCTCTGAGCCTGGCAAGCGCAAAGCGATATAAATAGTCACCGTGTTCGGCGAGCCAATCTGAAGTAGTTTGTGTATGCATGGCAACCATTCAAACACGAAGCAATGGGTTCAATCAAGCGGACTAAAAAAAATGTAAGGATTAAGCCAAAAAAGCGACCAAATATAGACTCTATTTAATCAATAAGAATATACCATGAAGAAAATCAGCCAGTGTTATGAATCAGTGATTAATGTCTTAAACAGTTTAGCGCCTATTATTCCATTGTTTTTATTACGCTTATTATTAGCTTGGGAGTTTGGCGAATCAGGCTTAGAGAAATTGCACGGGACGAACTGGTTCGCCGATTTAGCATTCCCTTTCCCATTTAACCTACTCTCACCAGAGACGAATTGGGCGCTTTCCACTTGGTTTGAATTAACTGGAGCACTCGCCTTGATATTAGGTATTGCCACGCGATTTTTCTCACTCAGCCTCATGACGATTACGATCGTCGCCATACTAAGCGTGCATTGGCCTGAGCACTTCAATAATATCAGTGAATTTTTAAGAGGCTATCGATTATTAGATGAAGATGGTGATGGCTTTGGCAACTACAAACTCCCTGTCATCTATTTGGTCATGTTGTTACCATTATTATTTAACGGCGCTGGAAAACTAAGCCTAGACTATCTGATCAAACTCAAAAAGCCGCTTTAGCTTTCATACAAGCGACATAAGCCTCAGCGTTTGGCGGTGCGCTTTCACGCTGAGCTTGCCAAATCGTTTCAGCAAGACAATCCATTAAGTCATGTTGCGCATCTGATTCATTACCATGCTTAAGCTTGAGTGCCTCATAGGCAGGCTCAATTCCTATCGGCTGATTAATGGCCACTTGCTCCAAAACCGACATATGCAAGCTCATGTGCAAAAACGGATTAGTTTCGCCCATTTCAGGAAAATAAGCCTGCTCCATATATCGCTCTGGCGCATCTAACACCGAATGGTATTCAGGATGCATATGGATGACTTGCAAGGCAATTGCCTCTAAATCGGTGAGCGTTTGTTGTGCGTTAAATTTGGCCCAAGTGTCAAAAAAGAATTGTCTTACTTGGTCGCGAGTTGGATTAAATAAGGCCATTTTTTATGCCGCTTTCGCTTTGTATTCACACAAATCTCGAATCACACATTCGCCACATTTTGGTTGACGTGCAATGCAGGTATAGCGACCATGCAAAATCAATAGGTGATGCGCATCTTGCATAAATTCTTTAGGAACAGCTTTCATAAGCTTTAGCTCAACCGCTAATGGCGTTTTTCCTGGCGCCAAACCAACACGGTTACCTATGCGGAATATATGGGTATCCACTGCAATCGTTGGCTGGCCAAAGGCAGTATTTAAAATAACGTTAGCCGTTTTACGCCCTACCCCTGGCAAGCTTTCTAATGCCTCACGGGTGTTGGGCACCACACTATCAAAGCGCTCAACCAATATCTGACAAGTCGCAATCACATTTTTGGCTTTGCTATGATAAAGCCCAATGGTTTTAATATAGCGCTCTAATCCTTCAACACCTAAAGCCAAAATGGCAGACGGGGTATTAGCGACCGGATAGAGTTTAGCCGTTGCGAGATTAACGCCTTTATCAGTTGCTTGCGCAGAGAGAATCACCGCTATGAGAAGCTCAAACACGCTCTTGTGATTGAGCTCTGTTTTGGGTTCGGGAATGGCAATCGCTAATCGACGAAAAATCTCATAGCGCTTTTCTGCATTCATTTAGAAGTTGATTTAGTGAGCGATAAGCGTCGCCGAAGCAGGCGCGGAAGCTTCGCGTGCAGCTTTGCGCTGTGCCAACCAATTACGCGTTGCAATCAATGAGGCCAAGCCAATAAACGCGCCAGGTGGCAAGATGGCTAGCAAGAAGCCGTGATAATCAGGAATGATAGTCAAGATCATCGATTTTGCTGATGGCCCGAACACTAAATCAATGCCTGAGAACAAAGTGCCCTTACCGATGATTTCACGCACGCCGCCTAGTGTTGCTAACACCAATGCCAAGCCAAAGCCCATCATAAAGCCATCTAATGCTGACGGCACCACAGGGTTTTTAGCCGCAAACGCTTCAACACGCGCAAGCACAATACAATTGGTCACAATCAGCGGGATAAAAATACCCAAAACAGCATGAAGGCTTTGTAAGTAGGCATGCATGGACAAATCAATAATGGTCACCAAAGCCGCGATAATCAGAATGAATACAGGAATACGGATTTCAGTCGGGACCCACTGGCGAATAGGCGCTACGCTCGCGTTACTGGCCGCCATCACCACAGCTGTCATCACGCCCAAGCTGAAGCCATTCACCAAACTCACTGTCATTGCCAACGTTGGGCATAGACCCAATAACTGAACCAAACCTGGGTTTTGCTTCCAAAGACCGTTTTCAACGATTTCGCTGTAAAAGACTTTAGGTTGTGCTTTTACTTCGGCCACTTGCGCAGCTTCTTGTGTTGCTTCTTGATTCACTTCACTCATCTGATTTCCTTTATGCAATCGGTGATTACTGCGCCAATGGCTGACCCGATGCCGTCTCAAAAATAGCTTGCTGATGCGCTTGATAAAACTTCAGCACTTTGTGAACTGCTTTAATCACCGCACGAGGAGTAATTGTCGCTCCAGTCGTAAAATCAAACTGACCGCCATCTTTTTTAACAAACCAAGCATCATCATTAGTTTTTTCTAAAGATTGCGCGTCAAAATTCTTAATCCAATCACTATGTGCAATATCAATATAATCACCCAAACCCGGCGTTTCTTTGTGATCTAAAACGCGCACACCAACGATTTCACCTGTGGCTTTAATCGCGACTAAAAGCTTGATATCACCGCTATATCCATCTGGTGCAGTCGCTTCTAAAATCACCGCAGCAGGCTCGCCTTTTAAACGAGCACGGTGAATCATCGTTTCATCACGATTGCCTAAATCACCGCCAACGGGCTGCTTAATCGCATCTTGAAGCAAATCGTTATCATACAAATCTGTAGGCAATATCTGACCGAACAAACGCATACGCACTTCGGCTTCGGCCTTAGAAATAGGAGTTTTCGTCGAATGATAAATAATCGCCAAACCGAGCGTGCTAACAATAGTGAAGGCAATCATCACCCAAGCAGTTTTTACAGCATGTTTTAAGATAGTTGGGTTCATTTTTTATGCCCAAATACACGTGGCTGTGTCCATGCATCAATTAATGGAACGCACATATTCATCAACAATACTGAGAATGCAACGCCATCTGGATATCCGCCATACACACGAATCAAATAAGTCAGCACCGCAATCCCTGCCGCAAACACTAGTTTGCCTTTTGGTGTCGTCGGACCACTTACCGGATCAGTAATAATGAAGAACGCGCCCAGCATTGAACCCCCCGTAAATAGGTGGAATAGCGGATGTGCATAATGCGTCGCGTCCACCAAGTAGAAAGCGCCTGCCATTAAAGCCAACACACTTAAAAATGCTGTTGGTAAATGCCATGTAATCAGACGTTGCTGAAGCAAATACAAGCCACCCAATAAATAAGCGCCAACCACTAACTCACCGCCTTTAGCTCCTAATAGACCAAACTGTGGTGCTGCGGTGATTTCTTGCACTGAATGATGAAGCGTTAATTGCGTTTTCAAATAATCAAGCGGAGTCGCCATACTCACGGCATCAAGACTTAATCCGTTGGTCGTTCCAAAAATGTACTGAAGCTGATTAGCTAAACTCAATTTAGCTTGCGCCAACTCAAGTGGTGCAGGCCAATGCGTCATGATGACAGGAAATGAAATCAATAAGACGGCATAGCCAACCATCGCAGGATTGAATGGGTTGTAACCCAAGCCGCCATAGAGCTGTTTTGCTATCACAATCGCAAAGAAAGTGCCGACCACCACCAACCACCAAGGTGCAAGCGGCGGCAATGAAAGCGCCAATAACCATGCAGTCAGTAAAGCACTGCCATCCATTAAGAAAGGTTTAATTGGGCGATTGCGCAGCTTAAGCATTAAAGCCTCTGCAGCCAAAGCCGTAACAGAGGCAAGCGCGAGCATTACCAAAATGCCAGCACCGAATACCCATACATAGGCTGCAATGGCTGGCACAAGAGCAAGCATCACTTTAACCATGATGATACTGACGCTAGGCGCACTACTTAAATAAGGGGATCGACTCATTTTTTATCCTGTGTGCTTGGGGTGTTATCACCAGCGAGTTCGCTTACTGCTTGTTTTGCTGCTTCACGTCTTGCATCAATCTCGGCAATTTCAGCTTGCACCGCAGGTTTTGCATCCGCCACATTCTGAGGAACAGCTGCAGCTTTCTGTACTTTAGCACGCTCGATTGCGGCGGCAATTGCGGCTTTCTTAGCAGCTATTGAGGCATCGTCAGACGCTTCAGTTGCTGGGGCCGATTCTGTTTTAGCAGCTTCTGCTTTTGCGCCTACAGCTTTTTGCGCATGCTTTTCAGCGCGCTCTTGTTTTTCACGCTCAATACGCATCAAGCGAAACTCGTTACGTTCACGTGCCAAATCAGCCGCTTCTTTTGCACGGTCTTGCGCAATAATCTCACTCTTAGCAAAGCGGTAATATTGCACCAAAGGAATATTACTTGGACAAGCGTAAGTGCAGCATCCGCACTCAATACAATCAAACAGATTGTAATCACGTGCTTTTTCTAAATTGCTAGATTTTGAGAACCAATAAAGTTCTTGTGGTTGCAAACTCACAGGACAAACATCCGCACAACGTGCGCAGCGAATACATGGCATGGCCGGGGGTGCAGGCGCAAACAAATTAGGCGCACTCGCAATAATACAGTTAGCTGCTTTAGTAATCGGCACATCCACAGATGGCAGACTAAAGCCCATCATCGGACCACCCATGATGTAATCATTAGTATCTTCTAATGCACCGCCACCCGCTTTGACCAAGTCAGTTATAGGCGTACCAAATAAAACTTCAAAATTGGCTGGAGTTTTTACGTTGCCTGTAATCGTCACGATGCGTGACAAAGCAGGCTCACCAAAATCAAAGTATCGATGCAAGGCCAATACTGTCGCGACATTAAAGCACTGCAAACCCACATCAGTCGAACGTTTATCTGCTGGCACTTCAATACCTGTGAGCAAACGAATCAATTGACGTGCATCGCCGCTTGGATATTGGGTTGGGACCACAACCACTTTTAATGTAACTAGTTTCGATAAAGGACTAATAGCACAAGCCAATCGCATTGCTTCAGCCGCCTCAGGCTTGTTATCTTCAATGCCAATTAGACACTCTTTAGCACCTAATAAATACTGGGCAATTTCCACACCTTTTAAGATTTGGTCAGCACGCTCACGCATCAGCATGTCATCACAGGTGATATAAGGCTCACACTCCGCAGCGTTAATCACCAAAGTATCCACATGCGATTTAGCATTCGTACGCAATTTCACTTGCGTTGGGAAAGCTGCACCACCAAGACCTACAATGCCTGAATTACGAAGGCTTTCAAGCAACTTCGTTTTATCCTCTTTGCGCCAATCGCTTGGCGCTAGAGCAATCCACTCATCCTTACCATCAACAGCTATCGTAATACAACGATCTGGCAAACCTGATGGATGCGGAATAAGCGCATCCTCAATCGCGGCAATCGTGCCAGAAGTTGGCGCATGAATAGCTGCCGAGATATTACCTTCAGCTTCGGCTAGCAATTGACCTTTAAGAACTTTATCACCAACCGCTACTAACACCTTAGGTAAATTGCCAACATGCTGACGCAAAGGCAACACCAAGCGCTTAGGCAATGGCAATTGACCAATTGCCTGTGTGGTTGATTCTTGTTTGTGCTCAGGTGGATGCACACCACCATTCACCGCTACGGAACCCAAGCCAAGACCTTGCTTCACTATGTTAATTAATGCATTCATATACTTAATGACTCATGCGTTTGCACATTGTTGACTGAGCTCGCAGGTTTAATCTCAAAAACAGGGTAACGCCACTTCCAATTATCAGGCGACTCTGCAATTGGCTCCATGATGATGCAGTCCACAGGACAAGGTGCAAGACAAAGTTCACAACCTGTGCACTCGGAAGCAATCACAGTATGCATATGTTTTGCAGCCCCCAAAATCGCATCAACAGGACACGCTTGGATACACAACGTGCAACCAATACAGGTGGATTCATCTATTAGCGCAACTGATTTAGGTTTAGGCAAGCCGTGTTCTGCATTCAGTGGCTTATATTCAACCCCCATCAAGTCAGCCAAAGCACGAGCACCAGTGTCACCACCTGGCGGACATTGATTAATATCAGCTTCGCCAGCGGCAATCGCCGTCGCATAAGGTTTACAACCAGGAAATCCGCATTGACCGCATTGGGTTTGCGGCAAAATCGCATCAATACGTGCGACCAATGGATCACCCTCTACTTTAAATTTAAGCGCGGAGTAACCCAGCAAAACACCAAGCACCAACGCCAAACCTAACATCACATAAACAGCTGTCAACATTAGCGCACTAACCCCGCAAAGCCCATAAAGGCTAAACTCATCAAGCCGCCCGTGACCATCGCAATTGCCGCACCTTGGAATATTGCCGGCACATCAGCAGCCTCTAAACGCTCACGCATGGAGGCAAACAAAATAAGCACTATTGAAAAGCCCACCGCACCGCCGAAACCAAATACCAACGACTCAAATAAATTATGTTTAAGTTGCACGTTAAGCAAAGGAATACCAAGCACTGCGCAGTTAGTAGTGATCAATGGTAAATAGATGCCAAGCACTTGATAAAGCACTGGGGAGTTTTTCTCCATCCACATCTCAGTAAACTGCACAACACCAGCAATCACCACAATGAATGAAACCGTACGTAAGTAAAATAAATCTGTACCAAGCAAATACTCGCTAATGAAATAGCTGGTACCTGAGCCTATCGTCAACACGAAAGCCGTTGCCATCGCCATCGCGACAGAAGCTTCGAGCTTTTTAGAAACGCCCATAAATGGGCATAAACCCAAGATTTTGACCAGCACAATGTTATTAACCAGGGCAGCGCCTATGAATAACAGAATATAGTTTTGTACCATAGCCTCAGCTTAAAATTTAAGTTGCGGGTGAAAAGGATGTAATTATACAGCGTTTATGCACCTTCGTTTAGAGGCGTATCGCTAATAGCATTACAATACTAGCCTTATAAAGAGCTCTATCATAAAGCCAAAACACCTGCGCCCAAATCGCTTTTGCTTATAACTTTATAAGGACTGGCAATTAAGAGAATAATTCCATCAATATCACAAAGAAAACGTATTCTAGTTAGGCCACTTTCAGTTAAAATGAAGCGATTTTATTAATTTGTCAGGTTTAATCATGCTGCAAGGCAGTTTTGTCGCTATCGTCACACCCATGCAAGAAGACGGTAGTCTTGATATTCCATCATTACATCAGCTCATTGATTTTCACATCAATGCAGGCACGGATGGCATCGTTATTGTTGGCACTACAGGCGAATCGCCTACAGTGGACTACGACGAACACCGCGAACTCATTCAAACAACCGTAGATTATGTTGCGGGCCGCATCCCTGTGATTGCTGGCACTGGCGCAAATTCAACCCGTGAAGCCATCGAACTCACACAAGCTGCCAAAGATTTAGGCGCTGACGCTTGCCTCCTTGTTGCACCTTATTACAACAAGCCGACTCAAGAAGGCTTATACCAACACTACAAAGCCGTTGCTGAGGCCGTAGACATCCCACAAATTTTATACAATGTACCAGGCCGCACTGGTGTTGATCTGACAAACGAGACAACACTTCGCCTTGCGGACATTAAAAATATTGTCGGCATTAAAGATGCGACAGGCAGTATTGAACGTGGGACTGATTTAATTATTAGGGCACCTAAAGATTTCGCGATTTACAGCGGCGATGATGCAACAGGCATGGCACTGATGCTGATTGGCGGTAAAGGTGTTATTTCAGTTACAGCCAATGTAGCGCCCAAATTAATGCACGAAATGTGCGTGGCAGCAATGTCAGGCAATGCGACTGAGTCATGTGCAATTAATGCAAAGCTTTTTGCGCTTCACCAAAAGTTATTTGTTGAAGCCAATCCTATCCCAGTGAAATGGGTGCTCAATCAAATGGGATTGATTGGCACAGGCATTCGTTTACCACTTGTGCAACTTTCAGCATCCAATCATCAAACACTATTAGACGCGATGAAAAACGCGAATATTACACCTAAATAATGCATTACTTTAAGAGACCTTGCATGAATAAAAATCAAATCAAACCTATCATTCTAGTTAGCTTAATGGCGCTAACAGTGAGCGGTTGCGACTCCATTCCGTTCATGAATAACACACCAGATTACAAAGGTGCTGGCCGTTCAAGACCCTTGGAAGTGCCACCAGATTTGACTTCTATTTCAGCTAACGATACCTACACTGTCCCAGGCGGCTCTACTACATATTCTGAATTCAGCCAAGGTCAAGAAAACCCAGCTGAAAAAGAAAAGATTTTACCGACACCTGAGAGCGTGCATCTGGAACGTGCAGGTTCACAACGCTGGTTAGTCGTTCAAGCACCACCTGAAAAAATTTGGCCCGTAATCCGTGAGTTCTGGGCAGAACTTGGCTTTGCGGTTCGGGTTGAAAATACCGACACTGGCGTGATGGAAACTGAATGGGTGGACCCTAGCAGCCTTACAAAAGATGACAAAGGCAATTATTTAGACAAGTTCCAAGGCTGGTTAGACAGACTTAATACTTTAGCTAATCGCCAAAAATTCCGCACGCGTTTAGATCGCGGCGAAGGTGAAGGCACAACAGAAATTTACATGAGCCACCGCGCTGTATCTGACACACAAGATGATGGAAAAGTTAAGGTGCGCACCACTTTGGGTGAAATTGATCAAGGGTACGCACCAAAAAACCAAGCAAGAACGATTGCTGAAAAAGAACGTGCCGATGCTGAAGACTTAGATGCAGAATTGCTACGCCGTTTAATGGTAAGACTTGGTGTTGAGGATCAAAAATCTCACAGCATTATGGCAAACAGCAGCACTCAACTTCGTGCCTCATTAAGCAAAGCAACAGATGGCACACTTAGTTTAGCAGTCAATGACGAATTCGACCGCGCATGGCGACGTGTTGGACTTGCACTAGACCGCGTTGGTTTTGTTGTTGAAGACAAAAATCGCTCTAATGGTGTTTACTTTGTTCGTTACACAGACGTGGAGATCGACAGCTCGACTAAAGACAAAAAAGGCTTACTCGACAACTTGAAATTCTGGGGTGATGACAAGAAAGAAGATAAAAAACCAGAGGCCCCTGTAGAAACTAAAAAAGATGAGTCTTCTCTTTCTGACAAACTCAAATTCTGGAAACCGGCAGAAAAGAATACAGTCGACCCATCAAAACAATACCGAGTAAAAGTTGAAGAAAATGCAGACGGTGGTTCTAAAGTGACGATTGTTGATAAAGAAGGTAACGTCAACAAATCAAGCACGGCTAATGTCATCATTAACCTGCTTTACGAACAACTAAAATAATACTCACTGCAATCTTATGAGGTTCTCCTCAATTGGCAGTGGCAGTGCTGGCAACGCTTTGGTTGTTGAGCAATCATCGACTAGGTTGTTGTTAGACTGTGGGTTTGGGTTGCGAGACACCGAACAACGTCTCGCACGCATCAGCCTTAGCCCAGATCAACTCACAGGCATCCTCATCACCCACGAACACGAAGATCACGCAGGTGGTGTGTTCAAGCTCGCTCGCAAGTATGGCTTACCTGTTTGGCTGACACATGGCACCCTAAAAATGGTTGAGCGCATCTTGCCTACCGAACCGCTTGATTTGCGCATTTTTGATAGCCACAGCAAGTTCAACATCAATGAAATCGAAGTACACCCCTTCCCTGTTCCCCATGATGCGCGGGAACCTGTGCAATATACTTTTTCAAACGGAGATAAAACACTCGGCGTATTGACTGACACCGGATGCTCAACGCCTCACATTCAAGCAATGTTAAGTGGCTGCGATGCGCTGATGCTTGAGTGTAATCACGATATTGATATGCTGATGAACGGCATCTACCCAATGTCGCTTAAGCAACGAGTGAGTGGCAGACTGGGTCATCTTGACAATAAAAGTGCAGCAGAAATATTAAGAAAATTAGACAACAGCCGTCTCAAACATATTGTCGCAGCACACTTAAGCGAGAAAAACAATAAACCAGAATTAGCTATAGATGCTTTGAGCGGCGTATTGAATTGTGAAAGAGATTGGATAGTGATTGCCAGTCAAGAAACAGGCTTTGATTGGCGAGAAATTTAAGCATATATAAATGTTAAGTGTTGCAAAGCAAATGCAACTAAAACAAAAAAGCCGACTATAAGTCGGCTTTTTTGTTGAGTTTAAACTAGTAAACTAGCTATAGACTCGTACTGAATTACTTAGCTTCAGCAGCTGGAGCAGCTTCTGCAGGAGCAGCAGCGTCAGCAGCAGGAGCAGCATCAGCAGCTGGAGCAGCTTCAGCAGCTGGAGCAGCATCAGCAGCAGGAGCAGCTTCTTCTTTTTGACCACAAGCAGTTAAAGCAAGAGCTAACAAAGCAGCAAGGATAGCAGAACGTGTCATTTTAAATTTCCTTAATATATAAAAAAATAAACCAGTACGGCACATGTATGCACCGAGTGAGAAAATTTTAACAGCATCCCTTAAAAAAAACACTACTTTTTTAACAATTAATGGCGATTTAATTGAGTAAATGTCATATTTCTGCAAAATTTTATTCATCACCGATTTGTTTAATCATAATTTCGACAACTATTTCAAAAGTAGAATAAAACCTGACAAATACCAATCATGCATAAGCGCCACAAAATGTTTACTAACTTTTAATGACGGTGTTAAATCTTCTGCAAAGAGCTTCCTCAAATCAGCTAATTTCATCATTAAGTTTTCAGAATCCAAATCCAAATCAACTTTCTCGCCATTGAGGTAAAAAGCACTCTTAGCCTTCAATAACTGACTCTTGAAATTTAATTGAACACCTTGGCTCCTCATGCGCTTTTCAAAAGCCTGCAAGCTAATATTTTTGGGCGCATCAAATACAATGTGAGATTTAGGCTCGGATAGATACTGACCTAAAAAATCTGCCACATCAGCATCAGTCCATCTCAAACCATGCAATATTGATAATACTTGTTTATGCATGCCATCACCTATTTCGGCAGGATGTGCTTGCAAAGCCAAATCAGGGTCTGCATACATTCCAAATAGCGTGCGATTTTCTTGCAAATAATTCAGAAATTCAGCTGCTAACTCTTGCGCTGAAGGCGCTCTAAAACCAATTGAGTAAGTCATGCAATCTCCAATTGCAATACCCCAATGCGCGACCTGTGGCGGCAGGTAAAGCATATCACCTGCTGACAACGTAAATTCTTGCTCAGTCTGAAAGTTCTGCAGAATACGAAGAGGTGCACCTTCTACTAAACTCAAATCTTCTTGCTGGCTAATGCGCCACAAGCGCTGCCCACAACCTTGTAATAAGAACACATCATAAGAGTCGAAATGTGGACCAACACCACCACCATCTGGTGCGTAACTCACCATTAAATCGTCTAAACGTGCGTATGGAATAAAGTTGAACTGCTGCAATAAATCATTCGCTTCTTGCAAATGATGATTCACACTTTGCACCAACAAAGTCCAATCTTGTTCAGGCAATTTGGCAAATCGCTTTTCTGAAAAAGGTCCCTGCTCTAACTTCCATTGTTTTTTAACGTAAGAGATCAAGCGGGATTGCACATCATCCTCACAGGCCAAACCCGCTAATTCGTTGGGTGTTAAAAAGCCTTCAAACTCAAGCATCGCACCACGAATTAACAAAGGTTTTTTATGCCAATACTCTTTAAGAAAGGTTTCTGCACTAATACCGCCTAGTAAAGTGAGCGGCTCTGAATGTCGATTTAGATTTTTTTTCATCTTTGTATGATAGCGCATTGCGATATCTAACAAGAAATCAGGTAAAATTTCATGCTAATTTTTTCCATTTGAAAGAAACCATCATGCAAATCGCCATGAACACCGTAGTATCGATGACTTATGAACTCCGCGACAGCGAAGGTAACGTGCTTGAATCAAGCGCAGATCCTGTTAGCTATTTACACGGTGGTTATGACAATATTTTCCCACGTGTTGAAGAAGAGCTTCACGGCAAAGCAATAGGCGATTCAGTTGAAATCTCACTAGAGCCAGCCGATGCTTTTGGTGATTACGATGAAACATTGGTTCAAATGGAGCCTATCGCAGCATTCCCAAGCAAAGACTTAAAAGTCGGCATGCAATTTGAAGGCGAAGACGAAACTGGCGATGTCATCCTATACACCATCACTAACATTGATGATGGCAAAGTAGTTGTTGATGGCAACCACCCCTGGGCTGGCGAACGCGTGCTATTCAAAGCAACCGTTACAGGTGTGCGTAAAGCCGTTGAAGAAGAAGTCGCCCACGGTCACGTGCATGGCGCTGGCGGTCATCACCACTAAGTTATTGCTGATGCTAAAAAGCACCATCGAGATGGTGCTTTTTTATTGCTTAACAACTTCTTACAACAAACTTTTTAGCTTATACAAAGCCTCAAGAGCCTGTTTCGGCGTTAAGTCGTCGGGGTCCAAAATCTCCAGCTCACTTACTGCTGGATGCAAGGGTGCTTCAGGCACATCCTCTGCCACAAACATATCCACCTGTGGTCCAGCATCTACATTTTGCTTCTCAAGTTGCGCGAGTTTGCGTTTGGCTGAAGCAACAACACTCTTTGGAATACCAGCAAGGGCTGCCACCTGCAAACCATAACTTTGGTTTGCTGCACCCTCTTGCACACTATGTAAAAACACAATGCCATTACGATGTTCCGCAGCATCCAAATGCACATTGGCTACCTGCCTGAATTCTTCAACCAATCTGGTTAGCTCAAAGTAATGCGTCGCAAAAAGCGTGTAGCTATGATTCTTTTCAAGCAACTGTTTGGCACATGCCCAAGCTAAACTTAAACCATCAAAGGTTGATGTGCCTCGCCCGATTTCATCAAGCAAGACCAAGCTATTCGCTGTTGCATTATTCAGAATGTTCGCAGTTTCTGTCATCTCCACCATAAAGGTAGAGCGACCACCCGCCAAGTCATCCGAAGCGCCAATTCGGGTAAATATGCGATCTATCTTGCCAATTTTTGCTGACTGCGCAGGCACAAAGCAACCACAATGTGCAAGCAACACAATCAACGCTGTTTGACGCATAAAGGTGGATTTACCACCCATGTTTGGGCCCGTAATTAAGAGCAGTTGACGATAAGGTGTAAGCGCCACGTCGTTAGCAATAAATGGTTGGGCTATCTGCTCAACAACAGGGTGACGACCACCGACAATATTAATGCCATCTTCACTCACAAACTCAGGCGCCACATATTTAAGCGATTGCGCCCGCTCAGCAAATGTACTTAACACATCAAGCTGTGCAACCGCGACCGCATTCGATTGTAAGGCATTAATCTCTGGTGCTAATTGATCAAGCACTGCTTCATAGAGCATTTTTTCGCGCGCCAAAGCACGATCGTTCGCTGAAAGTACTTTGTCTTCAAATGCTTTTAATTCGGGGGTAATAAAACGCTCTGCGTTTTTAAGCGTTTGGCGACGGCGATATTCCGCAGGCGCATTTTCAGCTTGTGCACGACTAATTTCAATATAAAAGCCATGCACACTGTTGTATTCAACTTTCAAGTTTGGAAGTCCACTACGCTCGCGCTCTTCTGCCTCATATTTGAGCAAGAACTCGCCACAATTGGCTTGCATGCCACGAAGTTCATCTAACTCTGCATCATAACCATCGGCAATCACGCCACCTTCCCTCAACACACTGGAAGGCTCTGACTGAATGGCCTGCATAAGCAAATTTAATGGGCCTTGCGGCACGCTTAACTGCCCAGCAACTTGTTTTACTAAATCAGCCTCAACATTACTCAGTAATGCTTGCAAAGCAGGTAGCTGCGACAAGCTATCGCGCAATGCAGACAAGTCTCTTGGCCTTGCGGTTCTAAGTGCAACACGGGTGGTAATACGCTCGATATCGCCAATATTACGCAAGGCATCGCGAATCGCAGTTTCATTCACCGCTATCAGAGCAGTAACAGCTTGATGACGCGCTGAAACCACGTTTGAATCACGCAATGGATGGTGTAACCAATAACGCAATAAACGCGCGCCCATTGCAGTTTGTGTGGTGTTAAGCAATGAATATAGGGTTGGGGATGCCTCACCACGAATAGTTTGGTCAATTTCCAGATTGCGACGCGTTGCGCCATCCAATTGCACAAATTGACTGGATTGCTCAACGGTTAAGCCATGGATATGCGGCAAGGTGGTTCGTTGGGTATGCTTCACGTAGTCCAGCAAAGCCCCTGCAGCAGCTATTGCCATGATCAAATCTGCACAGCCATAACCATCTAAATCATGGGTATTAAATTGTTTGGTGAGCAAGCTATTCGCTGAATCTAAATCGAACTGCCAAGCGCTTAAACGCTTTTTGGAGCAGGTCGCATTTTGAACAGCGATATGATTAACGTTATCCTCAAACAACAACTCTGCTGGATCGATTCTCTCTAATTCCTGTGCTAATAAGCCGGGTGCAATTTCGCTTAGAATTAAATCACCAGACGCTAGATTAATGCGTGCCAACCCAACCAAGTCCTCTCCAAAACAAAGCGCTAACAACCAATTGTCGCGGGTATCATCAAGTAAAGCACTATCGGTCAATGTGCCTGGGGTAAGAATGCGAACAACTTGCCGCTCAACAATCCCCTTAGCCTTAGCTGGATCGCCAATTTGCTCACAAATCGCAACTGCCTCGCCCATTTTTGTTAGCTTGGCTAAATACTGTTCAGCCGCATGATATGGCACCCCTGCCATTTTGATTGGCTCGCCGTTATGCGTGCCACGCTTAGTGAGCGTAATCCCTAATAACCGAGCTGATTTTTCTGCATCTTCAAAAAAAAGTTCGTAAAAATCGCCCATGCGATAAAACACCAGCATATCGGGGTGCTGCGCTTTCACAGCAAGATACTGGCGCATAAACGGCGTGAGATTATCTTTGTCGGGGCTAGTTTTATCAGTCATAAATTCGTTTGCGCCACATCGAAAGTCATTTATGTGGCTTATTATTATTTGTGCTTTAAAGTACCATTTTATCGTAAGATGATATCTAACATGTTTGATTTATGGTTGATTTAAAAGCTACGCTACATCTAAATATGAAAACGTCATGCCTTATCCTTTTGCTATTAGTACTCAGCTCAGCTGCACAAGCTGAGATTACTAATTACTATTGCGAGGGTGAAACCACCAGCACCATCGGCAATGGGCCGCATGTAGAAGAGGTTGATACCAAAACTTATGCAATGGTAGGCAACGAAATAGAGCTTTATTCAGAAAAAGTGAAATGCGAAGTAGATCAAAAAATGATTCATTGCCATAGCAAAAAACTGAACCGCACGCTGGAAATCAACAAAGCTACTGGATACACCAGCGATACTTATGACATTTTCAAAAATGGAAAACCGCACGCTAAAATTGAATTTGTTGGCATGTGTGAAACCTACTAACATCTAATGATCTTCAAAATGCCTCTATCAATGAAATACTTATGGCTCACTCCTTTGTTTTTTGTGTGGTTGAGCGCAAACGCTCAAACTGCCTTTACCGGCTCTGACTTCAGCGGTATTTATGATTGCACGGGCCAAGATAACAGCGAGGGTTCATACACAGGCAAGGTCACAATTCACTTAGTAAAAGAAAAAAGCGCTGGGGAATATGGCGCGTATCAATTTAAGCTAGAAGTTCCTGGCTATGGCAGCTACCCAGGGCATGCAGCAGCAAGAAATAACAACATGGCGATTTACTTTGCCAACACAGAGGCGAGCACCAAAGACTTTGGTACTGGTATTGCAAACTTTTCTAAAAACAAAGCAGGAAAATGGTCGTTCAAAAAATTCTATTACGAGCCTGAATTTAAAGGCGGTAACTTCGGCATCGAAATCTGTACAGCCCAATAAACGAAATTCAGCTCAGCGATGCCTGTGCTGTCTTTCTGAAGTGATATTTTCTTGTGCTGCCAAGATAATCTCACGCAAAAAACACAACAAGCCGATAGTGAGTGAAAACATTGCAGTAATAAATGCAATCAGCACAAAGTGAGGCAAATTAACCTTTAACTCTGCGCTAATAAATACCGATGCAATCGACAGGGCAACACATAATCCCGCAAAAATAAACAAACCAACAGACCAGCGCATCCACATGGTTCGCTTTACAATTACATTAAGTTCATCCAGATATTTATAAAACTGCTCGTCATTCATCGCATTAATTACACGTGCTCGATCAATTGAACGACCTAGACGATTAACCAAAACTCCGAGAATTGAGCCTATGCCTGTTAACAAAAATACGGGCGCAACGGCATCTCGAATCGCTAGTGACACATCACGAATATCAGTCGGCGTAGGCAAAATCATATTTAGCACCAGTCCGGATTTTTAATTTGGTGGAACACGCTTTTAAGGCCTTCTGACCAAGCTTTTCGTACCACCGCATAGTATGGGTCATTTTCGGTAATGCGCTGTGAGCAATCACCATGAAAGGTATCTTTGCGATACAGCATTAAATCAATCGGCGCAGCGACAGAGATATTGCTACGAATGGTCGAATCAAAAGAAATCAGCAAACACTTCACCGCGTCCATCATCTCGGTATCGTGCTTAATCACCCGGTCGATAATTGGCTTACCGTATTTGGTTTCACCAATTTGGAAATAAGGCGTTTCACTACTTGGCTCAATAAAATTGCCTGCGTTGTAAACATTAAATAAGCGTGGCTTTTCGCCCTTAATTTGCCCCGCCACGATTATGCTAGCAGAGAAATCTGCGTTATGATTTTTAAGGTGCTCGGCATCTCGCTCAAAGGCAAAACGCACTTCATCGCCCACCAAACTGGCGGCTTCAAATAGGCTGGTTACATTATTAAGATGCGATCCCTCGTCTTTTTTAATCGCTTCACGCAAGCGATTTACCACTAACTGGGTAATCGCCAAATTTCCTGCCGTAAGCAAGGTAATCATGCGCTCACCGCGCACTTCAAAATGATGCATTTTGGGGAAGATAGCCACTTGATCCACACCCGCATTGGTGCGTGTATCCGAAGCTAGCACCAAGCCCTCATCTAGCAATAGGCCAACGCAATAAGTCATACTTCTTTCTCCGTCCTACTTTTAATAATTATTGTTGTACTTGTTCAATTTGTTTTTTGATATCGCGGGATTTTCCCTCACCACTCAATTGCCACACATTGACGCCAACGTTCATGGTTTCCATGCCCCCACCAACCCGCACGCCACTAACAGGGCAAGCGCCGTGATAATCCAACCCCGTTGCCAAGCGAACGTGCGCTGCATCTGCCAAACAGCGATTTGAAACATCCACGCTCACCCAGCCAATGTCATTTATCCAAGCATCTGCCCAAGCGTGGCTTTCGAGCAAATGACCATCATCGGTAAACAAATAACCACTCACATATCGTGCTGGTACGCCTAGGCTGCGGCAACAAGCAATAAAGATATGGGCATGGTCTTGGCACACGCCCGTACTCGCCTCAAATGCTTGCGTGGCGGTGGTGTAAACCCCTGTTGCACCTTTTACATAAGGCACACGCTCAATAATTGCCGCGCTTAGCTTCTCCAAAGCCGCAATTGTTTTTAATGGTCCTAATGGCGCGGCAAAATCTCTAATCTGGGCATCCACTTCTGTGAGCGCTGTATTACGCAAAAAGATAGTTAAAGGAAGACGTTCTTGGTTTCCAACCATGGGCAAGCCTGTTTCTACTTCACCTTTTGCGATGAGTTTAATCTCGCTGTGGTTGCCATCTAACACCATGGTGTGAACAACATTGCCGTAAGTATCAAGGTGTTGGCTCAGTTGCCCATTGACTGAAATCGCCCAGCTTTTAACGCGCTGGCCAAATCCATCTTGTGGCGTTAAGCGTAATTGCTGAATGCTGTAATTAAGTGGTTGGCTATAACTGTATTGGGTTGTGTGTTGAATGCTTAATTGCATAATGTTTAATCAATCTTTATAAAAACAAGTGAATGCAGATTAAGCCGCATGAATATTGAGGAAACTGTTTTGTATTTCAGCGCCTAATTGGTTATTGCACTCAATAAATTCCGTTAGAAACTCATGCAATCCGTTTTGGAAAATATGATCCATACGACCGTATTGCAGGCTCGCATTAATCTCCCCTGCAATGCGTCTACATTCCACATGACGACCTGTCGTGAGGTTTTCTAAAATCGCAGTAATTTCGGTAAAACAAGCGTGCAAGGAACGTGGCATATCTTTGCGTAACACTAACAACTCGGCAACACGCCAAGGTTGAATCGTGTCATTAAAGACCTTTTGATATGCCTGAAAGGCTGATACAGAGCGAAGCACAGCACTCCATTCGTAATAATCCACCCCGCCACCAACCTCTTCTTCTTTGGGTAGCAATAAGTGGTATTTCACATCTAACAGTCGCGCAGTATTATCGGCACGCTCAATAAAAGTACCTAAACGTAAAAACTGAAAAGCATCATCGCGCAGCATCGTACCAAAGCTAACGCCTCGAAATAAGTGTGAACGGGCTTTTACCCAATCGCAAAACTCACGCAGGCCATCCACAGCCAAATCCTTCCCATCAAACTGACTAAACTCCAGCCACAGCGCATTTATATTTTCCCAAGTTTCAGAGGTCATCGCCACGCGAACAGCACGGGCATTTTCACGCGCACTATGCAAAGCAGAGTAAATACTCGATGGGTTTTCTGGGTCCATCGCTAAAAAGTGAATAACGTTACTCGCTGTAAAGTCAGAAAAGCGTTCTTGAAAAGCTTCGGCATTACCTGAAATCTCTAACGCTGGTTGCCACAAAGCAGCTTCACTCAAGGCTGCATTTGGGACCAAAGCCATATTCGAAGTCACATCCAAAATACGCGCCATGTTTTCTGCGCGTTCAATATAGCGTGCCATCCAATACAAATGGTTAGCGGTTCTACTTAACATACAGCCACCTCATCTTTTAATGCTGTTTCAATTTCCGACACCTCTTGAGGAGACTTTTCTTGCAAGACCCAAGTATCTTTCGTTCCACCACCTTGTGATGAATTCACTACTAGAGAGCCTTCGCGCATTGCCACACGGCAAAGTGCACCTGGCACCAAAGTTACTGTTTCGCCAGACAATACAAATGGACGCAAATCCACATGGCGAGGCGCTATGCCTTGCTCTACCAATGTTGGGCAAGTGGAAAGTGCCAAGGTCGGCTGAGCAATATAGTTGCTTGGGTCAGCCAAAATGCGGTCACGGAAATCCGTAATTTCTTGCTTGCTGGCCGTTGGCCCAACCAACATTCCATAGCCACCTGAGCCCTGTACTTCTTTTACCACCAGCTCAGGCAAGTTATCTAGCACATAAGCAAGGTCATCTTTTTTACTAAGTTCATAGGTTGGCACGTTAGATAAAATCGGCGTTTCACCCAAATAGAACTTAATCATGTCAGGCACACGAATATAGGTAGATTTATCATCTGCAACCCCAGTACCCACGGCATTTGCCAGCGTGACCCCGCCATTGCGATACACGGAAAATAAGCCTGGCACACCGAGCATACTGTCAGGGTTAAAAGCGAGAGGATCGATATACTCATCATCCAAACGGCGGTAAATCACATCCACCCGTTTAGGGCCTTCTGTGGTGCGCATATACACCGCATTGCCACGCACAAATAAATCTTGACCTTCCACCAGTTCCACGCCCATTTGCTGAGCCAAGAAGGCATGCTCAAAATAAGCACTGTTGTAAGCGCCTGGTGTGAGCAATACAACAGTTGGGTCTTTCACGCCACTCTGTGCTACAGCGCGCAAATTGTTTTTGAGTACCTGCGGATAATGCTCAACAGGCGCAATGGAGTAACGACGGAATAGCTCAGGAAAAAGTCGCATCATCATCTTACGGTCTTCCAGCATATAAGAAACGCCAGAGGGCGTGCGAAGATTATCTTCTAGCACATAAAACTGATTTTCACCTGTGCGGACAATATCGATGCCCGCAATGTGCGCATAAATGCCGCCTGGCACGTCCACATCAAACATCTCCGGGCGATATTGGCTATGGGTGAGGATGTTTTCAGAGACAAGGCCAGCCTTGATGATTTCGCGATCATGGTAGATATCATGCAAAAACATATTGAGGGCACGCACACGCTGAATCGCACCTTTAGAAAGCACATCCCATTCTTTAGCAGCAAGTAAACGCGGAATCACATCAAACGGTATCAAGCGCTCTGTACCTGCATTTTCACCGTAGACGTTAAAGGTAATCCCCACTCGCCTAAACAGAAGCTCAGCTTCCTGGCGCTTACTTTCGAGTTGCGCAGCTGGCACATTTCGCAACCAATTGGCGTAATTCGCGTACAAATCACGGACGCCCGCTGGGCCTGAATGCATTTCATCGAAATAAGTTCTTGCTTGGCTACTCATGCTCACTCACCATTTTGCTCTTGAAGTATTAGTAAGACAAAAGCAATCCGCGTGCCACCTCTTAAAACCATGCTTAAAGGGGCGAGAATTGAGGATGAGAGACTTACTGGGCCCTATTTAAGTGCGGGTGTTTTTGCTCTGCACTAAAGTAGTGATATTGGTCCAAGAAGCAAGAATAGTGAAGTCGACAACCTACTCCATAAGGAAAATATCGCTGCAAGCCTTGCCAGATATAGCTTGAAGCATAATTGGGTTCGTTTGGTAAAAAGCATTTTTTTAGTGATAATAAAAACAAAAAATATCGCTGTAAGCCAATAGCAGTCTTCGATTCCAAAGGTTTGGCTTTGTTTTTTCTAGCAGGCTATTTTTGAGCGTTTTCCAAATGAGAATTAGTCCGTTTTGTAAATTGATACTTTTAGCGCTGTAACGCACTTAATCAGCCATCAAGCACCCAATAAAGTTTATAATTTGAACCGTCCCAAACATTGGATCAATAGCCTGTGAAAACAACCGCAGAACGCGTTAAGCACATGATGGAAGTACTCAACATTAAAGAACAAACCGAGTTTGGGCTTTTATGCGGCGCTTCGCGCAGTACTGTAAATCAATGGCTATCAGGCAATATTAAGAAAATTGATCCGCGCTATGGATTCAAATTGGAAGACTCCACACCCTTCACTGCCCGCTGGATTATTCTCGGCGAGGGCAATCCCAAGAAATAACTAAATAAATTAATATCCTTTAAAAGCCACGCCAGTCGTGGCTTTTTTATTTTCTTACACCATATTTTACGTTTATTTCTAAGAATTATTGTTTATGTCCATTGACATATATTGTTTATGATCATAAACTAAATCAATCAATTAACTTCCATAACCAAGGAGAACGAGATGGGAAAGAATCGTGCAAGGAACTATGAGTGGGTAACGGTGGAGTATGAACAGGGTTCGTATGATGTGTGTGTTTGTATGGTATTTGAACAGGTGGATGAGATAAGACCTGTGGATAGTGAGATCAATATCATTGAGCTCATGGATAGGAAGAGTATTGAGTGGATGTATGAAAAAGCAATGGAAGAGATTAGTGCGAATTTAAATGCACCCCACTTCAAGGATATGTCACGGATGGAGTATTTGATTGATGAGGGGATTGAAGGTCCGGTACTAGATGACAAGGCAGCTTGAGGCGGAGGGATTGAATGATGCATTACACAGAGCTTAGGAAGATTAACGTCAATGACTATATCGAGCGTAAGAATGGCTTAGCTTATCTGTCATGGTCTTGGGCAGTAGATCAATTACTCCTGTTAGATGAGAGTGCTTCTTGGGAGTATGCAGAGCCAAAAGTGTTTGGTGAGACCATGATGGTGTTCTGTACCGTGCATGCCTTTGGTAAATCTAGAACAGCGCAGTTACCCGTAATGGACTTTAGAAATAAAGCCATTCATAACCCAGATGCGTTCTCAGTGAACACAGCCATGCAAAGATGTTTAGCAAAAGCAATATCACTCCATGGATTAGGGATGTATATCTATGCAGGAGAAGATCTACCGATGGTGGAGATGAAAGAAAGTGAAGCAAAGGAAAAGAGCGAAGCAATAAAGAAAGATAAAGCAGCAAACGAAATAAAAGAAGACATAAAGCCACCACAGCAATCCATCACACCAACGGCAGGTGCACTAGAAGCATTCGACTCAGATGAGAAAGACTTATTGGGCAGGATTGCAGAGGAAGTCACAGAGCTCGTGCAACTAGAAGAACTAAGACTCGCACATGAGCGCTGCGAGATGTTAGAGAGCGACGAGAAGGTTGCGCTGTGGAGCTTGCTTGATAGCAGGACGAGGTCGGCGCTCAAGAAATATAAAGCCAACAAGAGTACCACTTAGCATCTCATCAAGGATAGGATGATGAAATAATGTGTTTTCAAACATGACTAACTCACCTGTATAAAGTCAATAAAACCTTTTTCTACATCGGTAGAAACCAGCCTAACGCGAAGCTTTCTGCCAACCTCTAGGTCTTGTAGACCGTCTGTAAGCAATCCCTCGACTGGCATATCAAAAATGCGCACCCAAGTGGCGGTGATTGATTTACCCGTCACAATCGCATCAAAAGTTTGATTGATATGGGATGACAAGACCAAGGCCGCCTCAGACTTTCTAACACGTCTCTCCACCTTTCTAGCAGCATCCTCCTGGCGAGAACAGTGCTCCGCTAGCAAGCCCAAATCGCCGTTACTATAAGCTGGAACCTTTTGCTGCAAAGCACTTTTAATCATGCGTAAGGTAATCAGGTCGGGAAATCTGCGATTTGGCGCTGTCGAATGCGTGTAATCGCGAACAGCTAGCCCAAAGTGGCCAATAGGATCAGCATTGGGTTGCTCAACCACATACTCACCAGAACCCATCAACTTCACAATCACCAAAGATAAATCAGGAAATCTGACCGGGTCAGCTTTGTGTTGCCTTGCCAAAAAGAGCGAAAGCGCTTTTGAGTCAGGCTCACTGGGCAGATGCGCATCATACTTTTTAGCAAGCTCAACAATGCGCATCCAGTTTTCAGCTTTTTAACAACTTAATAAAGCTTCTAAAACAGATGTTTGATTTGAGTTTTATTGGCTTATTAGTGAGTAATTTTGAGCATAAAATATGTGAACTCAAAAAGGATTAGGGCTTAAGAAAACTAAAAGCGTAAAATCTTTGTCACGGGCTCATGACAGAGGATGTAATTGGATCGCATGGAAATGATGTGCAAAAAAAATGGCTACCGATTAAAGTAGCCATTTAATTGAATAATGAATATGGTGGGAGATGCGAGGGTCGAACTCGCGACAAACGGATTAAGAGGTAAAATTCCGTTTTTTACTACTTAAATATCAATAGGTTATTTTTGGTGTGTAAGTAGGTGTGTAAGCAAATTTATATCTAAGCGTTACTTTAAGTAACGGTCAAACTGGTTAACAGTTAAAATTATTATTACTCAACAATCTTCGCTGACTCACGAAGCTTAGTGACATACTCCGCTTGTTTTTTGATGATCAGACTTATCTTCAAGTTGTTCTTTGCCTCATCAAAGCTTGGTGCTTTGAATGGACGGATATCATCCACTTTAATAATATGCCAGCCTGTTTGGGTTTGGATAGCGTTGTTCGCGACAGTGCCTTTGTTAAGATTAACCATCACGTTAGATAGCTCAGGGACGATTTGAACAGGTAAAATCCAATCCACTGCACCATCCTCACCACCGCTTTTATCGATAGAGTATTGTTTAGCGAGTTGTGCGAATGCCTCGCCTTTTTTAGCTTTGGCTAATACGTCTTTCGCTTCAGCCTCGCTTGCTAGAACGATATGACTTATCTTATATTGTTTAGCATCACCTCCCACTGAGGCGACCTGCTTGTCATATTCAGCCTTAAGGTCACTGTCAGTAATGGGGTGCTTGGTGAAGTAGTCATTTAAGTTAACATCAACCAGAACATTACGGCGCGCCTGCTCAAGTGCAAGTTTCGCTTCAGGTAATTTATCTAAGCCTTTTTTGGCGGAATCTTGTGCGAGAAGCTCTCTATTAATTAAATCCTCTTGAATTGAACGACGCAGTTCTGGGCTGTCTTTTTGACCTTGTGCAAGCGCTGCCTTGATGTTTTGCTCAATCAATGTTGATGAGATCACAACGCCGTTGACTGATACAGTTGATTGCTCTGCTTTGGATTTAGCATCTGCGGCAATTGCCTGGTGCAGCGGCAACGTCAATAATAAAGTGGAGGCTAAAATGAATTGCTTAACGCGCATGTTTATTTCCTATTAATAGATTAATACAAATGGATAGTTGATTACTATTGAACCACGACAGAACCAGATGCACCTGTAATCGTGTAATTAGATGCACTGGTGCCACCAAGTTTTAGGTTGCTGAAACTTGATATTGATTCAGTGCCTTTTGCTGCAGATCTGAGAGTGACAGAACCACTTAATGAAAGGGTGTCACCTGCAACCAAATTGCTCACCGTTAGTGCAGTAGATGCAACGGTCGTGCTGTTATTGAAGGTTTGACTACCAGTGACCGTAATCGGTCTTGCAGTAATGCTGCCTGTTAAACCGGTTGGTTGCGTTAATGTGTAATTGCCAGCACTCACGCCTGATAGGCTATCGTTTGCCGTCACCACGATTGCTGTACCTACATTCTTGGAAGCAAAGGTACCTGCTTGGTTGAGCGTTACTGTATCGCCTGTGACTACCCCAGCCAATGTACCGCCAGTTAGCGTAGCAGTGGTAGTGCCATCGTAGACTTTAGTCGTCACGGTCGTCCCTGTAACGGTTAAGGCCTTAGGCGTGATGTTCGCAATAAAAGAACCTGCAGGTTGTGTGAGGGTATAGTTAGCTGCACTGCTACCAGCAATCGTATCTGCAATCGTCACAGCTTTGCCTGTTCCGACATTCTTATCTGCAAAAGTGCCTGCTTGGGTCAAGGTGACGGTATCGCCAGTGATCACGCCAGATAGCGTGCCACCTGTTACGGTTGCTGCTGTCGTGCCATCATAAACCTTACTCGCTACCGTGGTTGTGCCAGTTAACGTTAAGGCTTTAGGCGTAACTACTACGTTTCCAGTTGCACCTGTTAAGGTGTAATTAGTGTTACCGCTTAAGGTGAGTGCAGTGAAACTGCTAATAGCATTTGTCCCAGCATTTGCTGAGGCCATAGTGACTGAGCCCGAAAGGGTTGGCGCAGTATCCCCAGCAACAAGGTTGCTGATGGTTAATGCTGGAGAGACAACTGTCGTGGTTTT
>Ga0214164_1000083_pt1 | contig 62090 bp, 95 predicted proteins | sample TroBogepilimnion_13_FD_153003 | JGI IMG/M metagenome (GOLD analysis project Ga0214164, IMG submission 153003) | Freshwater microbial communities from Trout Bog Lake, WI - Practice 03JUN2009 epilimnion v4 | ecosystem: Environmental > Aquatic > Freshwater > Lake > Epilimnion/Euphotic zone ... | reverse complement strand
AATGCTTGGGTCTACGGCGATGCTGAGGTCCGTGACAATGCTGAGGTCCGTGACAACGCTCGGGTCTGTGGTGATGCTTGGGTCTATGGCAATGCTCAGGTCTACGGCGATGCTCGGGTCTGTGGCAATGCTTGGGAATTACCCCCACTTCACATTTTAGGCACTCGCCATTCATTGACTCACTGCAAGCATGGTTATATCCAAATCGGATGCCATTGTCATAGGATTAGCACATGGCAGAAACGATACAAGGATATTGGGCAGAAAGAAGGTTACACGGAGGCACAAATCGAAGAGTATGGTCTTTACATTGAACTGTTCGCCAAGAGAGACACCGCTATTTTTGGGACTCAGGCAGCATCCGAAAAAGGAGACGAAGAATGAGCCGAACATTCAATCGAAACCAGATGCGCCAGTTCGCTTTGTTCATTAACCGAGTGAATCAGAAGCAAACGGTTGAAGCTAGTTACTACTCTTTGGTCGAGGCTGGTATTGAACTGGTTGTTCGGGCGAAGTCTATTCGCTTTGCGTTTGAACGAGAGTGCAATGGTATCCGAAAGACGATCGACCAGGAATATACCATTCCCCCTAGCTTAAAGAAGTTGTATCGAACTATCGAAGTTCCCGATCCAGAAGGAGAGAAAAGAAACGAAGAACGAGCTAACCGAATGATCGAAGAGTGTCGAAAGATTGCTGCCGAAATTGGCTTTGCAGTCTACGTCCAAGGTGATCCAAGAGGATGCCCTATCTACCTCTATCTCGCTGATGAAGTCAAAGAAGGGTATCGAATCGACTCCCTTTATCAGACCATCGGCATTCCCGTACCTATCGACTAAGGAAAACCATGAACCACGATCCAGTACATGAACAAGCAATCAGACAGATGATAGCCCAGGACGTTGACCTAGCCTACATGAAGCCTGAAATCCTAGCGCAGCGAATTGCCGTCCAGAAGTTTGTCAGCGTATCCGTTAAACTTATCAAGGAAATCCAGACCGAGATCAAGATGGAGCATCAGGCACGATGAAATTCAGACGAGGGTTTTCCATCGGTTCGTATTTTGATTACAGTGTTGTGCCGAACGCTAACCGTGACGGTAAATGTCGTTGCGGAGTCTGGATCATGCGACACGATATGTATGCGTGGAACCCAATTACCCGTGTGGCATTGTGCCTTGGATGCTACAAGACAATGGGCGAAGCTACGAGGATTGCAGAAGCTAGAGAAGCCCAGGAGTGGGGATCATGAACAAAATGTTTATGACCATCATCCACGACGGGATGCAGGACGCCCCAATGGATAGGGAAATTCTAGTTGGATACGATGCCCTTGGTGGAGTGGTTGCATGGAGAGTTATGAAAGGAGAAACCGCAGGCAATCGAGATGATACGGCTTTCCATTGGCACTTCGGTAGTTACTGGTGTGAATTACCGGGTAGGTCAGCATGAGCGACAAGGAATATGCCCAATGACGAACCCTAACCTTATTCGGTTCGGAACCAAGGTGGTCGAGGTGACTGATTATGATTCAGGCAAACCTATGATCCACACGTCGATTGCGGCTCAAGTTCTCGAAATCACGCACCGAGCCCTACTTAACAGGTTGAAGCGTCGGAAAGTGAAACTTATCCGAAGGATTCGACGGAAGCGATGCAACTTATTCCTGAGTGTGGACGAGATGAACAATCTGATTGCTGATGCAGACATTTCAGCACTCAGAGACGCCAGGTATAAGCGTAGATCGGAATTCAACCTCGTGGACGGGAAGTTCGAGGTAGATCGAGAGAGACGTACCATTGAACGAGAAATTCAGGCTTGCTTGAATCGTTACACCTACACCGAACTTATTGACTTGCTGGACATCACTGTGACATCTGATCCTCTAGCGGATGGATTGACCCGAGTATTGGAGCAGGTTGAACGAGTCCGACCAGCAGTTAAGCGTTATGTGATTGCCAACATAAAATGGCAATGGGAATTGGTGGAAGGCCGCGCAGGAATCTTAGCCGCAGAAGAGGATTTACGGAAAGCCTTGTGGCGATTTATGAAACCTAGCGAGAGAAAGACCGACAGAGGGATTGCAATGGACATGACCAAGTTCATTACCCTGTTCTTAGGCGAATATGGCTGCACTATCCGATGCAAGACCATTCCCCGAGTGATCGAAGGAGGAAACGATGGGGAAACGAATTGATAAATCAGTCGTAAGGGTCAAAACCGTAAAGCGGTATTACATCTACGGTAGAGGCTACAACAACGAGATTGATGCTTATATTCAAGCGGCAAAGCGATATGTGAATCGACTTGAATTCGAGGCTTATTGCCGTTACAGTTACCCATATAGCCAAAAGTTCATTTCATGGCAAATTGCCCACCGAGTAATGCTTCCCGAACAGTTCACTCAAAATTGGTTTTCCGAAAGATACCCCGCGCGTTCCAATTGTAATTGCAGTTATTGTAATTCAATACGTCGAGGCTACACTCTCAACCGAAAAATGGGTTCTGGTCGAGGTTGCTGGTTTTCCAGGATGGAGGATTACCGAAAGATAGCCAAGGAGATCATTGTCGGTGATCGAAATATGGATGGGTCAAGACGATTATCTTTACCTATGAGATCCAAAGGAGGAAACGATTGACAAAGGCCGAGAAGTACCTGATCCAGTGCGCCGAGGACTGGCAGGATTGCAAGATGGCACTGAAAGCAAACAAAGCATCGGAACTACCCGATGAAGTGAAGAAAGAAATCCGCAAGGATCTTGGATTCAACTATGACCATGCGAAAGCTGCACTTAGTTTCGCAGTTAGGGATTTACGCCGGGAGCGCAAGGGAGAAATAACCAATGAATGAAATTACCAAGCAAGAAATCATTGACGAGTACAAGGCAAAGTGTTCCGACGCTTTATTCAAAGGCCGTTATGTCGATACCGTAGAGATCAATCAAGGGATCAAACGAGTCCAGAAGGAAGTCAAAATTCGATCATCTATCGTGCCCATTATTGGATGGATTTGCTTCTATGCCGCTTGCCTTGGAGCTTGCTATCTTGTGTGGCTGACCCGATGAGTAGCATTGACCGAAACAAGTTCTCTGTCAAGGCAGAGACGCACAACCGATTCATCGTGTTCTACCCGTACTGGTTCCAGGCCGCTATCCCGATGGAGTTCTACTACAACGAGAAACAAGCGATGGATCGTTGCGACGAATTGAATAAAGAACACCCATACGCCTATGATATGGGATATAGTAAAGCAGAGATTGAAGATACGTTTCCCATTAGACCGATGGGATGGAGGAAATAATGAGCGAATACAAGATTGACAAGGGAATTCCAGTTCCAGAACCAAATGTACGAGGACGAACATCGAAGTATCCATTTAGACAAATGGAGGTCGGTGATTCAGTCTTTATCCCCCGTATGGCGTCCACTATCTCGGGACTCTTGAGCCAAGCAAAACCAATGAAGTTCACGACTAGAACCGCAACTGAGGATGGAATCAAAGGAACGAGAGTTTGGAGGGTCGAATGAGCGAAATGACGATCAAACCACCTTACGGCTATATGCTGGTAACGGACCCTGACGAGAAGAAAGAAGACAATTGGAAATACCAAAACTGGATTGGCAAATGGAAAACAGTGTGTCCAGACGGCAAAAGATCAGATTTCAATACCTACGCCAAACCAATTCCAGCACCAGAAGGTTACGAACTTGTGACGGATATGGATGATATGCCTCATCCAAGTTGGAAACCAGTTTGGATAGATGCAACGCTTAACGGTGTTTATCCTCTATGCGGAACAATAGGCGAAGCATACGAATTGTATGGCTTAGTCTGGTTCAAACCCATTACCAATACAGTAGATCAAGAACAAATCAATACAAGGACGGCACCGAGCTTTGAAGGTTGGATATACGTGCGTGTCGCCGATGGTCCTTTGGACATCGACAAATTGATGGTTCAAATCTGGGAAGAAGGACGATTATGTGCGGAAGAAGAGGGATTGGATTTTGACGGACTGATTGCTGCAGCCCGCAAGACGGTAGCAAAGTATGGTCCATCAAAACGCACGTCTGAATTTAGCGCGGAAGAGATCGAATATTTGAAAAATGCTGATTCAACCTCCGCCGGTGGCCCCCTTTACCGCAAAGTAGAACAGACGTGCCCTCACTGCAAGGGAACTGGGAAGGTGCAGGAATGAAAGTAAACCGATGCCAAAAATGCAACGGCGAACCAAAACTACAATGGTGGGAAGGGATTACCAACAAGGGCCGCAAAGTTTGTTATTGGTATACGTGCCACGGATGCGGCTATTCAATTAGCTCAGAGCCAACTCCAAAGAAGGCTACCAAATGGTGGAATCATGTAAACCCAATTCAAAACCCATTGCTTCCAATAGATGGGAGTGCTGAGTATAGGATGAGTCAAAAGAAAGGTGGAGAATGAGCTTCTACACCTACCTTAGACAATTCAAAGCCCTAATTTCCAAAGGCTCTAACCCTGCCGACGTAGAAGCAGGTTTTGTCATGGGACTCGAAGCGGCTAGAGAGATACTTGACGACTTGTGCGACAAGCACGATTTACCCGGTTTAATCAGTAAGCATTTTGCCGATAAAACAAGGGAATTGGAGATTGGGATAGGGATAGGTTAAGACGCTATGATATATGAAGAATTCCTAGCATCCAAAGCAAAAACGTTTACTGGCGACGGCGCAAAGGTCAAAAGATCTAGTCTATCCCCATGTCTCTATGATTTCCAAAAAGACGTAGTGGAGTGGTCATTAAAGAAGGGCCGATCTTGCATCTTTGGTGGAACCGGAACAGGAAAGACCGTCATGCAGACGGAGTTTGCCAAACAACATGACGGAGTTCGTTTAATCGTTGCTCCGTTGGGCGTTACAGAACAAACAATTCATGAGGGTGAGATTCACAACAAAGTGACTATCAAACGAGCAAACACTGACAAGGACATCCAAGGGTCAGGCATCTATATCACTAACTATGAACGGTTGGAGAAAATAGAATGCCCGGTAGACGTAATCATTATTGATGAGTCGAGCATTTTGAAATCGTTCGATGGTCATTACCGGAAATACATTCAAGACCGATTCGATGGAACACAGTACAAGTTAGCATGTACCGCGACTCCTGCGCCTAACGATTACATGGAGTTAGGAACTCATTCTGAGTTTGTGGGAGCGTTAACCCGTCAAGAAATGTTGGCTACCTATTTCTGTCACGATGGGGCCGATACTTCTAAATGGCGACTCAAAAGACACGCAGTAGGAGACTTTTGGCGATGGGTTTCCAGTTGGGCGGTGGTATTTAATCATCCCCGTGATTTAGGTTACGAGATGGATGGATACGATTTGCCACCATTGGAGTTATTTACTCATACCGTTGACGTTGACCCGTTAGTTGGTGGGTCATTGTTTGGTGATGATGTGTCAGCTACGAACTTGTATAAGGTTCTCAATAACTCAGGAGAAGAACGCGCGAAAGTTGTTCAACGGCTGGTCAACGATGAGCCTGATGAGTCATGGCTGATTTGGTGCCACACGGACAAAGAACAACGGATGCTAGAGAAGTTGATCCCTGATGCTGTCAGTGTTTACGGGTCACTGGACACAGATAAGAAAGTTGATCGGTTATCCGGGTTTGCCGATGGCCGGTATAAGCGATTGATTACCAAGTTAAAGATCGCCGGACAAGGGATGAACTTTCAAATTTGCGCTAGGCAGGTTAATTGCGGTGTTACCTATTCGTTTGAGCAAATATACCAAGGCATCCGTAGATCGTGGCGCTACGGTCAAAAAAGGCCCGTTAATATCCATATGGTGATATGCAACGAGCTAGAAAGCGTAAAGGCGTCAGTCGATCTAAAGCAGATGGCTTTTGATGATATGGCGATTGAGATTAAAAAGTATTGCGGAGGTGTTTTGAGATGATTGAAGGAAGATATGAATTAGTTCACGGTGATTGCGTTGAGGAAGTTGCAAAGTTAGATGATGATTCCATTCACTATTATATCTTTAGTCCTCCTTTTGCATCACTGTATACATACAGTGCATCACCAAAAGATATGGGGAACTGTTCAACAGATGAGGAGTTCTATCAGCACTTTAAGTTTCTGGTCCCTGAGTTGTACAGAACACTCAAGCCCGGTAGGTTGCTGTCATTCCATTGTATGAATCTTCCCTACTCCAAAGAACGGGACGGATTTATCGGGATCAAAGACTTTCGCGGAATGATGATTCGGATATTCCAAGAATGCGGGTTTATCTTTCACTCTGAGGTTTGCATTTGGAAAGATCCAGTTACCGCTATGCAACGAACCAAAGCGCTCGGATTGCTTCACAAGCAGATCAAAAAGGATTCGTGCATGAGCCGTCAAGGTATCCCTGATTATTTGGTGACTATGCGGAAACCGGGCGAGAACTTGGAACCAGTAACACATACTAACGAATCATTTCCCGTGGGTATGTGGCAACAATACGCTTCTCCCGTTTGGATGGACATTAAGCAATCCAACACACTTCAAAAGGGATCAGCGAGAGAGAATGAAGATGAGCGCCATATATGCCCTCTTCAACTCGACGTTATTGAACGCGGCATTCTTCTTTGGACGAACGTCGGCGATGTTGTCGCTAGTCCGTTTGGTGGTATTGGATCAGAACCGTTTACCGCAGTCAAGCTAGGTAGAAAGGCATGGGCCGTGGAACTCAAACAGTCCTACTTTGAGCAAATGACTCGAAACATGGCATTACTGGATGCCGGACAATGTGAGTTTAACTGGGGCGATGAAGAACCTTTACTCAAAGACCCATCGAATGACGATTCCGACGACGAATGAAACGCTCCAAACCATTAAGGCGCACCCTTATATCTAAATTAGGTAAGATGGGAAAGCGTAACAAAATAGAAGATGCTAAGACCAAAAAGGAATTGATTAGTCTCCACGGTTTAGTATGGTTCGATGCTCATTTAGGTGGATGTTCTGGTCCTATCGACGTTCACCACCTAAAGACCAAAGCGGCGCATCCTGAATTGAGACACGATCACTTGAACCTTTAACTTCTATTCCGAGCGCACCATGATATGAGGCACCACTAAACCATGGAAATCAACCAAATAAAATTAGGAATGAGGCTTAGGCTAAAAGACCATGTGACAAGCCCACGTAAGAATCGAACATGGCTTGTTACACAGATTCACCCGACCTTTATTATCGCCAAGACAGGCCATATTAAACGGGCTCTTTATGCCCCTCATTTACGCGTATGGGAGGAAGTGAGACGAGTTGCAGATTGGGAGTGTGCGGCATGACCCGCTGGTCTAAGAAGTTTGACCGATGCACTTCCTGTCAGAAAACTGACTTGCCCCATAAAGGTAATGGTCTTTGCTGTACCTGCTACGCAAAGATGAAATGGAAGACAGATTGCCATAAGATTCTAAGGCAACGTAAGACAAATGGAGTTACAAGGCAACCGAAGCCACGACCAGGACAACCATTCTATCGAGGCCCGATTCATGCAGGCGATCGGTTCACCTTGGATAAGGATGCTTTCAGGGGAGCGTTCGTTTGGGGACGCAAAGGAGATTGTATTGAGTTGCGATCTTATGGTCAGGACGAATCTCCTACGATCAAGATCGTGCCAGAAGTGACACTTAGAGCCACGTACAATCGAACCGTACCGAATCCAGTCGGAACACTTGTTTCCGCATCATTGGATAAGGATGTGAAAGCATGAATGAATCCATTGAAGATCGAATAGGGAAATGGAATCTCGCAACGTTCAACGAAGACACTGATGTTATCATGCTTCTCAAACAAGCATTGAAATGCCAAGCGGAAGCCATTGAAGTTATAGAGACTGACTACTATTTAACCCAAGGGCTCAGGCAAGAACTAGCCGATGTGATTATTGCAGCCATCGGGCTCAGTTATCGAGCGAAACAGATGCTTGGGAATAATTGGGAGGCAGAGGTCGAAAAGAAGTTTGAGATAGTCAAGAACCGTAACCAGAAAGCCAGAGAAGGCCGTGACTAATTTATCTGCCAAGACCATACATAGAGCCAATCTTCAATAGACTCTGACTCAGCCTGCTCAAAGAGATTGCCAAACAATCCTCCATCTTGAGCAGGCTTCTTTGTGTTCCGAGATCCAAACACTTTGTAGACCGGGGAACCATTGTCTGTAACCGAGAAGAATTCGACACGAGCAGGTATGAAGTCGAATCCATTTGACTTGCGGATTCTAGCCGCAGTCCGCAAGCAAGCCTCGTAAGTCTCAGGACTAATCTTACTGATCTTACTCATCAGACTCATCACCTTCAAACGCATCGTCGGCAAATGGGTCGATATGAGCGTACCGTTCATTGCCGCGCATCATAGATTGCACCTTGAGCTTCGCCCTAGCTGCTTCTATCTGCTTCATACTCGCACCAAGCGACTTGAGATGTTCTACCATTTCACGCACTATGACGTATTTCCCTGACAAGTTGGCAAGCATCCAAGTCTCAATCATCTGACGACGAGCAATAGCATGGGAAGGATCTTCCCCAACCTTCTTCGGAATATAGTTCAGAGTCGCCTCGTCTATGTCATAGACCCAGCGGAATTCATTGTCCTCATACTTCCAAGCGAACATCGGACCACGAGCTACACGGATCGAACCCTTCTCGTGAGTGATGACACGAAGACCAGGATAGTTCTCTTCATCAGGATGGTAGCGTAAGACTAGCTGGGATCGATGAGCATTCCTGATCTGGACTGATCCAATACCTAATTCAGATATAGGCTTTCCGTCCTTCCCCTTGCCTGTGTGACGCAGATTAAGGACTGCCGACATAGTTCGCATAGCGACATCACGGAGCCCACCAAGAGGCCCTACAAGATCGACTGCGTTGTTGAGGTCTTTGACTAAGCCACCGAGATAATAAGCCACGGCATCAAAGATGATAAGTTTGAAATCTCCATCGTGAATCGTCTCTTCAAGGAGTGCTAGGTGGTGAGCGTCAAGCGGGAAAGACTCACTCATAACCTCTAAGAATCCAGGCTTACCACCAAGTGACTCATAGACATAACGTATGTCTGCTCCTTCATCTTCACTACCAAAATAAAGAGTTCGGAAGGGTATAATTTGTTTTCGAGTAATGGGGTCCCACCCATTTGATCCACAAGCCGCAATAGCTAAAGCAACCGTCGATTTTCCGGCTGCCCCGTCCCCGTCAAGCAGGTTAATCTGCCCAATACGGATATGACTTCCAATCAGGAATTCGACAGGCTTAATCTCGAAATCTTCAATCTTTGTTAGCTCGAATCCACGAGCAGGTAAAAGGTCAGACCGATCAATAAACTGATCGACGGTAAATCCTGCTTCAAGATGATCGTAAGCATCGTCTTTCTCCCCTTTGGTCGCGGACTGGACAAGTCTGAAACTCTTTGCTACTGGACGAACTTGTTCGGCAACGTAGGCAGCGTAAGCCATTCCTGCTTCATCTGGGTCCATGACCATGACAACATGGCATCCAGTTAGAGCTTTCGTGTGTTGTGGGAGCCACCTCTTATTTATCGCATCTTTGGTAGCGCCGCCCGGTTGACAGGTCGAGACATACCCTTCCTTCTCCATGCGATCACAGGCTTTCTCCCCTTCATGGAGGTAGATCGTGAGTCCACGAGCCTTGGCATCCAAGACCTTGTGATAGCGGTAAAGGATCTTCGCGTTCGCACCAAGATGATCGACCCCGAACTTTCCATCCTCACGGTTCTTGTCCTTCTGCAAGAAGTCTTTCTTACCCGTCGCACTATCGACATAGCGCATCTTGTCAAACAGGTATCGTCCCTTCTCGTCGGTATAGGTATAAGAACAAACGAATTTTCGGTATCCACTCTTGGGAACCGTCCCATTCGATTGATTGGTATGAGGAACAAATGGGACAACCCTACGATCTTCACCAGTCAGACCCATCGAGGATAAAATCTGATCCTCAGTGCAACCAGTCAGACATTTGACATGGAGCCAACCGTCCTTCTCACAGACTCGGAACGATGGGCTTGAATCTTCATGGGCTGGACAGCAAGCGGTATAACCGGGACCGTCCTTGAATGTTTTGGGTTTGGCTTTCTGTAGCCTTGACGCAAACTCGTCCAGCGTCATTCGGGAATCTCCAAAATCTCTAGTAATTGCTTACCAATATATTCAAGTGCATCCCCTTGATGAAACTCAAACGGGTATCTAGGCTGAGGGTTAATGTCCACCCCCACAACCTCAAATCCTGCACGATGATAACCCATGCCGCATCCACCAGCACAGCAAAACAAATCAAGTAGTCTTGGCTTGGTGGTCATATTCCCACCCTTGAATCATGAACCGAGGTTCGGACGTGGTGGTGCCACGGACGAGTATCCGCTGTCCTAGCCCCGGTTGATGATATTGACGACGGGCAACTATGCCCTTGAAGTTGTTTATAAATCTGCATCTCTTTAAGCCGCACCACCGGCTAGTTCCCTATCATTCAAAAATCGTTACATCTGGCATCTGTCCGACACCACGAAGATACGCGCACCACTGACCAAATTCCTTCTGCCAAGCCTTATGCGGTGCGCCTTTGCGCTCACCAAACGGATAGCAAGAATCGACAAGTCGAAGGAAATCTTCAAGTGGGTCGCATTCTAACTCAGATTGCCATTGTATGACAAGCCGATAAATCTCTTGACGTGACCGACCACGCCAAGAGTGAGGATTCACAGGAGTCAGCCTTAACCCCATTTACTTGTCTTTCGGACCCTTGCAAGCGAGACGATGACGCCCTAACCCTTGCTTAGAGGTAAAGGATCTTCCACATTCGCAATCATGATTCTGCGGATCGTGCATCTGTCTTTTATGGCTTTCCAATGCCTTGATCGACTTAAATCTTTTGGATAAGTTAGGTCCGCAAATCGGGCAAAGCCACTCGCTTACGTTAGACTCTAACTCTTCGATTGACGACATAATTGTCCAACCATCGTGGCTCCAAATGACATCAGAATTAACAGACTCTTCCTTTATCCGTTTTTCGTCTAGCAATTCTTGGAGCTTAGTCGCTTCCCGAGCCCAATAAGTTGCATTCTTTTTGAGTTCATCGTTGGACTTATTGTAGTTCTTTACTTCGAGTAAGTGAGCAGCGATCCCGACAATAAGAGTCGTACCGAACGCTACGTTCTGATAGTCTTGTATGGTCATTTTGATTTCCTTTTCCTTGCGATAGCCGCATCCAGTGTTGCCTCAGTAACGACAAGAGGCTTGCATTCCCATCGGGAGGCAGGCTTATGGTAGCCAAGAATAACGAACACTCCCCCGTTCTGCAAGAAAGCACGTAGGTTCTGTTCAATCGTTATGTCTCCGAGCCCACCGGACTTAGCATCAGAGACATACTTGCGGATATGAGGACCAACTTGGTCGACGGTTGTAACCTGTACCGCAACGAACTTTGAGTTTGAAACGCCGCATAAGTCGGCAAAGCCACCAAAATCTCGCTTGACCATGCCGCCACCATAGATAGGAGCATAATGTTCCGACTTGGTATACCAACCAGGATACATCGCATTGATGTCCTTGATTGATCGACGATATTGCGCGGCATCCTTTACGAGTTTCGGACCTTTCTTTACCTTCTCTTCTTTCAGGTAGTCCCGAAGCAGTTCGCTTGCATCGTCAATAGCGCCACCACGATCAAGTAAATTATCTAGCGCACCAGTGAAAGCATGAGGCTTGCCTGTATCAAATGGGTCGACTTCTTCTTGTGGGTCAGTGAATAGGTTCATAAAATAGAAAAGGGCTCCCCAGCCAGAAGCCCTTTGGTCGTTGATTAAGGCCCGACGAGAACACGAGTATTGATAAGAGACTCCACCGATGCAAACGTCTCCATCAGACACTTGTATTCCACGTTCAGCGGATTGTCGAGGATCATCGCAAAGGTTATCCCACCTTCCTTGTTGACGCGATATTGGAGCTTCACGTCGATTTTGATTGGAGCCGACGAATAGAACGGCTGAATCTGGACGACGAACTTGGTCGGCACCGTGATATTGGTTACCGTTTCCTCAGTGTAAGAGAACCGGAATGCTCCGTTCTGTCTGACAACCTTGGAACCCCAAGCACCACCTGTATGTCCTTCTAGGTCCTCAATGATCTTAATGAGTTCAGTCGGGACTGGATCAATAACCCATGCTCCCCACTTGTCAATGAAATCAGCGAATTCCTTCTGCGACTTATGGACACCGCTTGCGGCCTTGAATTCAACCCATTCAGGAGTTCGCTTGGAAATGAGAGTCGCGGTATGGTCGCACCATGCAGGATGATCCACCGCATGATAGTCAAGGGTCGCACGAACCTCAGCCTTGTCGATTGATCCTTGGACGAGAATGCCACGACCAACTGCGACATCAGGAGCAAAAGCCTCAAAGTATTCAGCGAATGATTCCACCGTAATGAACTGAGGATGGGCAACCGTCCGACGTGGAGTAGGGCGCAAAGGAGCAAGAGTGTTTTCAAAGTCAACAACCGACAGCAATCCTGAGTTGTTGCGGGTGTAAACGAACTGGTGCCCTTCCACTTCGATCTGGACTGGCTTATCAGTCTCTAGCCCAACAACGTACTCCAAGGCATCTTTCAAACTACCTTCTTCCATTACCTGTTACCTCTGCGGTTCTGTTCTCGCAGTTCGTCAAACGACGGCTGCAATGGGTCAAAGTGCGAAAGGTTTCCATCTTCCGTACCGTAGAATGGGGTCGATCCTGCAATGCGTGGAACAGATGCTTTCACATCGTCTCCGATCTTCAATTGGCAGGAACTTGGATTGGCAGGATTCGCTAGTTCGATCTTGAGAGTCAAACTAACTGCGCCTGGTTTACGTGTTTCCAAGACTTTGCGAACGACGAGACGAACTTGATCCTTAAACTCTTCAATGGTTTGACCACCTTCGAGCCCGAGAATCGCATCGACAAGGTTGATTGTTTCAACTGGCTTACTCATGAGTTTTCTCCATGTTTCTTGTTTGGGGTCGAGTTCGATACCACTGAATCAGGTACCTGACACGGTTGCGAGACAAATCAAAATGGTCTGCGACATCCTCTAATGGCATAGTCATATAGAGACCGAAGACTTTCTTTGCCTGATCCGCGTCAACCCGGCAGATTCGCCCCAAAGGTTTCCGACGTAGTATTTCTTCTTCCACCGAACCAATATACATTATTTTCCAGATTTCCTCCAAATCTTTGACATATTTTCTCTCGGTTCTGTTATCATGATGAAGACCATGAATAACCTTAAAAGGCATACGCTTTCGTCATCTGGCAACGTGTCACGAATTGCTTACGATCCATCAAAACAACATATGTATATGGAGTTCCCGAATGGCGTTTATCGCTATACCGGAGTCCCAGCGCACCACTTCGATAACACAGTTTCAGCGAAAGATCGCAATGAAGCTATTGGGGAAGAGAAGCCCGGTAGCGAAGGGAGCTATGTAATCCATCACATCATCGGCAAGGATCGAAAGAATCCTCCGTTCCCGTTTGAGAAGGTTCACCCAGCAGACGCGGCTGAGATTTTCCCGTTTGAACCAAAGGAGGAAGGACAGTGAGTATTGAATTTACCCCGTTTACTAAGATTGCTCGATTGCGACGTGAGGTAGTTATCACAGAAAAGATTGACGGCACCAATGCGGCAATCGTGATTACTCCCGATCTCGAAATTCACTTTCAGTCACGCAAGCGACTCATCACACCGCAAGACGATAACTTCAATTTTGCGAGATGGGGAACCGAAAACAAGGATGCACTTATTGAGCAACTTGGCATTGGATTGCACTTTGGCGAATGGTGGGGCTCAGGTATTAAACGAGGATATGGATTAACAAAAGGTGAGAAACGGTTTTCTCTATTCGATGTCAGGAAATGGCATGGATCACCTGATGATGATTGGAGATGTATCGAAGCTCCTGTCTGCCATGTTGTGCCGGCACTAGCGACCTTTGCTACATTTGATTCGGTACTCATCAATGAATGCTTTGAATCATTGCGATCAAAAGGCAGTAGCGCCAGCCCTAAGTTTATGAGCCCAGAAGGGATCGTGATATTCCATTCCCAAAATGCCGCATTATTCAAACTGACGTTTGAGAATGACAGTGAAGGAAAAGGCACAAAGGAGAGCTAATGACCAATCTCAATCTTATCTCTCTCAGACTGACTAACTTCAAGTCGGTTCGTGACTTTGAATTCAAACCGCTGGGTCAGGACTATGACATCTTTGCGTCAAACGGAGTCGGTAAGACAACGTTGGCCGATGCTTTCTCGTGGTTGCTGTTCGGTAAGGATTCCTTGCAACGAGCAGACTTCCAAATCAAGACGAACGGACCCGATGGACAGCCTATTCCTATGATTGATCATACGGTTGAAGGTGAGTTTCAACTTGACAGTAGGACACTCACATTGAAGCGGACTTACCGCGAGAAATGGGAGCAAAAGCGTGGTAGCGAGTCAAAGGAATTTACTGGACACGAGACATCGTATTGGGTCGACGGAGTGCCATGTAACGCGACTGAATACAAGAAGCGAGTCGAGGAACTTTGCGACGAAAAGACATTTCGTGCGTTGACTGATCCGACGTACTTCAACTCCCTTTTGCCTTGGCAGGATCGACGCAAGATCCTACTTGCCTCCGAACCGAGCATCTTGGATTCCGATGTTATGAACTTGGACCCAAGGCTCAAGCCACTAGCAAAGGCATTGAATGGTCGTACTCCCGACGATCACAAGACCGTTCTGATTGCAAGGCGCAAGGAACTGAACGACGAGATGAAGTCGACTCCATTGCGGATTGACGAAGCCAATCGTTCTATCGTGGAAATCCCAGCAGGGGATCATGCCGCCGAGGTTCTATTGCGAGAAGCACGAGTTGCATCGTTCCAAGAGAAAAGAGCGCAAGCGAATGCTGGTGGTGCTATTGCTGATCTTCAAAACAAAGTCTTGGAGATCGAAGGGAAGCAAATCAGTATCAAGAACCGATACCTGAATCAAGGTAACCCTGCGAGAGACGAAGCATTGCGTAAGCAAGCCAATGTTGAGCGTGAAATTGCTGAACTTGAATTAGCTATTGGACGCACTAAGTCTCAGGCTCATTTGATTGAGGTTGATATTCAAGGACTCGAAACAAGACGAGCAGGAAAGAAAGCAGAACTGGATACTTTGTCTGCAAAGGAGTTCTCGCCCGATTCTAATTGCTTTGCTTGTCATCAGCCATTATCTGCCGACAAGATTGAATCCCAGCGAGAGGAATGGAATGCAATCAAGGCGTCTAGCCGAGAGCACATCATTTCCGAAGGGAAACAGATTCGACTGCAACTGGATACCAAGAAGGAGGAACTAGCCGCTAAGTTGGTTGAACTTGACGAGTTCAATGATATGTTGGGAAAGACAAAAGCTACTTACGAGAGCATTGTCATCCCTGCCGCATCTGATGTTGTAGCTGACCCGACATCTGATCCAGAGTATGTGAGTCTTGCTAATGAGAAGGCAGACTTGAAGAATCGAATCGTTGCCGCTAAGGAATCGGTTCAAGGCGAGCTTGATAGCATTGACGCAGAAATCAATCGTGCCAACGAACTATTGAGGCAGTCAAGAGAGTACGTTGCCATGCAGAGCAGGAATGCTACTGTAAAGGCCCGAGTCGATGAATTGGCTACCAAGCAGAAGGAATACGCTAAGGAGTTTGAGCAGGCTGAGAAGGAACTATTCTTGATTGATCTGTTTATCCGAACGAAATGTAACCTTCTGACTGACCGAATCAACTCACGATTTAAGATCACGACGTTCAGACTATTTGAAGAGAATATAAATGGTGGTATCCAACCATGTTGCACTCCGATGGTGAACAACGTCGCCTACGATGCAGGATTGAATCACGCATCTTGTATCAACTCAGGACTGGATGTAATCAACGTCCTTTCAGAACATTTTGGGTTCGCGCCTCCGATCTTTGTAGACGGAGCAGAATCCGTAACCGACTTGCTACCCACGAGAGGACAGCAAATTCGACTTATCGTTAGTGCCAATGACAAGACCATGCGTTTTGTTCCATCGGCAAAGACCGTTGCCGTAGGCAACAAGGACTCCCTATTTTAATGAGCAACGAGCTAGCTAAGAACACCGACCAAAAGCCACCGACAGTATTTGCGATGGTACAACATCAGATTGACCTTGCAGTCAATCAGCGAGGACTTACATTCCCGCCCGACTACAACGTGGCAAACGCTATGGCGTCAGCCAAGATTGCCCTTCTGACCGTCGAGAACAAGGAGAAGAAGAGAATCCTCGATCCCAACGGTAGACCCACCGGAATTGTCACTCAGGAGTCCATTGTGAACTTCCTGTTTGACATGGCAGTCCAGGGATTGAACGTAGCCAAGAAGCAAATCTATCCGATTGTCTATGGTAATCAACTTCAAGGTCAGCGATCCTACTTTGGCGATATTGCCGTAGCCGAACGAGCCGTACCGGGACTCAAAATCTATGCCGACGTTATCTACAAGGGTGAGACATTTAAGCCTCAAAAGGTTCGATCCAAGCGAGGGTTGATTACCGTTGTTGGCGAACACAGTATCGACTTCCCGCGCAAGTCGAAAGAGATCATCGGCGCCTATGCTGGTGGCACTTATACCAATCCTGATACTGGTGAGGTTGAGGAATGGGGCATCGAACTGATGGACATTGACCAGATCAAGACATCATGGAAGAAGTCTAAGACCCTTCAATATGGAGGTACGTTCCATACCGAACAGCCTGACATCGCTTGTTGTCGAACGGTACTCAGACGATACTGCAAGCCGATCATCAACTCATCGGCTGATATGGTTGTCCTCGAATCAATCAAGCGACAAGACCTTGACTCTATCGACGCAGAGGTCACGGAAGAGATCACAACCAACGCTAACACGCAAGCACTTCCAGTCCCAGACAAGGCTCCTGCGGAGACGAAGGCAAGCAAGAAGAAGGATGCTGTTCCGGTATCTGAACCAATGACAACGGAAGCGGCTGGTGGAGACCCACGACAGGAGCCCGAGGTCGAGGCCGAAGTAGAAGTCAAAGCTGATCCATTTGGTGACGCAGAGGAAGGCGAAGAGTTCTAAAATGATCGACTTCCAAGCGTTCGCGTCCGGTTCTGGTGGCAACTTCTATGTCGTTCGAGATGGAGATGATTCACTGGCGATCGAATGCGGAATCAAGTTTGGAGACATTCAGAAAGCGACGGGATTTACGCTCTCGTCGCTGGATGGGTGCCTAATATCACATGGTCATGGTGACCATGCTAAGTCGGTACAACAGATGATTAAACAGACCGTACCCATCTTCACCAGCTACGAAGCAGCGAAGCAACTTGGCATCTACAGCTCGCCTTGGGTGTCCTGCATCGAAGCCAATCATGCACACGCAGTAGGAGCGAATTGGGTTGTCACACCTTTTGAGGTTCAACATGATTCAGACGGCACCTTTGGATTCGTGATAGATTCCACTTCGAGTAGGGAAAGACTTGTCTATATCACGGACACTCAGTATGTGAAGTACACGATCCCAGATATGGACATTCTGGCTATTGAGTGCAACTATGACAAGGACATCATTAAGAACAAAACATTCAACGACGAGATAAACCGAGCGAGATACCAGCGAACGTTAGAGACGCACATGAGCCTTGATACTGTGATTGAAATGGTCAAGGCGAATGATATGAGATCATGCCGCGAGATCCACTTACTCCATCTATCATCGGCAAACGCTGACGCTGAGAAGTTCAAGCGAGAAGTAGAGAAGGCAACTGGCATCCCAACGTTTGTCGCACCCGAGTACACACGCTTTTAGGAAATACGAAACATGAGCAACGGAAGAAAATTGAATTGGGCGAAGATCAAGAAAGCCTATACCCAGACAGATAAGCCGCGAATGCAAATCATGGAAGAGTTTGGGCTAGCCGCTTCGCAACTCACAGCAAGAGTCAAGAGAGATGGATGGTTGCGACCAGGCGAAGACCTAAGCGTAATCGAGATGATGAATCAGCGAGAACGGACTAAGCCAAAAGTGACCGTCGAATCGGCCCGAGCATTCCTTTTCTCGCATATCAACGAAGGACATTGTATCCAAGCCGCGAAGTGCCTCTTCTATGGTCCCAGGGAAGGAGGTATTGATATTCTCCAATGCAATCCAGAAGAGTTTGACGCTTGGGTTCATATGAATCACGAATTGCTTCTCCCATTGAACCGTTGTCGAAATCATGGAGAAGTCAACGAATACTTATCGACCACCGTTGGGAAATGGAAGTTCCATCCCGATTGGCTTAAACAAGGGAGGGTTCAATCACTTGACCAAGACTGAATGGAGAGAGATGAAATTAGGTACCCACTTTGTCTTAGCCAAAGGTGGAGGAAGGGTATGGCGAGTTGTTGGAGTTTGGAATACACGACGGGCGCTTAGAGCAAGACCACTTGACGGTAACCGCGCTTACTTTTTCCGAATCATGGATTGCGGGAAATACACACAGACAGGAGATAGAACATTGACCAGAATCGAATTCAAAGCATTACAGAAAGACGACGTTATTCAGCATATTGGAGGCACCGGACACTTATTTACAGTGAGGCAGTCATGGACACCAGATCGAACACTTCTCGTCGCTGATCCTATGAATGGAGTTCATAGTGTTCGGGCAGCCGATTGCGGAATGTACCGACTCGTGAAACAAGCATCGGAGGTCACGAAATGAGCTTGCACCCGCAACCATACATCGAGTTCAAGTGTGGGCATCGTCTGCCGATCTACAACAAGCACCGATTCGCCAGCACGGTTTTGACCACCAACCCGTTTGACTTGGACCCGCTCGAAGCTGGGGCAATCTTGTCCGGGGAAAAGATTCAGATTGACTCGCCAAACCTTTGCGTCATGTGCGAGAAAGCCAAGGCGGTCCAGTCATGCCAGAGACCACCAGTGCAGATAGAGCCTGGATTACATACATGGAGAAAAAGACCAATGGTTGAACTGTCAAAACTAGAATGCGAACAACTAAGAAACATCTGCGATGGCTATCCAGTTTTTGCTGGCGACCTTATGTCTAAACAGGCTAAACAATCGTTGATTGAAAAAAGGCTAATTGCCTATCGAAAAGGCCACGGTATTTCTAAAACCAGCGACGGGGAAAGAATCGGTGGATACGTGCCAACCGATGAAGGATTATCAATTTATGCGGACATGGTTCCGAAGGAATATGGCAACGTATGAAGCTAGACATTAACAAGAACCCGCGCAGTTTTAGCGCACTGGAACGGGCTATCCATGCTCATAACTTTATTTGCCGAGAGTTTGACTTTGGAGATTGGAAAGTAGAAATTCCAGTAACGAAGGATACGAACTTCTTTGGTCTGAATTGGCTGTCAGGATCAGGCCATGCTGGGTACTTCATCGAAGGGTTTATGCTCGCCGCCGCATATTGCTCTGGCAGTATTTCAGGTGGCAAGTTGCGTGAACTTCTTGACGGCTCCGACATTACTTGCGATGTATTCAGGTTGAATAGTTTTCTCCAATGCGCCATGACGAATCAAACGTTATGGGAGCAGAACCCCGATAAGCATGAAGAACCTAGCGATGGTGTTACGTTTGACGGGACAGGCGATAGTTCCTCCATTATTCAGAAATGGATCGGCACAAAAGGCGATCATTGTCAATGGAATTCAAACACTTTGACAGGCGGCAAAGTTAGTTCAGATCAGTTTGGTTGGATGCCATTCCGCAAGGGTGACACGATCATCAAAGTAAAGACAGGCTATGCCGTTATTCCAAAAGTTGTTGAGGTGATAGCGCAATGAGCATTATCGAAATCCGATCAACAATCACACCGCAATATCTTCGCAATCGAACCAAAGACGAGTGCATTGACCACGTTCTAAGGCTTTGCGATGAAAACGACAAACTGACAGCCGAACTCACCTCTCTACGTGAAGAAGTGCAACGGCTTAAAGATGAATTAGGATTCGCCAACCGTCGCCGGTCAATGGCCGAAGACTTGCTCTTCAGGATTGAGCATCATCACGTACACACAATAGAGATACCGGGCGCGATTAAGGCATATAAGGAACGCCTAGCAAACGTTGTCAAAGAGCAACACGAGGTAAAGAAATGAATTGGTGCCAAGAACATTGGGATGATTTGAAAGCGATGCTTAAAGCAAAAGGGCTTGACGAACTCGGGGCCAAATCAGGGCAAGAACTTTTCCAAAACATAAAGCAAGAGGTCGAAACCAACGACGCTATTTTTGATCCTCTAATGGGGTGCTGGTCGCGAATCAACGCCGCCATGGTTCAAAGCCCTGGACTTAATGGACGCATTCTAGATTGCCCGCTTTGCATCCTGGTGACCGATGGGCAACCGGACCTAGTAAATCAGTGGCTAAACGGTTGCACCGACGCTTGCCGAGCCTACGCCATTGAGGAAGGGATTCTGAAACCAGATAAAGGTGCCTTAGACGCATTGGAGGGGAAATGAAGCGTTTTAGAATTCGCGGAGGTATCGGTCCTGGAATGTTTGATGGTGCAGTTCAGGGTTGTATGTTCCTAATCGTTGTTATCGTCGTGGTTGCATTTGTGGCTGGGATTCTGGTTACCGGGTGCTACAGCAAATACGGCCATCCATCTGTTTCTTGGGCTAAAGGGAGTGCTAAATGAGAGCCGAGAAAAACGTCTGCCCTAACTGTGATTCCTTAGTTAAAGAGGTGGTCAATCTTCGCCATGAATTGAACATGGCTCATTTGCTAATCGTGGACCTTTATAATTCAGCTCACCGTGAAGGATGGGAGCCGGGAGAGTCAATAGAAGAACTTTGCGACCGAACTCACTCGTATCTTTGCAACTGGGGCCTTGATCCGTATACCAACGGTGGGCCTGAGCGAATTAAGCAACTAAGAAAAGCCATCGCTCCCCCATTTACTGAACCAAAGGAAGGGGAGAAATGATTAAATTCACCTCAATTTTTTACTATGCCTGTTGCGCCTTGCTTCTATTTGGACTTGGCATGATGGGTGCTGTATGGGTTTTCAATGTTCATGCTTACAAAACCCATCATCCAGAAGGGGCCATAAGTCGAGAAGTTTGGCAACTGAACAAGAAAGGAAAAGTCTATTTCTACGTCGATCATCAGACCCGTCTAATCGTTGAGGACTGCGTAAAACATCCTGATGGGTGTATTGTCGCAGAACAACTTAACGAACCCGCAGAAGTCATTGTAGGGGGCAAGAAATGACCTGTTTTTACTGTGGCGGCTTAATGGTTTGGGTTGGACCCATGACCGCCCTTACTCACACTCAGTGCCAATCCTGCGGGGGCGTGAACTGCCAAGTGGTTGAACCCGAAGAGGAGACTAAGCAGATTCGACGCTGGCCGTGTGGCACCGAGCAGGCCATGCCATCAGAGCCTTATGGTTGGTTGAGTGATGACTTTGAAGTTGTGACCGTGCCGTTCGATTACGAGGTGTAAGTGAATGAGCCTAGATAAAGCAATCGAACACGGTAAAGAGAAGCGGAAACCATACCGTAAAGCGAAAGCTGTTTCGCACCATTGCCGTAACCACGGATTATGCGAATACTGCCAAGGGAATCGAACGGTACAAGACAAGAAGGAACAGGAACGTACAAAGGAGGATTTGAATGAACGGTGAACAACCAGCCAAAGAAGCCAAGCACATTTACACGATCGTGGATCAAATTTTGCGAGATGGTTCAAATCAATGGAAAGTGTCTTTTGATGCAAGTCAACGACCACCCGTGTCGGTAGAACTACACCAACCATTTTTAAGAATGGACCCGCAAGGCGCTCAACCATATTGGAGTGTTGTGATTGCCAAGGTAAGAGAAGGGGATGAAATGCTAAGACGTATGGTTTATGACGTGCTAGCAAAGAACGGCATTCAAGCAGAGGTAATAGCAGGATGGTAACTAGAGACCTAGCCGAAAGGCTTTGTAATGTGGCACCGGAGAGGTTTGCTTTCGCGGTTGTCGATGATGGTTGGTATGCGTCCTTCTCTCTTACCAACATTGAAAATGACTCAGAATATGATTGGAGCCTAACCAACCACCTAAAACAGTTTGATGAAACCATTCTCTACGCCTCTGCATGGGCATTGAATGAGATGCGGACTTGGGATAAGGACAACGGGTTTATGGGTTTGACTTATAGCGAGCAAATTTATTGGCTTCGATCTCAAGTGATGAATCTTGAGGTTGATAACTTAGAACCCATTACGATTCTAGATCTGTTCTGCGAATGGAAAGAGACGTTTGGGGTGAAGGAATGAGCGATCTACTAGCAACCTTTAACCCTATTCAGCCAATCCAAAGAGACAAAAACGATTACGTGATTGTGGCGATCCCTGAGATAGACGTGATACGAGCAAAATACGGACCAGCGGAAGCTATCTATAACGCTTACGAGCATTATTTCAATCAAGGCTATTCTCAAATAAGCGATCTTATGAGGTGCTCAAAAAATCCTTCTTGCTACAAGGTATTACTCTGCCGCCCAAAGGTGGTTGTTGAGACCGTAGACACTGAAATCGTGGAGGATCAACCAAATGACCAAGCTAAAAACACTATGGAAACGATTCTTTGAACGGTATATCTGTATGACTGTTTCTGATGATTGGAGAGAACCGTTGTAAACTAGACTTATGAGTAGTCCAGCATGGCAACGAAAAGAAGGTAAGAACCCTAAAGGTGGGCTGAACGCTAAAGGTCGAGCATCGGCCAAAGCAGAAGGTCATAACCTTAAACCACCCGTCTCAAAGAAAGAAGCAGAGAAGTCACCTAAAGCCGCAGAACGCAGGAAAAGTTTCTGCTCTCGTATGGAAGGCATGAAAGAAAAGTTGACCAGCGAGAAGACAGCCAAAGACCCAAATAGCAGAATCAACAAGTCTCTCAAGAAATGGGACTGTAAATAAGAAAGGCCCCTGACTCAATAAGAGAAAGAGGCTATTTACTATTTGCGAATAGTGAACGTCAGCTAGGATCGACAAGCTTTCCGTTTACCCATACACCCCCGCCTACATCAGTAAGCCCGGGGGCAATCGCCCAAGAAGGATCTGGAACACCTGAAGTAAGCATAGTCATAGTTGCCCTTCCTCCGTCGGATTGGCAAAATAATACATACGTAATATCCCCATTAGGTGCCTGAGGTTGAAAGTATGTCCCGTTTGAATCTACGTAGCAGTGTTGCATTAGATGTACCTTGCTGTGCCTTGAATAGCGGCTCCTGGAGCAGTTAACGTTGTTGGCGAAGTACTAACGGTGTAGTACATGGCAGAGCTAAATCCAGTTCCCAGAGGGGAGTCAAAGGAAACATAAGAGGTAGCAGGGATCTCAATCCATTCCAAAGGAACAGTAGTTCCGTATGTAATAGATGAGGCATTGAAGATTCCAACATAGACCACAAAAGCGTTTGGATTGTAAAGTTTCGCGCCAAAGAATAATCCTGCGGTAGCTTTAATCTGGGTTAACACTCCACCCACCCAACCATTGTATCCCGAGGATACTGCGCCAATATAAGTCAGGGCACCGTAAGAAGAAGAAGGGTCCGCTGCTATGGGAGTAGGAGTTCTGAACGCAGGTGGCACAGCGGCAGGAGTCGCCGAGAAACAAATCTTGAACGTCGGCTGGGCAGTATACGCCGTACAGTACAATCGGAAGTACCTATACCCCTGCAAGGAACCTGAGAAGGAAGCTTGCCCTTGGGTATTTGCAAACTGGGTAGAACCACTTACAAATCCACCGGCAATTGTAGTGGTTGTCAAATTCAAGAATAGGGTAGCATTTACAGAGAATGTTGGATCATTGGAAACTTGAAACGCAACAGTCGCAGTAGTGCCCGACGTCATCTGAGTAAGAGATACACTCTTGAAAGCTCCGACATCGTAAATCTGGTTTTGGTTTAATGCGGTAGGCGTAAAGTCCGTAGGAGTCCAATAAGTTCCAGCAGTCAGAAGTGCATTGACACCCGCAGGAGTTGTACCCGGCGAGATTACGTTCGTTGCCGACGTTCCATCACTGATGTCAACATACGATGGAGTAGTAATCGTATTGTTGACCGTAGCATCCTTAAATCCGATCATGTTACTGGACCTCCAATACGGTCACAAGGGTTCCTGATGCACTACCAAGAACATAAAGAGGAAAGAGCCCATTGACAGCGAGAATCATCATTTGACCAGGCGCAAGTTGAGCAAATGATTTGCCGCCAGTGTTGGTCAACGTGCTGACAGTGCTGATATACAACGTGCCAATAGATGTTGGTGGATTGGAAACAATAATCGACTGCCGAACAGTGCTAGGGAGTTTATTGTTCAGAACAGTTAAAGCTGTGCTTCCACCCGAGATTTGCTGATAGGTTGTCGAACCTAGCGCATAATCGTAGTTGGCTGAAATTAGACCGTCGGCCCGAATAGTTGGATAACCTGACATAGTTTGTTGCCTGTGTTATCCCTCCCCCAGCCATAAGGGATGAATTCAAACGGTAGTGGGGCGATTGCCTTACTTCTTTCCGAGCATTTTGGCTTTGATTGCAGCCATTTCTTTTTGTCGACCTTCGAGAGTGTCAGGAGATCCTTTCATCTCTTTGCCAACATAGCCGATGATCTTGCCTTTCGGTTCCGACTTCATTTCCTTCTTGTCGGCCTTCTTGTCGGCCTTCTTATCGGCCTTGGAATCTTCTTTCATACCCTTGTCTTTGTCCGACTTAGACTTCTCGAACTTCTTTTCTTCTGGCTTTTTCATATCGTCCTTATTTCCTTCTTTGTGGAAACCTTTAAGTGTTTCCGCAAGTCGCGCTTCTTTACCGATGGTACCCCCCTTCTTTTCGGCGGCAACGATCTTTTTATTTGGGATCTTCTCACCCTCTGGTACTCCGAGCTTACGATGTAATGCACCCTTGTTCTTTGTTGCGCCTGCGATCCAATTTCCTGATTCTGCCATTTTGATATTCCTGCCTTGATTATTTTACGATTGAATTCTGAATTATGAATGGGCCTTACTTCTTTGGCTTGAAAAGATTCTTTAACTTGTCCATTGCGCTCATGATTGGACTGATCGGATTGTAGTCGTTCAGTAACGATTCATATATTCTATGAGCTAAAGCCTCTGGTGCTTCATTAGGATGTCCGTCGAGAAGTTGCTTTGCGAAGTTGACACCAGCAAGTAAAGCAGCCCCAAGCGCACCAAACATATGAAGTGGTAGTCCGATCCCTCCACCAACAGGAACGACACCCATTCCTTTGTCAGTGTCAAGAACTGAAGGCACGATGCCAGTAGCATTCTGCTTTGCTCTCTTTGCGTTTGCGGCCCGCTCTTTATCTTGCGGCCCAAGATAAGAACCTGTAGCCATGTTCTTTAGGTACATTTGCGCTCCGAGGTAAATCATGCCAGTGCCTACGAGCCCATGGTCGAATAATCGTTGTGCATTCGCTTTCTCTTCTGTCGTAAGTTTCGTTGTTGTGTCATGAAGCACGTCGGACAATTTAGACCAAGCACTAGCAGAAGGCTTTTGTCCAGGTTCTAGGTTCTTTGTCGCATTGTGCAAACTATCAGACAAAAGGGAAAATCCACCACGAGCTATACCGAGCGGAGAATATTCAGCGTTTATAAACGCTTGATTGATACTTGGCTTGGCAACGGGCATAGCGTAAGTAATGCCAGCATTAGCAAGTTTGGACGCATTATTCTTGCCTCCGATTTCATTGACGGTTTCACCCGTCTTCCCGAGACTGCTTCGCACGTTTGCCACAAGCTTATTGATGTTGTTGTCGCTCATATTGGCAATACGATTGCCATAATCGAGTCCTTTCTGTTTTGTTTCGGCGGTTGGATTTTCCGCAAGATATGTTTGAGCCGCAGATCGAAGCTGTTTGCCTGTGAGGTTCTTGAGGCTTGGGCTAAGACTTTGCAATTCAGGCTCACTTAGGTTATGCGCCATTAGCTTTGATTGCTCCAAGACCGTTCGCATCATGCCTGGATTCTTAGCTGTAAGTTGTTGAAGGGCACCATGCAAAGTTCCAACACTATGTTCGAGTTCTTCAATAGTTTTCAATGTGTTTTGCGTGGTTCGTGCTTCTGGGTTGCGAATCATGTTTCTGATTTTATTAGCAGGAGTTTGAAGACCATGTGATCCATAGTATTGATCGGGCGATTGATTGAGTTGCATTTCCGCTTCACTCTGACCTCGCCATGCGTATTTCGCCGCATCTTTGACTTTAAGTGCAGTAGCGGCAGACCTTATATAATCAGGCAAATTTGGCCCAGCATTGAGGATTTGATTCGTTCCAAGTTTGCCACCAGATACTTTGTATAAACCTGAGTTGACGGTATTGCGAATTCCAGCAGGAATCTTGCCTGCCTCATCCATAGCCATTGTCGCAGGACCAGCAAGAGCAATATGGGCAATAGACCTTGGATTCGCCATAATTATAAACCGAGCTCCTTCTGCCAAAACTGCCGCAAGGTTCGTAGGCTTTTGCGATTGACTCATGCTGCGAACAAGACTTTGGAGATTCTTTCGTCTAGTTTCAAGTGCTTGCGATTCAGCATCCTTGGTCTTGGCAGCCTCCTTGATTGACTCAGCGGCCTTACCCATCTTGAGTTGTGATTCAAGATCACGAATATCTTTGATCATTTTCGCTTGGCTGCGAATAGTCCGATTCGTGACTTGACGTGCCGATTCTTGAGCCGACGCTTTCTTTTCTAAGAGTGCATTGTAAATGTCCTCTTCGCTCATTTCAGGATGCTTGGCTTGAACTTCTTTGACGAGATCGGAGAACGATCCAACCTTGGTCGTATTAAGCGTGTCCTTCACTGTATTGCCCGTTGGCTTATAGACCTTGGGTTGAGGATTATTCTTCCGCGCTTCATCCAGAAGGCCCTTGAGCCGAGTGACCTCTGGACTGTCAGGAATAGGTTTCTCTAACGGGTTCTTTCGTGGAGTCTTAACTTCTTGATCTGCGATTTTCTTTGTCAGATCGGCCTGCATTCGTGCGTCCCGCAGGTTCGCGCTTTCAGGTGTAAGCGTATTGGGTCGGCCTTCTTTTGGGGACAGCGATTCGACAACATCTCGAAGAGTCGCATTCGGATAAGACTTTTTGACTTTCTCTAGGAGTGCATTAAGATCGGAATTGCCCGTTTCAGCCGCATTCTTAACCACGTAATCAAGCGAAGCATTAGCAGGTGCCGTTGCCTTTTTGATTGACTTGAATTCAGCTTTGAGCTTTGCTACCTCTGGATGTTCGGGTTGCTTTACTTTGGGTGGAGATTCCTTGTTCCCATTCTCCCAGATGTCATCAATGGCATCATGGAGCTTTGCCATTTTGACAACATCAGCGGAATTCTTTTGCTGTTCGCTTTGTACTGGTTTCTCTTTACCGTTGTCTCCAATAATGGAGTCAATGAGATCCTTCTTTGTGAAATGGAAATCGATCTTGTTGTCGGCAAGTTGAGTCTTGATCTTGCTCATCAAGTCGTCAATCGACAAGACCCCTTCTGCCGCAATGTTCTTTGCCAGTTTCCCGAGGATAACAAAACCGTTTGCTACTTCATCGGCAGGATTGGAACTTAAACGTGAACCGACCCGAGCAAGATCTTGGAATAACTTCTGTCTTTCGTCATAGAGCGATGCACGAGTAGCCTTGGTTCGGGTTTCTCGCACCGACTTATTGAGTTCGAGCTGTGCTTGTGTCTCACGAATAGTCTGTTCATGCTGGTGAAGTTTCTCAGTCAGGCTTGCAAGATTGTCCCTGTGTTCTGCATCGTCAGACTTTAACTGCTCAATTATATGATGCAACTGTTCTCGTTCTGGTGCTGACAGGCTACGTCCTTGAGACTTCTCTATTGCCGCTTGAACTTGAGCAAAGTTTCCAGTGTCAATCTCACGATTCCCTTGGAACTGAGCAAGTACGTTTCCTGCTTGAGACGCTATCTTTTGTTGTCGTTCTTTGAACTGCTGTAAGTCGTCAGACAGCCGAGAAACTTCTGCTTGAAGTGCCGCTTTCCTTGCAGGATCATTGGTTGACGATGCTTCTGATTGAGCCTTGTTGATAGCCCGTTGCTTGGCAAGATCGCCTTCTTCCAGAATACGAACCTCAATGCCGTTTGCTGGACGCTTATTCTGCTCCAACTCATCTAGGAGCGCATCAGGAGAACCACCGTTTGCGACCCATTCTTGAGCTTTCTTGATCGTTTCCTGTGGTGAATCCCAAGTTCCTTTAGGGATAGGCTTCAATGCGCCAGCGGCAACGTGTTCCTCGATGACTCGTCGTGATCCACCCGTTGTTGTTGGTCGACCATTTTCGTTCAAAGGTAGTGGCGTAACCGCTTGGCTTGCTTCTGCACTTTCCGTAGACTCAGATGGATGAAGAAGATCATGGTCGGCAAGAACTTTATTGAGAGCATCCTTCGAAATCGTAAGGTTGTTCTCTTTTAGCCAATCATTTACCTTGTCAACAAGATCGAGTGCATGAACTTCACCAATAGTTACCCATGCTTTAGCCATCTTGCCAAGATGGGTAAGTGCTTCTGGGATCTCAGTAATGTCAACGCCGCTACTGACTTTGGCTCCGAGCCGAGCTAAGAAGTTGGTGGCGTCTTGAATGTCTTGCCTAGCTGCGGCAACTGCGGCAACGCTGTCTGGGTTGAGTTGCTTTGTGCTTGGCTTTGCATTCGGTTCTGATGAACCATTTGATCGTGCTGGTTCATTTGCTCCATTTTCGCGTCCGCTATGATCCCCAACAGGGTTTTCAACGACGGCATTCGTCCTGCCCGAAGTTGTTGCTTGATCGCTTCCACTTGTGGGTCGTACTTCGGTGGGTTGATTGTTACCGACTGGTTCACTTGTGGCACCGGAGGGTTGGGTGGTACGGTTAACGTCGAGGTCGTTGGTGATTTTAGCGTTGGGACGCTTGGAATAGTATCGTTGGGCTTGCTCTGTTTCTGCACTTGTAAATCCTCTTCTTTTTGTTGGGGCTTCGAGCCTTGGATCAGTCATTGGAATGTCACCAGACTTGATAAAGTCTAGGACAAGAGGCAAAGGCCACATATGGCGATTCCCGCCATAGTCATCCAATGCAACTTCACTAACCATCTTTGATCCAGATGGAGGCGTATCTCGATTGGAAAGAATACGGTCAAGTTTTTTCCCGATTTTTGTTGTGCCTTTATTGCCCGAATTTAACGCTTCTTTATGTTGTTCGCTATTTGCTAATCGGTACTCTGGGTCACCGTAATTCCTTGTTGCGTGTTCCGCAAGCATTTCATTGACAATTGGGTCAATCCCGTTAGAAGGGACACCTTTAATGAATCCAGTTGGCTTCCAAATAACTTTATTTGCTATTCCGTATTTACTTTTTCCGTATACTTTCGACCATTTGTTCCAACCACCCCAATTCATTACTTGAGGATCGCTTAATACATTTTTAAGTTCACTACCAAAGGTGTCATAGCGGTTTGCACGTTGCTCAAAATATAGGTCTTCATCTCTCTGTGCCTCTTGTGCCGCTTGAAGATAATGGCTTGCTGCACTTCCTGCCTCGTGGTAGTCATAAGTAGTATCAGGAGGCCCGAACTGATTGAGAACTGCCTCTACAATCCCTGGATCGTAGTCGTCGCTGAACGGATCAAAAACATCACTATCTGGAGACATTCCGATAAGTGCTTTTGCTCCACCACGAGGTTTCTGTGGCTTAGGTTCAGCTTTAGGCTTGGCAGGTTTCGTTGTGATCGACTCACGAGTCGTATCAGTAGGATTCGATTCCGTTGGTTCTGCTTCGCTTACAGGTTCAGGCTTAATTACCGATCCATTCTCAAGATGAGTTTCAGTATTTTCTTGCGCTGGGTTTTCCTGAATGTCTGATTCGGGTTCAATGCGACCCTCATAATGCGAGAACATATCGGGAGTAATCTTGCCGCCCGATTCTCGTAAGTCAGAATACATCTTGTCCGTTGCCGCAGGGATTTCATCTGGATGAATATCGTAAACATCCCGCTGGTGGTTAACAAGTTGCTTAACTAGATCATGAACATCCATGCCCGATGCTTGGTGAGCATCGTTCATTTCGTCAATCATAAATGGCGCAGGCTCATTGAAGTCAAGTGAATCCTGCAACTGACTTCGTACCTCACGAAGTTCCATTGCCAACCCACGCTTTTGGCTGTTGGTTAGGTCGTCACGCTGATTGATATTCTGCAACGCATGGTTCGCAGTCTCAATATTCTCTTGCGCTACTTGCCGCCAATTGCTTGCGGTATAAGGCTTAGGTGCAGAATTCGTTTGTGGCTTAGTTGGAGCCGATTGCGGCTCAGGAGTAGGAGTTGTGGCTTGAGGCTTACCCCCTTCTTGCATAATTTTATCTAGCGCATTCTTGCCTTGCTGTTCAGCTATTGCTCTTAATTCATCTGGGTTCGTGCTTTTTGCTAATTCAGGATTATCTTCACCAATTAGCTTTTGTATTTTGCTGAATATCTCCGCAGAGTATTGTCCACTTTGCAATTCGTTCATGAATCGCGATAAAAGTATAGAGCGCGAACCATTAATATCTGGTGTCCCTTTCAATTGATGAACTAGCGCATCGGCTACACCTTGAATCACCTTTTCTTCTGGAACCGTAAATGGTTCACCTTCAGGGGATATACGTTGTGTAGATAGTGAACCTGATTCCCCTCCTGCTTGATTCACGCTTTCTACTTTATTTATTGAGTCAATTGCATTAGTTCTTGCTTCACCTTTTAGTTGTTTTGCGTAATCCTTTAACGTATCAATAGCTGATTTTGCGGTACTGAAAGCTCCCATCCCCGTCACATTTAGCGGGGTAGACCAGTATTCAGCGTGTTCTGGTGTTGGTGCATTTTGAACCACATAATCTTGAATTTCTTTAATTGAATTCTTAACATTGTTAAGTAAATCATCGTGCGTCAAGTATTGATTTTGAGTCACAGAAGCGGGTTCGGCTACTGATTCCTGCGGGAATGGTGGTGGAGTAATCGTTTCGCTTACTGGCCCAGCCTTGGGAACCCCACGCATAGCATGAAGACCTTCTAGTCCTCCCTTTGCCATGATGAAAGCGTTACCTGCCGCTTCACCGTATGCTTGTGGGTCAAACTCTTGGGCCTTGACAATTGGCATACCTTGAGCCGATGTACCCATAACATCTTTGGTGACCGTCGACGGCATTAAGAATTGCAAGTTTGGATTTACAGCCGAACCCGTTACCGCATTATGCAGAACAGCATTGGATAATCCTTCCATCGGAGAGTTGCTATTTTGAAAGTCTTGTGCCGCTTGGATCACTTGGTCGACGGTATTACCTTTCGTGACCATATCCATCAGCATAAATGGATTGACTAGATTGCTCATTGCGCCACCAACACCCGATTGTGCTTTTTGAATGGCGTCAACATTATTGGAAGTATTCGGGAATAGCCCTTTGACGAATGCTGACAACTGACCAATGGGACCGATTTTATTTAGATAGTCATTGGCTACTCCAATCTGGTCATGAAATGCCTTAGAAGCATCCTCTAACGATGGAGCAACGTTATGGTTCTCCATTCCCGGCACTTCCCAATTCTGAGGTTGTTGTGCCGATTGCTGAATCGTTTGTTGCATCTGCGGCAACGTTTGTCCTTGGAACAGTTCTCGAACGTTCTTTGGCTTCACCTTGGCAGGTTGTGGATTGACGTTCGGAGGTGTAATTCCGAGACTTTGAAGCAATTCATCGCCACCATTTTGTACGGGCTGTGATGCTTGCTGTGTAGGCAACATATTGCCCATGTTCCCACTGAATCGCTGTCGTGCTTGATTCAAAAAGTTCTGCACCGATTGGTATTGCTGATTTGCCTGTGGTGCTTGCTGTGCGACTTGAGCAGCGTGTTGTTGATTCGCCGCTTGCTGAAATGCTTTAGCGTATGGTTGAACCAACTCAGGCAGGATGCTTGAGGCTAACCCAAGTTCGGGCATTGTGGCAGGAGGAACATCAGGCGCACCCGAGATGTCGTTAGGACTCATCGGCTGAGAAGGAGTGCCAATTGTGCCCGATGGAGTACCGAAACCTGCACCCGGTATGGATGGAGGTTGAGCCCCTTTTTGATACTTTGGAATGCCGTATGCCTTGATTACATCATCGGGATTCGTTAAAGGTTTTGTTGCATCATATTTTGGAATTCCATACGCCTTGATAGCATCATCCGGTGTAGTGATTGACGGTTGATACTTTGGAATGCCGTATGCCTTGATTACATCATCGGGATTCGTTAAAGGCTTCTGGGATTCATCAGACATAATTCATCCTATTTTGAGTTTACTCTGTTATACATATCTCGCAATATCGCCTGAGCCCTATCGGGAGGATACCCTTGCTTAATTAGACTTAGATAGTACACATCCCCGCGAACGGATGGGAGTCCTGGTCGAACATACATCGTATTCCAAGGAGTTGTAGCTTTGGCCGCTTGATCTGCTTGAGATTGCTGAGGCTGACCCGATTGAACGTTATGGGCGATACCAGAACCCACTGCACCCCCTAGTGTTGGAGTCTGAGTCGCAACTGGCTTTACAAATAAACCATTCATAGCCGCAACATTAGTTGCAATCTGCTTTGGAGCCGCATCGACTATAGCTTTGAACCCAATGTATCGGTTAGTGTCAGGGCTTCCATCAGGAGGTGCATTCCCACCATAACTTTTCTTGATTTCATTGATTTGCCTTTGCGCTATATCCGCTTCCTGCTTCAATGAATTATTTGCCGCACTTAGGATCTTGATTTGATCGGTAGGATCACTTGCACCACCGTTCGCTATCTTTTGTCGAATCAATTCAGTTTCAGCCGCAACTTTAGCCGCATCCCCTTGGAATTTCGTGTCGTAGTTCTGAATCTGCTTCATTATTAGACCCATCTGGGCATCAGACAGGTTTGTCTTAGATTGAATCTGACCAATCTGAGCAATAACTTGCTGTGCTTCCAATGGAAGATTTGCCGTCTTGCCATAGAGGAAAGCGGCCCGAGCCTTATCCGTATCAGCCTTGGCAAGCAATTCGACTTGCTTGGGCGAAGCCGACGAAAGAATGGCATCTACGGCCTCTGGACTCATGCCCCCAAACACCGTTGGATTATTGGACATGATTTCCTGCAACGCCGCTTGCTTCTGCCCTTGTGAAGCTACCGGATCACCAAAGACCTTCCATGCAGAAGTAGTTCCCGCTGCGAGAACATGAGAGTTCGCAAGAATATCAGCCGCAGTTTGTCTTGCTTGTGCTTGAACTTGAGCATTGTTTGTAGAAACCAATCCACGAATGACCGCTGGATTGACCTTGCCGTTATATCCAAGTTCAGCTTTATACTGCTCCACGGCATTCTTATTCATATCCACCATTTGCTGGAATGCCTGTGTTCGTTGTTGCAGTAAGTTCTGAGCTTCTTGTTCTGGGAGTTGAGCCCCAATACCTGCCGCAGTCTGATTCTCTTGGTATTGCTGTAGCGCACCTTGATTCGCAGATTGAGCCGACTGGTTGAAGTTTTGCAAGAAATTGTTCGCAAAATTGCCTGACCGATCACCGGTTGCTAAGGCACCCGCGAGTAAGGCAAGCAATGGGCTCATCTGTTGCTGCCTGGGAACAGGTTGGTTTGCCGCTTGCAGTCGCATAGTGTTGGCTTGCTTCAACAAGTCCATGAACTTCTGTTGATCGTCCCACGGACCCAATTGCTGAAAAGTGGGAGGCGTAGGCATATTCTGTTTAGCCGCATCAGTAATTGCCTGATTCAACTTATCCGTAGAACTGCGAACAGCACTTAAATCTGCATCATTTGCTTGTGACTGATCCTGAGATTGAGGACCAGCCATGAATTGCTGAGTGTAACCAGAAGTCGTTGGTTGTGATTCAGCAGGCTGAGTCATGCCGCCCATGATTGCGGCCCGAGGATCACTATAAGATTGTGCCGCAGGAGGCATTACGATCGGCGCACCAGTATTCGCCATAGCCGACGTAAACTCAGGATGATTGAGCAACGTTGCCAGTGCTGTTAGAGCATGGATCGGCCCTGGCCCAGTACCCAACGTGCTAGGCATTGGAGAACTTACGGAAGGTTGTGGCTGAACCGGACCTTGAAAACCTTGTGTCGACGGAGTTGCCGCTGATTGCTTGGGCACCGGAGGATTAGCCGCTTTTGTTGCCTTATTGACAACCGACTGACCTTGCGGAGTCGGGCTGATTGGTTGTGCTGTGACCTGAGAAGCATCCGTAGTCATACTCGGAGAAGGAACCGTTGCCGAGTTGCCTACTGCGTTCGTTGCCGCCGACAATGCTGATAGCAGACCGTTAATTGCCATTGGTTACCACACTCCATAGTTGTACCAATCTTGGTAATTTTGTTGTGCAGGGCTTAAAGGTCCTTGGAAGCCTTGTGTCGACGGATTTGCCGCTGGTGAAGTATTAGCAGAACTACCGCTACCACCACCAAACATATTGAGGATCGAACTGAGTCCACCCCCACCACCTAGCGCACCAAGAATGCCGCCGAGTCCACCAAGCATCCCGCCTTGAGATGCAGACTGAGCATTGATCTGCTCCTGATTCTGAATACCCGGTTGCATACCGAGAATCGCTTGCAACGTTGGATTTTGTTGCGCCTGTCCATAGGCACCAAGTACCGATTGAAGAACTTGTTGCTGATATTGTGGAGAATTGACTTGTGCTTGATACTGATTCGTAGCGTTCGCGGCATTATTAAACTCAGATGCCGTGTTGCCAGCGGTATAAGCAGGGCTGATACCTTGTGATGCTCCTTGAGCAGCCGCATATTGAGCCGCTTTCCCAGCATTTTCGTTCGCTTGGCTACCGTAGGTCGCTACTTGTGCTTGCTGAGATTGTGGAGAAAACTGATTGATGAAATTCTGCAATGCTCCTTCTCGTCCAGATTCCATTTGCCCAGCGAATTGCGCTTGCTGACCAGCTAAAGGTGCCATGTATCGGCCCAGAGACGCAATGATCGAGAACAGAGGGTTGCCGCTATAACTCTGGTAGTTGATTGGATTATTGTAATACCCTTGAGCATTTTGGTTGATCGCAAGCTGAGGCGTAGTCGTGGTCGAAGCCGCAGTCTTTGGTGCAACTGTATTCGCGGTCGGCGGAGTCGCACCAGTGCTTGTTGCTTGCGCCTTTGAAACAGCATATGGGTTGGCAGTCGCAGATGGCTGTGACATACCATTGATGATCGAACCTGCACTATTGTCAGTCGCAGGTTGCTTAGTCGGAGTTATCGCATATGGGTTCTTTTGAGATGTTCCAAATTCGTTGGATGCAGTTCCGTAAGATTGAGAAAGCATAGTTACCCCATGCCCAGCCAACCTCATTATACAACGGGAGATAGAACTAAGTGCTTCTCACATAGTTGGTTGTCTTAGTTCTTTGGACGACGGCATTAAGCGAAAGGAAAGTTGTGCCTCCTGGTACTGCTCCATAGATCGAAAGTTGAGCCGTCGTTCCAGTGTCACCTATAGGTCCATCAGTCAGAACTTGATACGATGGAGTGCCACCTTGCGACAAAAAGTTAAGCGTACTCGTTCGAGTCGTTTGACCAAGCTGAGTGATATAGTAGCGATCCACGGTGAGCGCAAAGCCACTAGCATTGTCATTTGAGATACCTACGGTGACCGTATCAATCTCCATCGCATTTGCGAAGTTGTCAAAGATTTGACGAGTCGTGAACTTATAGTTCACGGTGTTCGTGTTGCCCGGTACTTCATGCTCCAAGACATTCGTAGTTGTCGTTGCTGGTGAGAAATAGAGAGTCTTGACGCGTCCCGCCGATGCTGAATAGTAAGGCAGGATAAATTCAGCACTATAAGTCGACCCGCTATAAGCAAAGTCATCCAAGCTATCGAAGGTGCCCAACTGTTCGCAGAACACAAGGGCCTGGACGTTCGCTGTCCCGCTTGACTTGGTGTATGCCATGTAATAGCGGTTATTGTTGCAAGCTCCTGCGACAAATTGTTTCCGATTGTAAGGTGAAGACCCAGTATTGCTTGGGATGTACGGAATGTCATTGTCGACCTTATAGAGCGAGATGACATTGATTTGCTGATCGGGGATCGAGACTCCGTAAATCATGGACATTCCAGCAGTGTAATAGCAAACTTGCCCGAAGTTATCAAGCCAATAGATTCCAGTTCGATTCCTTGCGACTGAGTTTGGGCTCAATGTGCCATGAGTTCCAACCAGTGAAGTTTGATCCAACCCTTGAGCAGAGAACCCCAAGACCTTGTAGAAGTTCTTGTCTGTCCAGAAGTAAACCGTTCCGGTTCCGTCCAGAGGTCCACCAAGCGAAGTCGAAGATGTTGGGCTTGCACCAATGGCAACTATTTGCTGAATCGTCTCCCCTGACTTGAGGATCGTGGTTCCAGAAAGAGGGTCAGGATTGCCCGGTGATAAGAACCGTTGGGCCTTGGTGAATAGGAATGGCTGAGAGTATTCCGAGATCCACAGTGTTGATCCAGAACAGACAAAACAACGTCCGTCAATCCATAAAGAAGCTGTACCGACAGGGAGGCATACATTCCCAGCATTCGGGAGTGGTTTTCCGAAGTTGACTAGATTTCCGCAGTTTCCTCCACCTACCGGACCTGCATTTCCTAGCAAGCCAACGGTTACTGTTGTTGTGCCGGCATTCCACAGAATCCAGTTTGATGCCGAGTAGGTAGCAAAGATTCCATAGGTCGCAAAGTAGAAGTATCCTTGTCCAACATCTTCACGGTAGACGATCAAGATGTCTATTCCTTGCGTTGTGTAAGTCGAAGATGGAATATCAGCACTCACAAGATAGTCGTAGAAGAATCGCTGATCTTCAATAAGATACAGGTTTCCGTAGCCTGTTCCTGCCGATAGTTGGCTTAGAGGAACTTGATTTTTGTTGGTGATAACTGTTCCCGGTCCTGTCTGGTGAGAACCCGAGGAATGATATGCGGCACCAAAAGATGCGCCACCCTGAGTAATGCCCCCGGCAGCCATGACATAGAATTGGGCATCAGTCTTGACGACGGCACTTGAAACATAGCTAATGCGAATCGTTGTGATAGCCGAAAGAGTCAAAGGCGAAGCCGTTGGCATCGGGACCGCAATTTGAAGTGCCGTGGAACTTACCGTCGATGGATACGACGTAACCAAAATGCTACCGATGTTGTTGGATGGGTCAAAGCAAGTCTGTCGGTTCGTACCGTCTCCAATCTCAATTTTTAGTTTCTGGTAAAGCAATTGAGGATCGGGCATCACGGCAAACTTGATTACACTCGTGTTATCCAACGCTACAGTCGGTATATTGGTCGGAGTTACCGTCGTCGCAGTATTGGCTTGAACAGTGAATGATTGTCGCGCCCCTGTTCCTGCCGACACATAGGCCGTTGTACCAACAAGACCACCAGTATTGAATGAGTTTGCGGGGAATGTAATCACACCCGTAGTCGAAGCATAAGAGGACGCAGTTAGCGTCAATGCTTGGTCAACAATCATCGTTAGCTGGGTTGACTTGCTGAAATCTACCGACGACGAAAAGACAACTTGCGCCCAACTGTTCAGAGTTGTGCCAGCAACGATAGCTAAATCAATTGCCGCACCAGCCGCATTTGTGATTGTTGGTGGAGTCGCACCACCACCATTTGTAATGGTCTGTGATCCGAAATTCTTTACATTGAAGAAATTGGCAAATCCTGCTTGCTGATAGAGGTTCGATGTATTAGGAACCGCAGGAGGCTGAATTGCCTCAGACATCGTAACAGTGATAGCCGAGACTTCATTGTAACCGTAAATTCTAGGAGTATCGGTACCATTTTCAATAATGAGCATATCCCGATTTGTGCCAGAAATATCATTATCAGTCACCACCGAGAAGTAGACAGGACCAGAGGAAGCCGAACCCGTTAATCTAGTGTCTCCATATTTCCCAGAGGTCGGTGAGATGTTGGTCCAAGTTGCACCTTCGTCTGTTGAACTGTAAATTGAGATATGGGTCGATCCATCCCAAGTCGCGGCAAAAATCGTAGGCACCCCATTGAATGAGCAGGAATAGACACCACGCACAATTCCAGAAAGGCTAGTCGATACCGACGCATTTCCGTTTCTAGCTTGCACCCCTTGGTTCCCAAGACGAGTGTTCCCAAGTAATGCCGCATAGTCAGGCGTCAAAGATGAAGCCGCAGGAAATGATTTGAACCCTTTAATCATGCCCGGTGACATGAATGGCATCAATTGTTGAGCAGGGGCCTTAATCCGAGGGTTACGCGACTTTGGAATCATCGTAATTTATTATCGCATGAATCTCTTTCAATGGGATCGTCGTCTCACCCTGGCTGGGGTCGTAACAAGGAAACTAGATCCCACTGAATTACCTATTACGAGGACCGTTATAGGAAGCCTTCACCATTGGCTTTTGTCTGACAAGCAAGTTGTTTCTGGATGCAATAAGTTCAGCACGAGCATTAAGAGCAAGATTCGCAAAGTAATCTGCCGAATCATGGTGTTGCATCGCTGACCATCGAGCGCACACTCCCCATACCCAAGCATCAACGTTCAATAGATATGTTGGAAGGGGATCGGAAATCGTAGCGTAAGGAGTAAAAAGCGTAGTTTGAAGAATCACGCAAGGGTAGCCTGAAGCTACCGTTGTACTTGGAGCCGGGAAGAATCCAAGTTGTCCTCCATCTTCGTAGTATTTATATGGCTGATTGCTTGGTGAGACCGATCGCCATACTGGATTCTCGTAATCGAGTTCGTCAATTGACGTTTCCATGATTGGAATAGATGTCGTAGAACTTGTCCACCATCTCGCTGACCAGATACGCACGATTGAAGAAGGTAGCGTGTACTCTTGTTGGTTGGCAATTGGATAAATCGTTAATGCCGAAGTCGGATAAAGACGGACCTTTGCTACGATGTCACTGTATGCTAGATTTACGATAGACAAAGCCACTGGATCGGTGTCCAAAGGAAAGTCGCTCATGTGAAGCCGAACTTGAGCGGTTACATCACTGACTAGAAAAGCCAATTATTTCCTCCATCAAGAGCATGATCCGAACCCACTATTCGTCCAGTTCCGTCTTTCACTAATTGGGATGAACCATACCACTTTCCTGTTCGTTGGCAGATACCCCCTGTCTCATCATAATTCGGAACAACATCAAGCGTATTCACGATTACCGAGTCAGGAACGTAGGTAAAGATCATCGTCGTGAATAATGCCGCCATTGCCGCAGGAGCTTGATAAGTTCCTTGGGGAGCATTCGAGAAAGCAGGGAAGTACGTCACTGTATTGTGTTCCTTACTGACCCACCGTTCCCATCGTTTGAGACGGCGCCCGAAGCTAAAGGCGTTGTACCATCTGGGAGATAAACCGTCTGGACGTTAGACGAGATAACTTGCTTGTTAAACCAGAAATAGAATTCTTGAAGGAATAGCTGTTCCACTCGGACAATCGTTGCTTGGTCGGCCCGACCTGCCGTTGGTTGGAGATAGCAGATTGGAATGGTGATCGAGAATTCAACGGCATTGGAGTTGGTTGCCGCAATTCGGACGATCAATGATGAATACGACATCTCAGCGGCAGTAAGATCAAGGTATCCATAGCCGCTAGTTCCTATCTCCACTGGATTATTCGTTGTGTTGACGAACGTTGCTCCATCTTTGCTTACTTGGCAGTTACCAGAGGTCGAAAGGCCAGTTAAGCCACCAGTGATCGGGTTTCCCGTCGCAAGAGATACGATCTTGAATGGGAAGCGATAAGCTTGACCGTAAACTGGATTTGGAGTTGCGTTTCCTGCTGCCATTTAGAAAATCCTTGAACCATTAACCGGCATAATTCCTGCCTGATACATTGTAGACGCATTTGGAACCAACGTGGGGTTTACCACAGTAGTTATTACAATCGTTGGGGTCGCACTTGCGACTTGACTTGTCGGGCCAGAAACACCACCAGTTGTTTCCTTGCAAGATAGCATGAATCCAAAGTTTGAAGAGTTTGCCTGAGCATAAGTAAGGCTAGCACTCCATGTATCCGCAGAAGTGCCGTGATATTGAGTTGTCAAGGAGATATTACTATATGGTGTTGCAGTTGCATGGTCAACTGATCCTACAATTTGAGTTAAAGCATCAGCCGTTAAAACGACTGAACTATCACAGGCTTTTTCGTTCGTATCAGGGGAATTGTAAATAGGATATTGAACCTGAATTCCAACAATACTCTCTGTAGATGGGATCGAAAATCCAAAATTGTAAAAGCAAAGATAGTCAGTAAATTGATAATATGCACCTTGGCTTGCTCCATTCCAAACTGCACCAGCATTTGACCATACACCAACAGAACTAGCTCTCGCTACGTTTTTAACTGATCCAGCAGTATTTGTGTAAGTTGGCATTGACTTATTCTATCCCAAATACCAAAAAACCCCGATAGTTATAAGCCACCGAGGTTCTTGATTCCTGGAAAGTAAGGCGATTATACCGCGAAGAATCCTTCCACATAAATGCGGAGCGGAGATCCCGAAGTCCAAGTTCCAACCGGACCAGTAGTGAACTGAATTCCCTTACCTGTCTGCGAAGCGGCCCACTTATCCACAACTGCCATGTCGACAATACCAGCCATTTCAGTGTTATTCGTAATTTGTATCACGTCATAAGCCGAAGGGTTAGTATTGAAGGCGAAAGCCGCTGTGACGGTCGGAACACTCGTGTTAGCCGAGTACACCTGATTAGATAGGATCGGACGAACCGTTCCACTAGCCGCACCACTCTGGTAGGAAATACCAAGGAGGTTGAATCCATTGTCGAGTGAGTTCGCCGCAAACGTGTTGCTAGTATTCAAAGTAGAAAGACTAATAACCGTTGAGCTACCACCGACCTGAACAGGCCAATACCAAAACGCCAAGACGCTTGTATTGTCCAAGGCTACTGGGAATGCCGCCGCACCACCAACAGGAGTTACCGTTGTCGCAGTAAACGAACTGATGATTGCGCTTTGTCCCTGTCCAGTTCCAGCCACAACCGTAAACGGAGTGTTGTTCATTGGAGGGTTAGCAGCCGCTACTGCACCAGCCGTAAAGATCGACGGAACAGTAATAACACCAGTTGCCGCCGCATACGAGGACACTGTGACCTGTAATGGCACTTCAATATTAGCTTGAGGAAGTTCATACTCCGACAAGCCCCATTGTAGAGCCGCACGAGGAACGTAAACAAGCGGATGGCTTGCCGTGTCCGAGAGCATACAGTAGGCATTGAAGCCTGTGTTTGCCCAAGGGGTATTTCCCTGCATATCAATGTCGCATCGAGTGATATAACAGCGCATTCCCGAAGGAACGGCACTGTCAGGGATCAACACGGTTGGAGTCGTTGCGGTATAGGCTATATCACCAATACCGCTGACTGGATTTGTCGAGTTACCTGTCCCCGCAAGGAACGTTGCCGAAGCAAAAGTTCCCGGCACGTTCAAGCCTTCATACAGGGTTGGAAGCCCGTTGACGTATTGAGGCTGAATGCCGAAGACCTTATTCTTAAATTGGGTACCTTCTGAGGGCATTTTTTCTCCTTACTGCCCGAGGGTTCCCCAAGAACCGTGAGCATCCTTCCAACCGACAGTGTAAGACTCGGAACCGACCCACTTGTCCATAAGGGCATCGTCACGAGCAAGCTGTTCCATGTCGTATGGCATCTGGTTCAACATGAACAGTCCATGTCCACCGACACCAGCCTTCTGCATACGAAGGAACCAAGCGTTTGAGCTGGTGTAGTAGTCGATAACTTCAAAGTCAATACGATCCTTGATGAACGTATTAACGTCGTTGTTGTTCGTGGTTGCCAGCTTCAACGAATTCACGACACGAGTAGCAACACCCTGCTTCTGAATCGGAACAGTAAGCAACACCTTACCAGTGAGCATCATTGGCTGTCCAACCGGATCGATCTGTGCGCGAAGTTCTTGAAGGCCCTGCTCAAGAGCAAGAGGCCCGAACGGAAGTTCAGCGGCAGGACGGTTAGAGAACGTCGGGTTACCTGCACCTTGGCTATGAGCCGTCGAGTACAAAGTCTCTGAGTTCATACCGTAGGTGGTTGACGTGAAGCCAAGGTTGTTGATATTCGCCGCAACGATGTTCTTCTTCTGAGTGAACGCACGAGCAAACTGATCCTGCTTGTTCATTACGTCCTGATATTGAAGTGTGAAAGCAAATAGCTTTGAATACTTCAAGCCTTTCGTGAACATGACAGGATAGAAAGCCTGAGTGTAAATCTGAGCAAGATCATCGTAAGCAACAGTCTGACCTTCTGGCGTCTGCTGTGCAGGGCTCAATGGCTTGATCTGCTTAAAGACTTCAAAAGCCTGAGTTGTGTCGAATTCCTTTCCGACAACAAAGTCCCATTGCTTTTCGAGCTTATCAGCTTCGACAACGAACACTTCAAGAATGTTCTTTCTCGCAAGTGCGAGTGTAGGTACGAGAATAGCCATTTAGTAAGCAACCATCCTTGCGCCCGACAGTAAGCAAGCGGGAGCGGTAACCGAGGCATAAACGTTACAGAACTGAGTCGTACCAGCGGCATAAGCCGTACCAGTTGCACTCGTAGCCCAACCGGGATTATCGGCAGAGTCGATTGACATAATTCGGAAAATGCCAGTCGTAGGGTTAGTTGTTGCCGAAACAACCGTGTCAATGTTGACCGCAGGATAGTTTGCGGTTACCTGGCGACCACCGTAGTCTCGCCCGATCTCAGCAAGTAGGCCAACAGCATTAGCCGCAGTTGCCGAATACAATGGAATCTGGAACCACACATCGGGGGATGCTACCGTTACCGGAACCCAAGTACATTGTACCGACGTTGCATCAGCCGTTTGGATGCTAGAAGGTGCTTCTGCACGTCCAACGATTGCTGTAGTTTGCGAAGTAGGGGTAGTGAAGTTATTACCTGCCGCAGCCGCGATAGTAACACCAGTTGTCGTTCCTTGTAGAACAAGAAAATCCCCTTGGACGAATGTTGCAGACGCGTATACGGGATACCACTCAATCCTAACTGGAATCGGACCCGCTACACCTAAAGCTCTTTGTGCCGCCATTTTTCTCCTTTCAGCGACCCACCCCCCAGCCATAAGGGGTCCAATTGTCTTTATGATACGCGATTAGGAACTAATTGCTGATCTTTTTCGCGTAATTTCCTCATATCCTTCTGATTTTTCGTCGCTATCTGTATTGACAGCCCCTTCATTGCGCTTGGCAATATCAGCGAGTTGCTTGATAGCAAGTTTGTGGTCCGTCTTTGAACAGGACAACAAAATCATCTGCGAAGAACCCGTGTCACGAGCCGATTCTGAGTCGATTCGGTACATCGGTTCATCAGGATTCTCAATACTACTGATGTCCAAGTAGTCATGAATAGGAGTGTCATATCCCATCAAGGGAGCATCCTTTTGAATCTTGATATAGTGACGATCTGGATCACGAGCAATACGCCCTCGTGGAGCTTCTGTTTGAGACTTAACGATTGCCATTATTGTTTCTCCATTTGGGCCTTGAATTCAGCCGCAGACATAGGAGGCAAATTGTGTTTAGCGCGAAAAGCGTTATTTGCCTTGAACGTATCCATCATGTCAGAATTCATACGAACCGTAGCCGTTTCCGCTACCGCTGGTTCAACTGTCTTTGCTTGCTTCTCGCGGACCTCACGATCATAGTCACGAGTAGCACGTTGTATAAGATCCAATGCTTCACCTTCCAGCTTAACGCCCGGTGCAATTTGACTTGCGATCTTACGAGCAAAGTCTTGAGCATCAGGAGTTAGGCCCTTTGCTACCTTACCAACAACATCATCAGACTGAGTACGCTGGATATACGGCATCACCGTCGCCATTGCTTGCTCAACGGCAAGTTTGGCTTGGGCAGCCGCTTTACGATCCATGTACCCTTCTGGATCTTCAAAAAACTCCGGTGGCAATTCACTCTTAGGTGTGGCTACCGGAGCAGGAGTTTGAGCAACTTGCTGAGAAGCCAATAACTCTTCTCGTGCCAGTCGTCGTCCTTCCTCGATAGCTTGCGCCCGAAGTGCTTCAAAATCTGGTGCCGCAATAATCGGAGGCGGGGTAACCGCTTGGGATTCTGTAGCAACGGTGGTCGAATTCACAGGGGTTTCTGCCCCGGTATAGTCAGCAGGGACTTCTACAATTTCGTCTTCCATTTTTCCTTCATTTCCTTTTCCCAGAAATCTTTTACTTCCGTAAAAGTGCTATCCGGTGTCTCGAATCGTCTCAAAAACTTAGCCTTACCTTGCTCCCTAGCGATGGATGACGCCTGGGAAATCGGGTCCAGATCCAGGCATCGGGATTCCGCTATTGATAGGTGGTGCATTAGGTACGCCTGACATACTTCCCATTCCGGTCCCATCAGGAACTCCTTGAGACGCTGGAGGTCCGGGAACTGCCCCTGAATCAATAGCTGGTGCTGTTGTCGGCTGAGATTGGTCATTAGGTGGTCCTTGTTGCGCTTGCATTTGAGCCATTTGCGCTTGCTGTTGCTGTTGCGCCATTTGTTGAACCTCTTGCTGAGACTTCAACACATTGGTAGCATTCTGCAACGGACCATCCTTTAGGATGATCGTAAGCAGGGCAGGTAGGTTAATATATTGAGCAATCGACGGATTAGCCAACATCTGCAAGAACATTTGTGCCGCTTGCAACTTGGCTTGTGGCGTATTACCAGGGCTCTTACCTGTCGGTTCCCAATTCACATGAGTCAATAGGTCTGTCTTTTGCAAGGACAGTGTTCTTGACGCTTGCTCAATCGGAGCAGGAGTGTTATTGTCCAATTGGAGCCTCCACGATGTTAGGTGATACGTCCACGTTGCTTCCAACTAAGTTGGTTAAATCTGGTCCTCCAAGATCATCAGGAATCACAATATCCTGACCATACCTCTGAGAGAACCCTTCAAAATCCGATGCGGCTATCTGGCAAGTCAATGCCGCCATAGCAGGAAAGTCTTGAGAGAATCGAGCGATAAACTGTTCGATACCAACAGCAACACCAGCCGCGATGATCGACTGTTCCGTAGCTGTCGTTGATCCTTGTGCTTGCGCTCCCTGAGTGTTCTGAGAGATACGAGCAATCTTATCTGCTATCTCTTCACAAGAAGCAATCATACGGGGGAAAGGTTGTCCGTCAAAATGAACTGAACCTTGCCACGGAGTCACAGGGGAATCAGACTCAATAACCGTCGTCATTCCAAACTTCTGATACTTCTCACCAGAAGTTAATCCTTCTCCAATTACCGGACCACCCGAGGCCGCTTGCATGGCACCAGCAAAGAATCCAGACCACAAGGAGTTATACATATCCTGAACAGGATAAAGGTTCCTACCTACTGACTGTCCAGAATAGAAATAGCGTGGTGAGCCAATGTACTGCGACCTGAAATACCAAATATAGTCGAAGTCATACTCTTCAAGTCGAAGGAGCCGACCAGACTTATAATCCAACGTCGCTTGGTAAAGTCGTTCGTTTCTTTCCTTGGTATAAGGATCTTCAATATGCTTTAGGTCAAGCCGAACGACCAAAGGCCAAATCTCGCAAAGTTCCGTAGCATCATCAGGAGCAAGATCACCAAGATTTGCGCCAGTGTGCATTTGCTCACGGTCAGCATCATGCTCATCTTGAGATGAAGTTGTAGGAGGATCACCTTTATAGTAGGTCTTTCCATCCTGCATCGACTCAATTAAGTATCGACGCATTTCAAGCCTATGACCAACACAAGTCGCTGCTTGAATTCCTTTCGGCAAAGCAGGGTAGACGATCATCGAGTCAGGGTGAATAACATCAAGGTCTACCGCGCCACGTTGGGCATAATTCGGGCATAGCCGATAGAACGCAACATCAGTACATCCTACAATTGTTGCCGCATCACGGATCTTGGTTTCAAATCCAGCATCCTTCCATATCGAGTGAACCAATTGCTGTTTGGGTTCACTGATAGCTTCTGGATCGGTCATGTCCGTCATGTACGGGTTCTGCTTGCCAATAACGGTGGTGACTTGAGCCGTAAGCATATCAAGCCTTGGTTGAGTCAAAGGTATATGGAATTCATCGTATCCCTTATTCTGTCCATCAGGCCCTTGGTTCAAGCCAGGATTTTCATTCCGGTATTGCCTTTCAACATCAAGCCACCATTGAGGCATTCTGCCCATAGCGTTGAGCCCTGCGTCGACATACATCAGAAGTTTCCTTCCGATCTTGCCCTTCATGTCGTCTGAGAGTTCAACTAATGCCATGTGCTTCTATTCTGTCTCAGGAATCGCTTTGCTTGGGTCCCACATCACGATAATTTCTTGTTTATCGTTGTCGAGGTCGATCCAAGCGGCTAAGGTATTGTTCAATTCCTTGCGCTTCTCTTCCATAAAGGCAATGGCTTTATTGCCAGCCCAAAGGTCGCCAATCTTGCTGAATGCCTTCTCATGCTCCGATGGAGCGTATTGTCTTGGTATGTTCATTTAAGACCCTTCTTTTTGACTTGTTTGGATACAACGAAATACAAAACGAGTGCTAATCCTGCACCGATAATAAGCAACTGTAACGCTAGATGATTGTCCCACCATTGAAGGTAACGAGTATTCATGCCACCACCTTCTCAGGGATCACATAGTTGATCGAAAGTTGGCTACCGATCAAAAGATCAATGTCTACTTCACCGTCGACTTCAATGCCAACCTGCTCAATATGGAATGGATCATAGCAAACACGATCGCCAACCTTCACATCCATTTCCAGCGGCCCGACAGCAACAACAGTTGCTTCTGCCGTTCTACGGTGTGAGCCATTAGGGAGATAAATCCCACCTTCGCTTGTTTCAAAACTTGCATCACGTCGAAAGAGGATCTTATCCCCATAGGGTACCCATGCAGCCATATCTTCATTATATGATGCAAGAACAGAATCCCACCAGTCATAAATCTGAGGATGACCCCGAAACTCACCATATACACCGTAAACTCGAACCTCATTTTGAGGTTGATAGCCACCCATGTAAGCATCAGTAATCCAAGTACCGTCCGTTCTCCTGACAATCACAATCGTTCCCGGATTGGGAGGATAAACGTAAGTTCCGCATCGCGGGGTCGCGTATTCCATCGACTGCAACACGACTCCAAGGTGAGGTCTTAGTTTACTCTCCACTGATTCTGGAATCAAAATAGATCGCTTCGCAGAAGGAAGCATTTCAACAAGAATTCGACCATCCAAAACCCTTACGGACTCAGATGCAGTCTTGTAATCAATATCTCCACGAGTAATCTGCTTGGGAACCCTAACCGTTTCAAGCCTCTTAGCGAATAGCATAGGTGCAATCTGCTCTAGCTTGGGAGAATTAGCTTCAAGGTCAAGGAAATCGGCAAATCCAATCCCTTTTGGCATCCGAACATCATGAATATCGTCTAACCCGACGTTTCGACATTGCTGTCCTTTTGGTGCGCCACAATGAGGACACGTAAATACGTTGCGAGCTTTCGCAATCGCTCTATCTACGATGTCTTGAGGAACTTTTTGGTCAATTAGTGCCATCGTTTTGGCATTGTATCATGATGAAGGCCCATCCCGAGAGCTAATTTGCCCTCGCAGAACTTTCTAGCCGCTTGTGCTGCTGCTTGGAGCCCGTCATGTACGTGTGAGTAGCCATTTTTCAATGGTTCCATAAGAATACGCCCCGGTCCAATCGTATCTCCACGAGGCGAAATTTCAAATTGATATGCGCCTTGGAAACCAATTCTCAAAATTGGACAATGTTTGGCATCAAGAATAAATCGTTCAGTCTTCGGATCAATCTGATCGGTCAAAAGCCATGTCACGGCAGACTGTCTGACGCCCCAAACGTTACTTGCCCGTCGAATGTTGATCCCAAATTTCCGCTTGGCTAATAGTCCAGGACTATCACCCGTCGTTGCAGTCCTGTTCCAGATCGACGGATCACCAATATGGTAAACCTCGTCCCATGCGCCGGGGATTCTTCTAGCGATAGCATTGAGAACCTTTGGCGCAAACGTTTCCATCGGATCATCACCACCCGACGTAACCTCCAAAATACACTGGACTTGGAATAGTGGCGTAATTTGAAGTAGCGTAAAGGCAGGAGTGAGCCCATTATCCCAACCACCGATATAGACCGAGTTGGGAAAGATCGGAATACCTGTCTCACGAATACTGAAAGGACAATGCCTAACGTCCGAGTAATCGGAGAATACGGGTTCTCCTTCATAGACATCATCGTGCATCCCCATTTCACGTTTCCACGATCTTTCGGGAATACCACGAGCTTTCTTTTGCTCCCATTCCTGCCCTTTGGTCGAATCGGCAGAGAAATGAATAGCCACATATCGAGTCCCATCGGCAAGATCGGTACCCTTAACTGGATGACCAGGATGCGCCATTAGATCCAATCCTTATCATCTATCCCAAGGAAGGCTCTAGCCCTCATGTTATGCTTGATCTTGAGCCAGTCAGCGTTGGGAGAAGCATTGGCAATGCCACAGACCCAACCACCAGACCCTTCACCAGAACCTTGAGTAACGATCAATGCTTGTCCCCAAAACTCACTAGGGTTCGCATACTTTGAAACCTCTTCAAGTGTAACACCCGTCTTACCTTTACCTTGTGCTGATCCTGCATCTTGGTGACCTTGCGTAATCATCGAACCATTTCCGAGAATGATGTTCGTCGGCTCCTTTATCAAAACCGATCCACGAGTTTCGAACTCAATGTTGTACTCAGGCTTCCTGTTCTTTAACTGATTCAGCGAGAAATCAATTCGCCACAGATGTTCGGCAGCGTTCTTATGAGTTTGGTCAATGATAATCCACGATCCACGTTGCTTTCCCATGACCCAAGTTTCAAGTCCCCGGCATATCCACGAAATCGTGATACGTCGAGACTTCTCGCAGATCATAGGTTGTCGAAGTCGATAGGCATTCACCCATTCCACACAGAAGTCATAAACAAATTCCCGCTTAGGAATCAGTTCAATCTTCCTGTCTGCTTCATTGTCCGTCCACCAGCATTCAGTTACGAACCTAAATGCTGATTCTGGATCATCGCCCATGTACTCATCAGGCCACATCGGACGCTCCGATGGAGATTGGGCTGATCGGAATGCCGCCATAGCATCCTTCGTGATATTCTTGATCGCAACGGTTTCCCGCATGGATCGAATAGGTAAGTTGGTCTTACTCATCTTCCTTTGGTGTCATATTCTTGGTTGCTCGAGGCATAAGTTCAATCTGCCTCTGAACATCAATAATGATCGAACCTGCAACCGATTCACTGATCCCATTCCGAGCCATAGCGACGGCATACATCTTATGGAGCACATTATCTTCGGTAACGTGTTCAACACGATCCGTAAGCAGCCCATGTGCCGTCATCAGTAGCCGCATCATCACCGCTTTCTCTGGGATCTTTAGGTCAATCGAACCATCCCTGCGAATAATCAAACCTTGGATCAATGCCTTCTTATCGTCAGGAATCTCGTCCAATGGCTTCAATCGAATCTTGCCCTCAGCGTCGACAAAGATCAAATCCTCAATGTCCGAGAACACCACGTCTTCGCAAGCCTTAATGACTTCATCAGCCGTCTTTCGAGCCCTAGAAATCTGGCTCTTGACCTCAGCGGCAATAGCAATCCGAATGTGAGGTTGTTCTAAAATATGCAAAGCGTGTTTGGGATACCCCGCCTTATCTAGCGCACGACGCTTATTTTTGCAAGCCGAATACTCAACAACAAGCATCCATTCTTGGTCGGTCAATCCCTTTGGTCGCTTCTGTGCCGGGGTCTCGTCCGGTAAGTTGTCATATAGAGCCATGCCACATTATAAACCGAGGTTGCCAGAACCAAGCAAGAAGGCATAAGAAAAGGGGCATCGTGGTGAAAGCACGAGCCCCAATCGACTACTGACCAGGCAGCCCTTAGTAAAGCAAAGGAACCCGAGCGAGCCCTTCTTCCAACGTATCACTGTCATACGTCGGGCCTTGAAAAGAAATAGGCCGAATACGAAATTTTCCATTCTCCAAGAGGCACCATTCAATACGATGCTTCTCTTCATGGATAACTTCATTCCACTCAGGCTGAAACTCTTTTACCGTAGGAACATCTTCCTCTACCGGAGCCGCAACTTCCTCTGGTTGAACATCAGATTCCTGATCTTCCACCGCAGGAGCAACATGCTCACCTTCTGGCTTAACCTCTGGTTCCGGTTCGGAAGTTACTTCTGCTTCAACGGCAGGAGCCTCTTCCACCGCAGGAGCTTCGGTAGTCACTTCTTCGGTAGGAGCAACTTCTTCAATAGGAACATTCTCTTCGTTTGTCATGTCCGTATTTAACCCGCTACGATGTCCAGTTCGATAGTCGCGTCAGCCGCTTTTACGATTGAACCAACCCATCCAAGTTTGACGCCAAGATCAATCGGGAAAGAATCAATCACATGGTTCTTGACGATCTCCAATCCACCGATGCTCAAATCCACCGTGATCGTCTCCAAGTTCGCAGAACCGGCAGGACTGAAAGCCTTGAACGTCGCATCCACAGGAATTGGGGAAGCAATCTCACTCGGATCAATCGCAATCACAATCGGATTGGTAAACGTCGGCGCACTAATTTTCAAACTTACTGATGCCATATCAACCTCACTTGCTACCTTCGCATCATTCCAATGCTGAAAGTATCGGGCGATCCCGCCCCATTTTGAATACAAGAGCCCAAACCAGGACTCCACAACAACTTGAACCTTGGTCATTTAGAGCCCAAAAATGCCTAGCTTGATCGGTCCACTAATCCCAACGAACAATCGTGCCCGTTGCAGGCTCAAATTCTTGGTCGACCAAGTAGCCGTATCCTGAACCTCAGCCAGTCCAACGAACACCCCATAAGTCTTATTGACCTGATAAGTCAGTGTCCCACCAAACCCGAAAGCACCAGCAGGATCGGTAGCCTTGAGTCCTACGAGCATATCAGTCTTAACCGATACATTTCCTCTGGAAAACACAGTCTTGAGTGGAGTCACATTGACCACATAAGCTTGTCCCTTACTCACATAACCTGCAAGCGACTGGCCCATCGAACAAGCAGCTACCGCTAAAGCACCAGCGCAAATCAAACTACGAATTACCATCTGTCTTACTCCCAGGCGAAAGTTTCGCCTTCACTACGGTCAGAATCGGAATCAAAATCATCACCACACCCCGCTTGGTTATAGGATCTGGCGCAGATAAGTAAGCTGTCAAGCCAGCAATGCCAGCATAAAGACCTACCTCAAACAAGAATCTCCCCTTGCTCATAGCCACCATCCTATCCCAAACTGATAACTGGTGGCAAGAATGGAGCAAGGAGATAAACCGCAACAGCAAAGATGAACCCGATCACAAACAAGATAATCCAGCCCGAGATAAAGTGATCCATCTCAAACTCATCTTCTCGTTCATCCTTCTCTTCCATCGTTAGTTGCTAGTGCCACCGTTCGCACGAATAAAGGCCCGAATCAAATTCAGCTTATTCAAATGATCGGTTACATTTGTCAAGCCATCAATCCAAGACCAAATAGCCAAAGCCGTTGCTGCAACCGTACTTGGTGCGCCCAAATCAGTCTGAGCATTACCACCAAGATCTAAAAACTGCTGACATTCTGCCTGAGTTAAACCATTCATAATTTCCCTTCCTTCTTGAGTTCTATATAGAGGTCATTCAAACCCTGCCGCAGTTTATCATTCTGATCCTGCCTGCCGCGCAAGTATTTGATCTGCTCCCTGAACCCATCATTCTGAGATTCTAATCCTTTGATCTTGGATTCAAGTTCGGCATTCGATGGAGCATGAAGCTCAACATACAACGAAATGCCACTCAAGGTCGACGCGAGTAGCGTAAACAAGAGTACCAGCCAACTTATCCATCCACCAGTACGACCCATGCGTACTTTGTACCCTACATAAAAGCGTTAAGGGTGCCCTGGATGAACGGCACTTTGAATAGCTTGCAATGTCTCTGCCCTTGTATCAGTCTTAGCTTGAGCGATCTGAATAGCTATAACCATTCCCTTAATCTCGTCCGCAGTTTTCTGAGCGACAGCCAAAGCTGTAGTCAATACCTGAACCTGCCCTTCAAGTGCCAGCATCCTACCAGCCATCTTCGAATAACTAATCAAGCCACCAGCGGCTAGGGACAAAAAGAAAACACCGAAAGTAGCTGTTAACCCTATCATCTCTTTGGAATCCACCATCATCTAAGACCCCTCAGCCGACAACAGAATACACCACCTATGCAAGATAAGCCAACACGCTAGGTTTTACTTCGATCCAATCAACATCAAGTCCACATACCGTAGCACTCTCATGCTGCTTAATATCCCAGTCCTCATACTCACTCGTCCCTTCCCATCCACTCGATTGAGCAAGATACGAACAATGAGCAAACCCCAATCCTTTCACCCGAGCACAAACTTTCCCTGACCCATAAACACCAATGAAGTAACCAGCAGCCTTCATAAGCCCATGTACCTTCTCAAAGAACGGCACAATCAAGTTCTCCAACTCATCATCACTCGCATCAAAATCCACACAAAATACACACAAAGTATTCTGCCTAGCCCCGTCAGCATTCATCTTCCCTGACGCTATCCGAGCATAAACCTCCGCATTCCCATCGGCAAACTCAGCCACCGTATCAAATCGCTCAAAGATATACCCACGACGAATGCCCATCGTAGATAACCCAACAATCATATCCCGGTCAAAAGTCTTCTCAGGATAAGTATGAGTGTTCTCCGAATACTTGAAAACCACCCTAACACCAAGATCATATAAAGCATGAGCCTTCTCAAAAGTCGAACCCACCGTATCTATCCCAACATAATTCCCAGCGTCACTCAACACCATCAGATACACCTCCGTAGTTCTTAACCACCCAATCTATGCTCTCAATACCCTCCGATGCCTCTCGATCCTTCGAATACTCAATCACAGCCTTAGTCTCCAAAGGCTTCATCCCCCTAACATCCCCCAATGCCGAAATTCTCTCCACCCGTCCCACAGGAACCCAAGTCGACTTCAATACCCCATGAACAAAACCACCGTCAGAGTGAATTCGCTTCCCGAACTCCTTCACATCCCGATCCTCCAACGTCCGACAAACAAACAAACCATCCTGTGTGGTCAACACATAAGTCTTTAAAAATCCCATGACGACACCATCATAACACCATAAACAGAAAAGGGGTTCTCCTAAGAGAACCCCAATCCAGAACCACTGAGAACACCAAACCCAATCAACTAAGCAACAACATCCTACGACATCCCATTAAGTCCCGTCAACCCCTAACAGAAAAAAAAGAACCCTGCGAGGATATGAAAACTCGCAAGGCCCAATTGAGAGGGAGGAACCGCCGATCTTTAATGACCAGTCACCAATAAAACCTAAAAGCCCCGGAGGAAATACGACTAACGACCAGGGCAAGCTAACGTGTGAACATCTCGCTCAACAACATCCTACGACCTTTCGACACCACAAGTCAATACAACAATCCAAATTTTGTTTACCCCTTCGGGTTTCCCAGTATTTGAACCTTTGGTTTCTTGATTTTGACTCTGGTTTCTTAATTTTGCCTTTGGATTCTTGAGTTAGGAGATAGGGCCGCATCCTACCTGTCTGGGTGTCGCTTCCATGATTACGAAAGTGGCTGCGGCCTTCAACATCTTATCACCAATGAATTCTGATAACAAGGGAACCTGCGATACTTGGCAACTAATCATCCGACCCTTGATCGAAAAGTCTCCAAAAGTTAAACCTCCGATTTTAATGGAAAAAGTTTCGGCATCCCAAAATAGGTTGAGATGCGGAAGGAGGCTTGTCGCCTAGAGTCGATCGGGGAAAAGCTGGGTACCCCCACCCCCTATAGGTAACCCGATTATCCGAGCAGGAACATAGGGACGGTTACATCCAAGCAGTCCCGATCGGCCACGCTGGACGGCTTTCCCAGGACTGATATGATGGATGGATGCTATAGATTATTGCGGTCAGGATAGCAAAAATTCTTACTGCTATATGCTATCATACGTGTATAATATATATGTCAGTAAGACAAGGATAAACAAATGACACTCCACGAGATCAAAGACGCAGTAGCAGACGGTAAGACCGTTTACTGCGGGAACCAAAACTACAAGGTAATGCTTGACCGTTTAAGCCGATTTTTAATTGTATGTGATAACGGTTATATCATCGGCTTAACATGGGCAGACGGCATTACCCTTAACGGTAAGCCTAGCGACTTCTTTATTTTGGAGCAACAATGACACGCAAAGACTACCAACTCATCGCCAATGCTATTCGAGAGGCTAGAGCCATGAATCAGCATTCAGAAGCACAAGACGTATTGGATATCCTAGTTCATCGTTTGACGTTAGACCTAAATGCTACCAATCCACTATTCGACGCGGCAAAGTTCCGAGCAGCTTGCAACAAGGTAGGTAAATAGTATGACAACTAAGACGACAGAGCGATACAACGGATGGAAGAACCGTGCGACATGGAATATTGCCTTATGGATAGGCAACGACGAACCACTATACAGAATGGCCTGCGGATTTATGCAGTCCTACAAGGGCAGAACGCCGTATCGTTCGTTCATTAAGCAGTACGGCATGGCTGAGGACCGTACACCTGATGGCTTCAAGTTTGGAGGCACGGAATTATGCATCGCAGAGCTAAATGATATGATGCGAGAGCTAGTTAGTTAGTATGGTGACGGCAACCTCGCAAGAGGTTGTAAACCACAAGAGCAGTCCGAAGTCTGCTCCAAGTGAGTTAAGAGGATACACAACCTATGAATACACGACGATACGGCGATAAGCCCAAAACATCAGCTAAATACACTATCCGACTAGCCAGACGCGCAAAGTCTGCGACCCGATGGGGCACAAGGTAATGACGCTAACCGAAACACTGAAGGTAATTAAGGCTATGCAGTCGCATTGTGTCTCGGTCGATATACAAGTAGATACCGACCTAGTGATACCACCCGACATGTACCGCTACCGCTTCGTAGTTAATGGCCAACCAGCTAACGAGTCACTGATCGGCGGCAAGTTTACAAATCGGTGGCTAGCCCAAGCCGAAGCCGACGAGTTTCTAAGGGTCTTCGCTATCGGGATGACAGCCCGCGCCGTAGCTGAAGGTGAGTATCAGCTACGACACTTAAAGGCGGTAGGTAAGCTATGAAGCGATTTGACGTACAACCTACTCTGAGTGATACAACACTAACAACTGTTAAGGTTGACGGTATCACGTACAACCGGATAGCTTGGACTGGTGGAGATAGTCACAAACGGATAAAATCTACTCCACTATTCCTTAAAATCAGACGTGCATATTTCCGTGAATCCTTGCGCCTATGTGGAGGCTTAAACTTATGGGAATGTGCAGGTACTACCAGCTTGGAGCGTGCGCGAATATTTTGGAATCAGGCACATATGGATGCTTGCGCGACTTACGATCGACTAGAGGTATCAGCCAAATGAGAACAACAAAACCAAGATTCAAAGTGCAGCCACTGGGAGGCTCAGACGTTGAATTCTACATTCCCCTAGCAATGGCTCAAGAGTGCTACCACCAAGGACAATGCGAGGAAGCCTGTTTATTCTATGCACGTATGTGCCATCGGCAATTAGCACGAGTGCCAGACACGTTCTATCGCGAATGCCTTAAAAGTTATGGTGTCGAAGCCATAGACGAGATGACAACCGAAACCCTACATACCTATGCTATATGGTTGGCCGCAGGCAACGTAGTGGAAGATTTTGCGCGTCCATCAGACGGGCACCGTCCATCATGTTGGACTAGTTTGTCTAATTATTAGGATTTTAAGAGGAACAAATGAGAACAACCAAGACAACACAGAGCCAAAATATCGCGCAAGCTATCGCGATTCTAACAACCTACGGATTCACCAAAGATAAATTCGGTCACTACGTTAAGACGCTACCAGACGGGACCAAGTACCGGTACAAGTTCCAAGCCATAAGCCTACGGAAAGAAACATGGGGGAAGGAATCAAACTGCTGGATACGCGTACGATCGTGCCACTATTCAAGCCTACGGTTCAAGGATAACAAGATCGTATGGCCACGGCAGGGATACATCTAGTGCCAACCACCACCAAATACGACCTATCGCCATACTCTAAATACCGGGAGTATGGCCCCGACTATAACCGATCGATTGCAGTATCTTGCGCCGACGTGGAAGACGCGCAAGCCAAGGGAAACCAACGGGACGCCGCCTATTTTCACAACGTACTTCTACTAAGAGTAGGAGCTATAGACCTTGACACATTCCACGAGAGGAACAGAAGTCTATGAGCAACCAAACCCCGATCGACTTCAAAGGCAGAAAGTATTGGCTATTCGAGAAAGAGGAACAAGCGTTCCAGGAATGGATAGACTCACCTGCTGGACAGATGCACCTACGCAGCGGCCCCGGTCACCACACTTTCGTGCAGCTATCCGATAGGCAGTTCCGAGTATGGAACCACCCTACCTATGGATGGACGATAGAGCCTTGTATCTATCGCTAGCGACTACGCGAACCTGAAAGCAACCAATCCACGGGAGGTCTACTCCCCGTGGATTTTATTTTACGTCAAGCGAATAGTCTACTTAGTTGATAGACTATTGGGTGTATGAGGCGATAGTCAAATGAGTGTTTAAGTATCACCCGCTCGCGTTCGCTCGCCGGACCCTCGAAAATCATGCAGTAGACAGACGTGGAAATGTGGCAGTTCTATATAGAAGTTGGGAATAGGCAAGGAATTCAGCCCGACGTGAGGATTCCCCGGTTGAAGTTCGCAGCTGGCCCAGATCGAGCCGACAATCGAACTCCCCCAATGAAATCAGTCAACCTCCGAGAACTCAGAAGGCAGCCAGGACCGAGTGACCATTTTCAAGCAGGATTCTTACCCCGCGAGAATTGCCACTTTTTGCCGCCCAGACGCCCGTTTCAGCGCAATTCCCCCAACCAAACGGTTGTAGAGCGCCGAGCGCCCTTTTAAACGTCCTCAATAACCTTTTATCTGATATGGTTGAAAGTCGTCCCTTACCGCGAAGCGTAGCAGGTGTGATCCGAGCAGAGCGAGGGAACATCCGGAAAGTTTTCATGTATGAGCGAAGCGATCCGGAAAAGATTACTGATTGGATGCCGATAGGCCCATTCCCCCAACCTGATTCTATGCAAAGCCTATTTTGAATGATTTTCCAAGACTCAAACCACATCCAAAAAACGAACTCTTCAAACTCTTACTTTTTGAAAACAGTCAAAGGGTCTATCGCATAAATCGTAATCGGGCGAAAGCTGAAATACACTTTCCCCCTTTCCCCCTTTCTAGAGGTACGACGGCATTGTACCATATGTGCAAGGAAAAAACAGCACTTCCCCAAAAGTCTCCCGGTGTCAGGAGGAACAAGGTTTTTCTGTGAAAGAATCTTATTTCAAGCCTTGAAATTCCCCGGTTCGTTGCACACTTGAAAATTGCCCTGTGGATTCTTAGCATTCTTACCCTATAGTTCAGTGCTTAGAGTTGAACCTATTGTGCGCAAACTTACATCACTTCCCAAATCTTCCCCTCATGCAAAGGCATACACAACATAAGCTCGCAGAGTTTAAGTTAGGATAAATGTATCCATTGGCTAATGCTGAGAAATTCAATACTGTGTGCAAAGGGGAGATCAACATAGGCTAGGTTCAAACGTGCAGACTCATTACCCCAATGAATTGACGGTCGAAATGGAAGTGTGCTAACCTGTGTGAATGCAGACGCAAGAATCCATTAAACCCGCAGATAGGTGTGAATCAGTGCTTCGTTTGATGCTAACGGGAGTATTAGTCCCGTCCGTCGATGTCCTCAAAGCGATGAAATCACACGGAATTAAACGATCCACATATATCGCAGTCAAGGACCGAATAGGAGTCAAATCTGTCAAGCAGCCAGGGTTTCAAGGCAAGTGGTTAATGACCATCGTTGACACAATGACGCCAGATGTTGATTGGCCCGGTGCAGAGCACCGTAAGCCCGAACTATTGGGTCGATGGAGTTATGTCAAAGAGCCTCCCGGTGTCAAGGCACCTAATGGACGAATCTATTACTCCCGAGAGACAATCGGAATAGCTGAGTTTGCCGCGCTCCAAGGAGTCAGAGTCTGTGATGTCCTATTTTGGATCAACAAGAAGTACGTCATAGCGACCGAGAACCAATTTGACTTTAACATTAAGGTCTCTGATGCAGTTCGAGATTATGGTGCTAAGGTTCGAATGTCCAGACTAGAGCGTGTCAGGAAGCAAAATAGGCTCAAAGCAAGGCAACACGCAAAGGACTGGCTCAAAGAGAATTGCACTTACCCACACAAGGTATCAGGCAGGCAGATTACTAGCGCAATAGCCGAACTCAATATCTCTCGGAGGACAATGGAGCAGGCTAAGTCTGACCTAGGAGTTGTCAGGTTCAAACACAAAGGCACGATGGCGTACCAAATCAAGAAGAAGGAGATCGAGCATGAATAATTGGCAAAACACACGATAAAATGAAAATAATAATGCACGAAATCAAAGAATTAGTGTATTATAAATATGTAGTTTGATGGGTTTGAGCCTGAATTCACGTCGAAGCAGGCTCAGACTCAAAAGGCATACAAAGGAGTGAAATACGACACCATGATTGAGATTCAAGAGCGCAATATCCCAGCAGGGAAGATTTTGATTGCTGACTATGCCGACGCTAAAGGCAAAATGTCACAGGTTACGATCCTTGACCAGACCATTGACGAAGCTAACCGAGTTTGGAAGTTCAAACAGCATGAGCCAGGTTTCGAACCTGCTGGATCAATGGCCCGATGGACGAACCGTAAGTACAGTGTGACGTTCTTTGACTATGCTATGAACGCAATGTTCGGGCAGTCGTTTACCTCAAAAGATGATGCGATCAAGTTCTTTGAAGCTAAGAAGGTGTCAGCATGAAGCGAACACTTTACTACCGCTCAAGCAACGGCAGCCTCCACCGTGAATTTACAGCTAACACTGATGCGGAAATCAGAGCCTACATCTTTGATAGCTTTGGTCATGGGCTCAAATTCGAATCCCAATGCCCCATTGTTTGTTCCCATGCCGAACTTGTCAGCGATGTTTACGACCAAGACGAGTTTGTAGAACTTTACGGGCAGGAGGCTTGGAGTAACACTGATGGACGATTCAACTACCAAGTATCAGACGCAGACGGAGAAACTTATTGGTTTGCCGACGAGTCCAGTGCAGACGCTAAAGAACTGGAATTGCTTAGCGATGTTATCTCTGATTCAGTCAGAGGCTATTGGATTGGAGATTCAGGCAAACACGTTGTCCAGTTCAATGATCTAGAAACTGCGAACTATTTTGGCTCAGGCGATCTGAAAAGTATCGAAACAAACCGAAAGATATGGACTGATGCAATGGCTGGATTCTTGGATGCTAGGAATATTGACTGGCACCTAGATCATTCCCCTTTGCGGCTGATTGCCTACTGTGATGCAGACGAATTCGATGCGCTGGCAATTCAAGCATTGGAAGCAGTCAATGAGGCTCAGGAGATCGAAGCATGAAAATGGCGATCCCATACCACAAGCATTGTCAGAATGTTCGGAAGGTTTACAACAACTGGAATAAGAACCTAAACGTGGGTTCATGGTGCATTGCGACCGACGAATTGAATCGAGCCCACTCTTTAATGATGGGATCGTGTAACCGAATCCGGTTATGGTTCAACGATGCAACACTTGGCAGCCATGAAATGTATGGCCCGAGTCCGCGAGAAGATGGACAATCCCCGAATGTTGTTGCGCTTAAATCCGCGCAGGACCAATTGGATCAAATCATCACTAGCCTGATCCGTATCAGGCAAGACATGGGACAGCACGACGGAACCAAATACGTGATACCGGAGGCTTTGAAATGAGCAAGCCGACACAAGACGAAGCAGCTACGGTTGTCCGCTATGTGACGGCCCGATTGAGCGTTCTGATCGAACAGACCGAGAAAGTATCTAAGTCTAGCGCCTTTACTCTCGCTCAGAAAATCCAGACCCAGCGAGAGATTAAGGAGTTGAAACGAATCCGCGACCAGTACCGACGCGACTACTACCAACATATTGAACGACTGACAGGAACCGAAGGAGAACTCTAACCATGACCATTGAACAACATATCCAGAACCAGAACCGTTTTAACGCTATTCGCAAGGCCCTTGAATCGAAGCTAGAGGCAGAGAAGTCTGCGTTACTTGCCCAGGCAGACGAAGCGATCAAGGATATTCCCCGGTTGACAATCACAAACGAGCTTGGCACGTTCACCTTCTCAATCTGCGTCAGCGACGGAGGCGATTACAATTCAACTCGAACTATCACTATCACCGGACAGATTGAGCCTTACGAACATGACCGAGAACACAAATTTGCAGGCATGACATTAAAACGAGTATCCGTCGTTATTGCTAAACGATGGAATGCCGTTGATTTCCGAGTCGAGATCGGCAGCACCGATACCAACATCACGGATATCAGGATGAACAAGATCCGCGCACTGTTCCCAGAGGATCAAATTCAAGCTATCTGGAATGAACTGGAACCTCATTTTGACAAAGCCTACTACGCCCAGCATCTTCGAGACTTGGCATACGAGATTAGAACGTTCCCCCTAGCCAACTACTGTTTCGACGGAGAACGTGAACGGGACAAGAAGGTACACGAAGAACTAATGGCGAAAAAACGCAAGGAAATGGACGCCATTCTCGCAAATGCTATCGCTACTACAACAATCACGAAGGAGAACTAACAACTATGAAACTATCAACTTTCCCAATCGCAGCCATGTCCCTACTTGCTTCAATGGGACCTATGCAGAATGGCGATATTCGACGGGCAATGCGGCCAGGATCTGACTACCGTGGATTTTCCTCCCACGGTTGCAAGACAGCTACGCCCAAGCATCCATGCGGGAAGAGACGCCGGTAAGGAGAGAGAAATGCCACACGATCCAAGAATCACAGTAGGGACTCAGTTCCAAATGCGCGGTAAAGATAAAGCGATCTGGACAGTCAAGGACGAACTGACTACCACCAATCTCAAAGGCGAGATCGTTGAGGTTCGCTACCTATGTTCTAAGTCATACCTTGGGCAAGAACTAACCTGCTCTGTTTACGCAACGACTATCTTTATGGGAGGAATCATCGAATGCCAATAATCAAGACCGAATCAGAACTACGGCAAGCAATATCGCAGTTATCCAGAGAGAAACTAGAAGAGTTTGCTTTTGACGTTGTTGTCGATGTCTATGGAATCGAATTAGACCCTGAACTGGAATCCGCTGATGTTGTAACCAATGTCGCAGGAAAGATTGACGCAGTTCTAGGGATTTACCCCCAAGTACCCGATGGATGGCAGGAAATCGACGGAGACAAAGAATGAGAACTATTAACCAAATCTTAGAAATGTTCCCCGGCACAATAGCCGAGGATTGGACGCAGCACGAAAACGGAAAAGGATGGAAGTATAAGACGGCATCCGTTGAACCTACTGTCTACCTAGAAGGAATTGTCTATGGCAATGCTCAGGTCTATGGTGATGCTCGGGTCTACGGCGATGCTGAGGTCCGTGACAATGCTGAGGTCCGTGACAACGCTCGGGTCTGTGGTGATGCTTGGGTCTATGGCAATGCTCAGGTCTATGGCAATGCTTGGGTCTACGGCGATGCTTGGGTCTATGGCAATGCTTGGGTCTACGGCGATGCTGAGGTCTCTGGCAGTGCTCAGGTCTACGACAACGCTCGGGTCTGTGGTGATGCTTGGGTCTATGGCAATGCTTGGGTCTACGGCGATGCTGAGGTCCGTGACAATGCTGAGGTCCGTGACAACGCTCGGGTCTGTGGTGATGCTTGGGTC